>Ga0268276_1003182_pt1 | contig 13044 bp, 12 predicted proteins | sample saktaG_4_FD_190145 | JGI IMG/M metagenome (GOLD analysis project Ga0268276, IMG submission 190145) | Saline water microbial communities from Sakinaw Lake, British Columbia, Canada - sak_2010_1_5_45m | ecosystem: Environmental > Aquatic > Non-marine Saline and Alkaline > Saline ...
AAGAAAAAAGTTTAAAAGTGTCATATCTTAAGAAAAAAGTTTAAAAGTGTCATATCTTAAGAAAAAAAGCTTAAAAGTGTCATATCTTAAGAAAAAAGTTTAAAAGTGTCATATCTTAAGAAAAAAGTTTAAAAGTGTCATATCTTAAGAAAAAAGTTTAAAAGTGTCATATCTTAAGAAAAAAGTTTAAAAGTGTCATATCTTAAGAAAAAAAGCTTAAAAGTGTCATATCTTAAGAAAAAAGTTTAAAGTATTGTCTTTATTTTTTTAAATTATCTTCGTCTCCTTCCCCTGCTTCTGGTTGGTAGCTTGCCAAGCTTTTCTAGTTTTAGATACTCTATTTTAAGCTCTTCCCTTCTTAGGGCTTCTTTTTTCTTGGCTTGGGTTGATTTAGGCCGACTCTTAAATCTATCTTTTCTGATTTTCCTTAAAATTCCGCTGCGCCGAAGCCGTTGGCCAAACCTCCTGACTAAGCCTTGACTAGTTTCCCGATTTTGTCTTTTTACTTCTAAGGGCATAATTATTTTTTCCTTTTTAAACACTTTTTAATTTCATTAACTGCTTTTTCGATTTTAACTGTCTTTTGAGTTCCCTTTCTCATATCTCTTAAAATAACTGTTTTGTCCAGGGCTTCTTTCTGTCCTAAGATTAAAGCGTATTTGACATTAAGCCGATCCGCTCTAGCTAATTGAACTTTCAGGCTGTCCTTGGAAAGTGATTCAGCTACCGGAATCTTGGCTTGCCTGAATTCTTCGAAAAGCTTCAAGCTTTTCTTCTTGGCCAAATCTCCGACCTGAGCCAAGAATACTTCTTTCTTGGGCTCGGAAGAAACTCTTAACTTATTTTTTTTCATCCCGTTAATAATTCTTTCGACTCCGGCCGCAGCGCCGCAAGCAGGAATGTCTTTACCGCCGACTACTTTGCCAAGGTTATCAAATCTCCCCCCACCGACCAAGGCTAATGATAAAGTCTTATCTTGGAAAGTCACATCTGCAAAAATCTCAAAAACTGTTTTAGTATAATAGTCTAAGCCGCGCACCAAATAAGGATTAAGCCGATAAGGCAAGTCGAGTTCGTCCAAAAATTCTAAAGTCTCCTTAAAGTGGTTATGGCACTCTTCGCAAAGATGATCAATAATCTGAGGAGCCTGAGCTTTAATGGGCTGACATTTTTCTTCTTTACAGTCTAAGAATCTTAAAGGATTCTCTCTTGCTCTTCTTTTACAGTCCAGGCAGAGAGAGTTAAGGCGAGATCTTAAATAACTAGTCAGGACTTTCTTAAAATAAGGACGACAGCAATTAGCGCCGATGCTATTAATTTCAATCACCAGGTTCTTAAACTTTAGCTCTGACAAAAGATTATAAAAAGCCTGAATAACTTGAGCGTCAATAGCCGGACTCTTTTCTCCAAAAACCTCAAAATCAATCTGCCTGAATTGCCTAAATCTGCCGGCCTGGGGATTTTCATAGCGAAAGACTGAACCAATGGAAAAAAGCTTGACTGGCTGAGGCAAACTCATCATGCCGTGCTGGATGAAAGACCTGATAATCCCTGGAGTAAATTCAGGTCTCAAAGTCAAATGATCCCCGCCTTTAGTTCTTAGAGAAAACATTTGCTTTTGAACAATGTCTGTGCCTAAACCCGTGCCTTTTTCGTAAAGTTCGGTAAATTCCATAATCGGGGTTTCTATTTTTTCAAAACCATAGAAGGTTGCCAAATTTTCAGCAACACTATAAAGCTTGTCAAAATACTTCTGGTCTTCGGGCAAAATGTCGTGCATTCCCGGAGGCGATTGAAGCCGTTGTTTTTTCCCCATATTATTTAATATCGGTTAACTGCGTTAAACGGCAAAAGTCTAAAAAGAACCTTGCCAATGATATTTTTTTTAGGCAAAAACCCCCAAGATCTCGAATCTGAAGACGAGGGCCGGTTATCTCCCATCACAAAATATTCTCCTTCAGCTAAAGTCATTCTTAAATTGCCAAAAGTAAGGTCAGTTTCAGGCAAGTAAGCACTTTCTTCCAAGATTGTTTCCTGACCGTCTTGGCTAAAGATCAGAATCTGTTTATCTTTAATTTCAACTGTTTCCCCTGGCAAACCAATAATCCTTTTGATATAGCGCTGAGAAGGGTTATAGGGATATTTAAAAACAATGATTTCCCCTCGGGCTGGCTCCCGAAAACGATAAGAGATCTCATCAATAATCAAATAATTGCCCTGATGAAAATTGGGTTCCATTGACTCGCCCTTAACAATAAAGGGCTGAAAAATAAAATAGCGGATTGGCAGGACAATCGCTAGGGCCAAAATGACAATTTTCAGGGTTTCCCAAACAAAAGAAAAGAAGTTTTTCATTTTAATTACAAAATATGCCTGTAACGAAAATACATTAGTTTTAATAGTTTAATCTGTTTTTAAAAGTATTTCCAGTTGGCCGATTAACTTCGTTAATCATACAGCTTTTTTATGAGTTTTGCAAGTATGGTGTTATAATTCACCAAAGGTGAATTTCTTTCTGAAAAGTTAATCAAAATAAGATGGAAAAAACAAAAACATTGATCGTTGGCCTGGGCAATCCCGGGCAAAAATATAAAAATACTTGGCACAATCTTGGTTTTTGGGCTGTTGACGAATTCGCCAAAAATAATGATTTCCCGAATTTTCGATTGGATAAAAAAATAAACGCACTTATTTCTCAAAAAGAAAATGTTATTCTAGTCAAACCCCAAGCTTTTATGAATAATTCCGGTCAAATCGTCAAATCACTTCTCACTAAACACCGCCATAGTATTGCCATGGCAATGCTGTGGCGGAATCTTATTATTATTCATGACGACGCTGATTTGGAAAAAGGAGTTTTAAGAATATCTAAAGACAGAGGCACGGCCGGCCACAAGGGGCTGGATTCTATTGTCGGCAATATTAAAACTAAAAACTTTGTCAGAATTAGGTTAGGAGTCAGACCCAAAAACTATATTCCCGGCTCTAAATCTTTAAAAAGATTTGTTCTTAAAAAATTCAATAAAGCAGAAGAAAAAACTGTCAGGGAAGTTCTTATAAAAACCAATCAGGCAATTGAAGCAATTCTGGAAAAAGGAGTAGTAAAAGCAATGGCTGACTTTAATTAAAAAGTCGAGACCATTAGATGATCCCGACTGTTTGCCGAAAGCTCGGCTACCGAATAACTTTCAGAATCTCGTCAAGAGTTACCTGACGAGAATTAAAAGTTGCTAGAAGCTTTTTCCCCTTGTAAAGATACATAAAATCTGTATCCTCACGCAGGGAAAAGCCTTTCGGTAAGTCAAAGCTTGGTACTACTTCCCATCCTTTCATTTTTTTCACCTCTTTTCAAAGGAAAAAATAAAAAAAAAGAACTACGATTTCGTTCTCCGGCCTACTGACAAGCGTAATCACCGAACAGCATTTGCTATCAATGATTCTTCTTTCAGTTAAAATTCTAAGGAGGGATGAATTTTTAACAACTTGCCAGTAGACCGGAAGATAAAATCAATAGCTATATATTAACATATAAGGTTAGATTTGTCAAGACAAGTATTAGTTCTTAAACTATCCCCGTTTTTTCTTGAGAAGACCAGTTCTTGGTTTGAAAAAAACTTTAATAGTATTTGTAAACAATACCTGCTCATAAGAAAAAGCCAGCTTACTCCCCTGTCTGATTTGATCAGAAAATTCTTAGACTTGGGTTATGAGAAAGTCCGGGAGGTCTCTATTCCCGGAGAATTTTCTCAAAGAGACTGTTTTGTTGATATTTTCCCTGTTAACTTCGTTAACTCAAGATTAGCTTTCAGAATTGAGTTCTTCGGCAGACCTTTATTAAAAGACAAAGTAAATGAGGCAATGAAAACCCGAATATTCGAGTTTTCTCTACTTAGAAAAAAATGTTAGTCTAGAAAATATAACACTTATAAATGTTAGCTAGAAGATATAATACTTGTAAAAATTAATTATAAGATATAATACTTAATCCAAATCAAAGTTGTGAAACTTATACTAGTAGAGAGTCCCACAAAATCGAAGACAATTAAAAAGTTCTTGGGAAAAGACTATGAAGTGGCTGCCAGTTACGGCCATATCAGAGATCTCCCCCAAGGGCATTTTGGCATTGATATAAAAAACAATTTCAAGCCAGATTATGTTATTCCCACTAAAGCCAAAAAAACCATTAAAACCTTAAAGGCCTTGGTCAAAAAGGCAGATAGCGTTATTCTGGCCAGCGATGAAGACAGAGAGGGAGAAGCCATTGCCTGGCATTTAACAAAAGCTCTAGGGCTTAAAAAATACCAAAGAATTGCCTTTCACGAAATTACTAAGCCGGCAATTGAAAAGGCTTTGAAAAACCCAAGAGAAATTAATATGGATCTGGTTGACTCCCAGCAAGCCAGAAGAGTTTTAGACAGAATTGTTGGCTACAGACTTTCTCCTTTCTTATGGAAAAAGATTGCCCAAGGATTGTCTGCAGGCCGGGTCCAGTCGGTTGCCGTCAGACTAGTAGCTGAAAGAGAGGCTGAAATAAAAAGTTTTATTGCCCAGGAATATTGGAATATTAAGGCTTTGCTAAAAAAAACAGATAGCTTTGAAGCCACTCTTTTTAAAATTGGCAAAGACATTGTTTCTAAATTCTTTATTAAAACTAAAGTGGAAGCGGACAAGATCATTAAGAACTTAGCTAAAGCCGATTACCGGATAACCAAGGTTGAAAAAAAAGAAATCAAGAAAAATCCTTTGCCGCCATTTACTACTTCAACCCTTCAACAAGAAGCCTGGAAGAAACTGCATTTTCCTGCCAAGTTTACGATGAGAATTGCCCAAAGTCTTTACGAAAAAGGTTTGACCACCTATCATCGAACCGATTCTCTAAACCTTTCTTCTTTGGTTTTAGCTGAGGCCAAAGAATACATTTTAACTAGCTTCGGCCAAAACTATTGGCCAGGATCTTCCAGGATCTATAAAACTAAAAGTAAATCTGCCCAAGAGGCCCACGAAGCCATCAGGCCAACTATTGTTAATAACAGTCCTGAAAAATTAGCAGCAGATCTGGATGAAAAGCAATTGAAACTTTATTCTCTAATCTGGCAAAGGTTTTTAGCCAGCCAAATGTCAACGGCAATCTTTGACGCCACTATAATTGAAGTGGCTGCCGCTAAAGAAAGTTTAGAAACACATTTATTCAAAACTACAGGCCAAGTTTTAAAGTTCGACGGGTTTTTGAAAGTCTATTCTTTAAGATTTGAGGAAGCCGGCCTGCCCCTTGTAAACCAAGGAGATAATCTGGAATTGGCAAAGCTATCCTCGGAACAGCATTTTACCCAACCGCCAGGACGCTACTCTGAAGCCAGTTTGATTAAATCTTTGGAAAAGTTTGGAGTCGGACGTCCCTCAACCTACGCTCCGACTTTGGAAACAATTCAAGCCAGGGGTTATGTTGAAAAAAATGAAAAGAAATTATTTCTACCGACTGACATTGGCATTCTTGTCAACCAGCTTTTAGTTGAACATTTTCCGCAAGTTGTCGATATTGATTTCACTGCTAAAATGGAGTTGGAGCTCGATCTGATTTCAACTGGAGATAAAAAATGGGTGCCGGTTATTGAAGAGTTTTATACTCCTTTTAAAGAAAACTTAAAGATAAAAGAAAAAGAGGTTTCTAAAAAAGACTTTGCCCAGGAAAAGACCGATGAAATCTGTCCGGACTGCCAAAAACCTTTGGTCATTAAAATTAGCCGGTTCGGAAAGTTTTATGCTTGCTCTGATTTTCCAACTTGCAAATATAAAAAGAATATTAACTCTTCCCTGGGGATCAAATGCCCAAAATGCAAAACCGGGGAAATAATTGAGCGGCGCACCAGAAAAAGAAAAATATTCTATGGCTGTTCAGAATGGCCCAAGTGCGACTTTGCTCTTTGGGACAAGCCCACCGGCAAGATCTGTGAAACTTGCCAGTCGCTGATTATCAGAACAAAATGGCACAAAGAAAAATGCGCCAATGCTGATTGCCCTTCGCAAGCTCAGGGTAATCAAAAAAGTAATGAAGCCGACTCTTGATAAAATATTAGAAAAATATCATGGCCAGGATAAAAAATTAATTCTCGAAGCTTTTAACTTTGCTAAAAATGCTCATGAAGGACAGAAAAGACTTTCCGGAGAAGACTATATCTTTCATCCCCTCAGGGCAAGCTTAATTCTCAGTCATTTAAACGTTGATGCCAGCTCAATTATTGCCTGTCTTTTACACGATGTCATTGATGACACCAAAGTTTCGCCTCAAGAAATTGAAGATAAGTTTGGAGAAGAAATCAGTTTTTTAGTTAAAGGAGTTTCTAAACTGGGTAAGATCAGGTTACCGAAACAAAATCTAGAAATCGGGCCGATTGAAAAACAAACTGGCCCAGATACTGAAAATCTCAGAAGAATGTTTTTTGCGATGGCCGAAGACATCAGGGTTATCATTATTAAGCTGGCGGATCGGGCTCATAATATGGAAACTCTGAAATTCATTCCCGAAGAAAAACAACAAAGAGTGGCCTTGGAAACAATGGAAATCTTTGCTCCGATTGCCAGCCGACTCGGTATTTATACCATGAAAACTAAACTGGAAAACCTTGCCTTCTCTTATCTTTACCCGAAAGAATATCAATGGCTGACTGAGAATGTCAAAGAAAGGCATTTGGAAGCAAAAAAGTATTTAGGGAAAGTCCAGGCTAATCTAGAAAAGCATTTAAATAAAGAAGGGGTTATTTTTATTAAAATCCAATCAAGGTTAAAGTCATATTTCAGTCTTTACAAAAAACTCTTAAGATACGAAATGGATTTTGACAGGGTCTATGACCTGGTAGCAATCAGGATAATTGTTCAAGACATTAAGTCATGCTATGAAACCTTGGGGGCAATTCATAAGTTCTGGAAACCAATTCCCGGCAGAATCAAGGATTACATTGCTTTTCCAAAACCAAACGGTTATCAAAGCCTGCACACTACTGTTTTTTGCGATTTGGGGAAAATCATTGAGATTCAGATCAGGACTGAGGAAATGCACGAAGTGGCCGAAAGAGGTATTTGCGCCCATTGGGCAACTAAAGAGGGAATTAATTTGAAAAAGCGGGGACAAAGATTTACCTGGGTTAAACAACTAGCCGAATGGCAAAAACAAAATCCCGATAAGGAAGAATTTTTGAACGGATTAAAGATTGATTTCTTTAAAAACCGCATTTTCACCCTAACTCCAATGGGGGACGTTATTGACCTACCTGAGAGCGCCTGTCCAGTTGACTTTGCTTACGCGGTTCATTCAGAAGTCGGCAATCATTGCATTGGCGCCAAAGTCAATGGCAAAATAGTTTCCCTTTCGAGCCAACTGAAAAATGGCAATGTGGTCGAGATTTTAACGGATAAAAACAAAAAGCCAAGCCGCGACTGGTTAAAATTTGTCAAAACTAATCTGGCCCGCTCACACGTTAAAAAACAAACTCAATTTAATATTTTTATTGAATTAAAAGAAAGATTTTTTCCTGAGAACAAGTTTCCTAAAGTATCTTCTAAAAAACCAGTTCAAAAAAAGCCAGAATCAGCTGGCATAATTGTTATTGGCGGTAAAACCGGCATTGCTTACTTTCTAGCCAAATGTTGCCAGCCTAAAAAAGGAGAAGAGATTGCTGCCTACCTTACTCAAACAAAGGGAGCCAGTATTCATTTACAAAATTGCCAGAATTTGAAAAGATTAAAAAGCAGATCCCCAGAAAAGATTCTGGAAGCTAAGTGGCGCTAAAATAATCTGCCGGGGTGGTGAAACTGGCAAACACGATGGATTCAAAATCCATTGTCCGCAAGGACTTGAGGGTTCGACTCCCTCTCCCGGCACCAATCATTCTAAATAACTTTGACATTTCAGTATTTTTATGTTATCGTAAGATAGTTTTTTGACAAAAGAGTTTATTAGGATTATAGGATTAGAAAAGGAGAGAAAAATGATAGCAAAAAGATTTGACCCAGCAAGAGGAAGTATATCTAAAACTAAGGGGGAAGTAAGCGTTTTTATTTCTTGGCGATTAGGACACAATGGCTATTGCTACATCGAGGCCGAACTGATTTTGATTGATTGCGTTATCGTCAGTCAAAACAAAAGAGTAATTGCTCCCTGTAGAGAGCAAGATGTTCGAGAAATTTGGGAAAAATTTGTCACTAAAGTTTTTGAGAGATATGCTGATCTTAAAAACCAAATTATTCCTGCCATGGACGCGATTCGTTCGGATCTTCGCAGTTACAAAATCTAAGCTGGAAAAAATCAAAGAGAAGCGTTCTACCAAAGGACGCTTCTTTTACTACTGAGAGGATTAATTAGAATAAAGAGAAGATTTAACTAGATTTTCTAATAAACAGGCAATAGTTAGCGGGCCAACTCCTCCGGGAACCGGAGCTAAAAAGCTGGCTTTCTTTAAAACTGAATTCTTCTCAACATCTCCTGAAACTCTGCCTTTATCAGTGCTGGTGCCGACGTCAACTACCACTGCTCCCCTTTTAATCATTGATCCTTTGATTAAATTTGCCTGACCAGTTCCAGAAATAATAATATCTGCTTTTTTAATTGGAACTTTAATGTTCTTCGTAGACTTATCAACAATGGTAATCTTGGCTCCATTATTTGCCAGCCAAAAACTAACCGGCAAGCCAACCAAACGACCCGCGCCGATAACTACAACATTTTTATCTTTAACCTGAATCTTGTATTTTTTAAAAAATTTGCTGATGGCTGAGACTACTGGCGGCATATTTTTTTTATTTCCCCGGCAAAATCTGCTGAAGTTGGTTTGGCCAAGACAATCAATATCTTTTTTCAAAGGGATTAAATTGAAAAATCTGCTGGCTACCAATGGACTAAAGGGCAAGGGCAACTGAATTACAATTCCAGAATTTCCTTTGATCTTAGAAATCTGTTTAATCTTTTCTTCAAGTTTCTTCTGGCTGATGTTTTTAGGGAAACGATAAAGCTTAAAGCCAATGCCGATATTTTGGCAAGCTAATCTTTTTTGTTTTAAATAAACCTCGGAAACTTTATTTTTACCAATAGCAATAACGGCTAAACCCAATCTTAAATTACTGGCTTCAATTTTTTTAGTCAGCGTAGTTAGAATTTTTTTAGATAATTTTTGACCGTCCAAAATCACTGTCATCTGTCTAGATTACTGGATTAATTAATAGAACTGACTGGAAAACGATGGCAAAGTTTTTGAACTTGATTTTTAACGCTTAAAAAGCTCTGGTCTTTAAAAACTTGCTGTTTGAATTTCTTCCTGGCTTGTTGATCCTTTTTTCTATCCTGGCTGCCAATATCTTTTAAATCAATGTTCTTCAAGCGCTCAACGACTTCATTAAGCCAGCCGGCAATTAAAACCATTTCCTTTTCTTTCATTCCCCTGGTAGTGATAGCCGGAGTTCCTAACCTTAATCCCGAAGGATAATATGGAGATTTTTTGTCAAAAGGAATTGTTTGGCGGTTGCAAATAATCCCGGCTGCTTCACAAGCCCAAGCTACGGTCCAACCGTCAATTCCTTTATTGCTTAAATCGATCCAAATCATGTGGTTTTGACTACCGCCGCCAATAAGCTTAAAGTCATACTTAATCAGCTTTGCAGCCAAAGCTTGGCTATTTTCAACGATTTGTTTTGAATAGCACTGAAAGTTAGGAGTTGAGGCTTCATTTAAAGCTACGGCTAAGGCGGTAATATTGTTGTTATGAGGCCCGCCCTGGAGGCCGGGAAAAACTGCTTTATCGATCTTGGCCGGCAAATCAGGGTCTTTTTTAAGCCCTTTTTTAGTAACCATAATCATGGCTCCTCTTGGCCCCCTCAAAGTTTTGTGGGTCGTAGTCATAATCACATGAGCATGATTCTTTGGAGAAGGATGACTGCCGCCAGCGATCAAACCGCCAATATGGGAAACATCAGCAACAAAGTAAGCGTTAATCTTATCGGCAATTTTAGCAAAACGGGAAAAATTAAAAACCTTGGTAAAGCCCGTACCCCCACAAAAAATAACTTTGGGGCGATATTTCTTGGCTTGGTTTTCTAATTCTGACCAGTTAATGTCACCTTCTTTAGTCAAACCGTAATAATAAGGCTTATAGAACTTAGAGGTCATTGAAGCTTCCTGGCCCATTGATAAATGTCCGCCCATGTAAAGATGTTGGGACAGGATTGGGTCATGAACTTTGCAAAGGGCTGCCAGAATAGCTAAATTAGCTTCACAACCGGAATGCGGTTGAACATTAACATGAGCAACTTCAAATAATTTCTTGGCTCTGGCAATGGCAATCTTTTCAATCTGATCCACCATTTCATTTCCCTGATAATATCTTTTACCCGGATAGCCCTCGCTGTATTTGTCAGTTAAAACAGATCCCAAAGCCTCCCTAACGGCCAGAGAAGTATAGTTTTCCGAAGGGATCATTATTAAAAACTCCTGCTGGCGTTTTTCTTCACCCGAAACCAGCTTGGCTATTTCTAAATCTGTTCTTTTTAAATAATTATTCATTGAATTTAATAATTAAATTATATCATAATAAGTATTTGGTAAAAAGAAAATAATCAGCAAATCTCTTAAAATCTCTTAACTAACTCCCTATCATTGCTATAGCAGTGATAGGGAGTTAATTACCAGAATTAATTACTAAATACTAAACTAAATACTAAAATCGATAAATTTTAGATTTGGTTGACGATCAAGTAAATCAATCTTTTTAACAAAATCTTTTCTCTGGGCTTGGTAAAAAGCGCAAATCCCAATCATAGCCGCATTATCAGAAAAAAGCTTTTCACTATAAGGAAGAAAAATTTTTAAGCCGAACTGCTTAGCTATTTTCCTGGCTTCTTTTCTTAATTTTAAGCTATTGATTACTCCTCCTCCCAAAACAATCTGTTTGGGATTATAAAGTTTAATGGCTTTCTTTAACTTTATCATTAGGGATTCAATAGCAACTTTTTCGAAAGAAGCAGCGAAATCACAATAGAATTGTTTGTTCCATGGCTCGGTTAGTTTTTGCAGTTTATAAAGGCAGGCTGTTTTTAATCCAGAAAAGCTGAAGTTTAAATCTTTGGATCCAATCATTGGTACTGGCAATTCGTATTTAACAACACCTGTTTTAGCCAATTCAGATATAATTGAACCACCCGGATAACCAAGGCCAAGCATTTTAGCTACTTTATCAAAAGCCTCGCCGGCAGCGTCGTCCAAGGTCTCTCCCAATAACTGATAATTGCCGAAACCTTTCATTAAAACCAATTGGCTATGACCTCCGGAAACTAACAATCCTAGAATAGGAAAGACTGGTTTTTTTTTTGAAAAAGCACCATTGCCTTTTGAATTCTTGGCAAAGCTAGAAAGCAAATGCCCTTCCATATGATTAACGCTAATCAATGGCTTTTTAAATTCCTTGGCCAGCTCTTTTGCTTTGGCAATGCCGACTTCCAAAGCTGGCGCTAAGCCGGGACCAACTGTCACGGCAATAGCATCAATTTGTTTTAAACTTACTCTGGCTATTGCTAAGGCCCTAGCAATGACTGGATCAGCTAGCTGCTGATGCATTCTTTTGGCTAGATTCGGCACCACCCCGCCATATTCTTTATGAAACTCAACTTGAGAAGAAATAATATTAGATAAAACCAAGTCTCTGTCAGTAACTGAGGCTGCAGTATCGTCACAGGAAGTATCAATTGATAAAATCAAATAATGTTCTTTCATTTTATACCTTAATCAAATTATTAAGTCTGAAGATTTATTCTAAATCTTCATTTTACGTTTCCCGAAGCGGAAAGGCTAAGCCCTGCTTAATTTCGAGCAAAGCGAGAAATCAAGCTTTGCTTAATTTCGAGCAAAGCGAGAAATCAAGCTTTGCTTAATTTCGAACAAAACGAGAAATCAAGCTTTGCTTAATTTCGAGCAAAGCGAGAAATCAAGCTTTGCTTAATTTCGAGCAAAGCGAGAAATCAAGCTTTGCTTATACTTTGATTGAAATTATTTTGCCAGTAATTTCTGCTAATAAATTACATTTTGCAATAATCAGCTTCTGCTATATAATAGCATATATGATACATTATATTCTTCTATAAAATCGTGATGATACATTATATTCTTCTATAAAATCGTGATGATACATTATATTCTTCTATAAAATAGTTATGTCAGATTGTATTTTTTGTAAAATTGTTAAGGGAGAAATTCCTTGTTACAAGGTTTATGAGGATGAAAATTTCCTTGGGTTTTTAGACATCAAACCCATTAACCCTGGACATTCATTACTAATTCCCAAAACCCACTACCAGTGGGTTGACGACGTTCCAAACTTTGGAGATTATTTTGAAGCAGCTAAAAAGATAGGGCTGGCAATCAAGAAAGTATTATTACCTCAAGCTGTTTGCTACGTCACCCTTGGGTTTTTGGTTCCTCATGCCCACATTAGAATCATTCCCAGATTTGAGAATGATGGTCATAAAGACGGATTAAACTTTGAACTTTATAAAGAAGTTTCTCCAGAAGAAATGAAAGAGATTGCTGAAAAACTACTTAACTTTGGTAAGTAATCCTTCTCTGATTTTCAGATAAAGATTCAATCGTCACCCAGATAATCTGGGTTTTCTTTTTAAATTGAATCTGTTTTAAAATTGGTCTGATCTTTTGCATCCATTCAATAACAATAACATTTTGGGGAAGCATCATCTCCTTCAAGCCCAACGATAATAACTCTTCTCCTTTTTCAAGGCGCCAGGTATCTAAATGATAAAAAATCCCGACAGAATAAGGATATTCTTTAATAATAGTAAAAGTTGGCGAGGTAATATTATTCTTTATACCCAAAGATAAGCCCAATCCCTTGGCAAATTGAGTTTTACCAGAACCCAGCTCTCCCTGAAGAGCAAAAATCAAACTTTTTTTAGCCAAAACCTTTTTATGTTTTTCAAAAATATCCCGAGCAATCTTTTTTGTTTCTGCTTCAGAATTAGAAACAAAGGAATTAGACTTAGTTTTAGCAATCT
>Ga0268276_1003183_pt1 | contig 13043 bp, 12 predicted proteins | sample saktaG_4_FD_190145 | JGI IMG/M metagenome (GOLD analysis project Ga0268276, IMG submission 190145) | Saline water microbial communities from Sakinaw Lake, British Columbia, Canada - sak_2010_1_5_45m | ecosystem: Environmental > Aquatic > Non-marine Saline and Alkaline > Saline ...
TTCGAGACGGCGGGGCTGGCCGGGGCAGCGGTAATCGGCGCCGCTTCCGCGACCTTCGGGGTGGTGGCAGGCGGGTTGCTGGGCGGCCCGGTCGGCGGCGCGCTGATCCGCGGCAAGGGGTTGAGTTCACCCGAGACCGATTGGCAACCGGCAGTTTCGAGATCCTCCCACTCGACTGGCATTATATCCGACCTAATCAAACTGACTGAACACGGCAGCGGGTTCTGGCGGCATCTGCTGGCGGTGTTGTTTTGCGTAAAGGCAGGGGCTTGGATCAGTCTGGGTGTGCAGAAGGCCGGGATTGTCTTCCCGGTATATATGGGGGCGCTTTTTCTAGGGGTGGTGGTGCGCAATGTCGCGGAGATTTGCAACAAGGACATCATACGCACCGGGCCGATCAAGCGGATATCGGGTATAGCATTGGGAATCTTCCTGTCGGTGGCGATGATGAGTCTAAACCTGATCGAGCTGGGCGGGGTGGCGCGCCCGATGTTGTTGATACTTGCAGCGCAGGTGACGCTGATCGCGGTGTTCGCCCGTTTCGTGACCTTCCGCGTGATGGGCGGCGACTACGACGCGGCGGTGATGGCGGCGGGGCAGTGCGGTTTCGGGCTGGGGGCGATGCCGAATGCCATCGCGAACATGAAGACTTTGACTGAGCATTACGGTCCGGCCGAACGGGCGTTTCTGGTGGTACCGATCACCGGGACCTTTCTGATCGATCTGGTCAATGCCGTCAATATCATGGTTTTCCTGAACATATCGCGGTACTGGTGAAGAAAGTTCAGGGTTGTGTTTCAGCAGGTGTCGTCGTGTGCAGCAGGCGCAGCAGGGCGCTGGCGGCGGCGGCCTCGGCTTCGCGCTTGGTCTTGCCCGAGCCGACGGCCGCGTGTCCGCCCAGGACGCTGGCCTGCACGGTGTATTCCGGCGCGTGGTCCGGGCCTTTGCAATCGAGCAGGGTATAGGTCGGCGAATCCGGCCAGGCGTGGCGTTGCGCCAGTTCCTGAAGTTGGCCTTTGGGATTGTCGGCCCACTGGTCCAGCGGCTTTTGCGGGCAGGCTGCGGTCAGCCGGGCGAAAACCGTCTGTGCGGCATCGAGGCCACCATCGCGCCAGACACCTCCGAACAGAGCCTCCATGGCCTCGGTTAGAAAACGATCCTTGTCGCGTCCGCCGTTCGCCTCGTCGTGTTTGCGCATACGCAGATATTTACCCAGGCCGATACCGCGCGCCAGGTCGGCGAGCGCCTTGCCACTGACCATGCGGCTGCGCCGCACCGTGAGGGAGCCTTCGGCTTCGTCGGCATAACGCGTGAACACATGCTCGGCGGCCAGCAGGCCGAAGACCGCGTCCCCAAAAAATTCAAGGCGCTGGTTGTCTTTTGCCGACTCTTGTCCCGGCTCGGCCCGGTAAGAGGGACTGGTCAAGGCCGTCGCCAGCAGTTGGCGGTCGGCAAAGGTGTAACCGATAAGCGTTTCCAGCTCGTGCAACGAATCTTCGTTGTCCTGATTACACATCGTGTTATCTCCCGTTACCCGTCGGCGCCGTTTTTTTTGTCGCGCAACCTTGCCGACCTTGACTCACCGCGGTGCTCGGTGATATAAATTAAGCGTTTTTGAGGTGCGGGCGCTTAGCTCAGTTGGTTAGAGCGCTACTTTCACACGGTAGAAGTCACAGGTTCGAATCCTGTAGCGCCCACCATAAAACACTCACCGCTGGTCTGCGTACCTTACTCCCGAAATTGTTGCAAGCTGTGAGTTAATCGGCCTTGCCCGCAAAAATTTTCAAGCGTGCAATCGTCCGGTCGGAAGTCAAGAAGAGTGCTGTCCAGGCGGCATGTTTTTCTTTATCCAGACTTGGGCCTCGCGGAAAAGCATCCGATTTGAATCCATCAATTCGGGCTTGCGGCTAAATCCGGTCTCGAAGGCCGCCAGCATATGATCCTGGCGCAGACCGGTAATGCCCAGCCACGCCAAGGCCGCCAACATGATGGTGTTAGCCGACTTTGGACTGCCCAGCTTGGTCGACAGGTCGATCGCGGGCATCTGTAAGACGTTGACGCCTTCTGGGGCTTTGACGTTCAGCGGTACGGTGGCATCGACGACAACCGTTCCGCCGGGTCGGACTGTGCCGACAAAGCGTTCGTACGAGGGTTGGTTCATGCAGACCAGCACATGCGGGAAATCGACGACCGGCGAGCCGATAGGGGTGCCGGATATAATCACCGAACACGCGGCGGAACCTCCGCGTTGTTCAGGCCCGTAGGTTGGAAACCATGTTGTGAAACGGCTTGCCAGACGGGCGGCCTCAGCCACGCAGACACCGAGGCTCATGACACCCTGTCCGCCGAAACCGGCGAATTTCAGATGGCGCTCGGTGATCTGACGGTCTACCTGTTCCGCAGGTGCCTGGCTTTCCCCGGAACGCTTGAAAAATTCAACGACCGACATTGTCTTTTTCAACGGCGCACGGGGCGCGGCAGCCTCGCTGTTGTCGCGCAGGCAGCCGAGGGGAAACTCCCGCTCCATCTGGTCTATGCAAAACTGTGCGGCTTGGACGGCATTGCAACCCAATGTCGTGGGGCAGGGAGACAAGAACTCTATAAAAACATAGCCTTTACCGTCACGCTGGATCTCGAAAGCTTTGCGCACCGCGCGGCGGGCCTGCATGATACGTCGGGTGTCGGCCACGGACACCCGCTCGATATAGATCGGCGCTTTAAGCTGGTTGAGCACCTCGCAGACATGCAGGGGGTAGCCGTCCGTAAGCGGGTCGCGTCCATAAGGCGTGGTCGTGGTCTTAGTTCCGATCAGGGTGGTCGGAGCCATCTGACCTCCGGTCATGCCGTAGGTCGCGTTATTGATGAAGAAGACAGCCATGTGTTCACCGCGGCTGGCGGCCTGAAAAGTATGGTTGAAACCGATGGCGCCGAGGTCGCCGTCGCCTTGGTACAGGGTCAACACCGCGTCACGCCGCAGGCGGTTGATGGCTGTGCCTGCGGCGGGGGCGCGACCATGTGCCGCGCCGAGATTGGCGCAGTCCCAATAGTAATAGCCGAAGACCGAGCAGCCGATGGGACTGATAATGATCGTACGGTCCTGCAGGCCAAGTTCCGACATGGCTTCCGCGATCAGTTTATGGATGATGCCGTGGCCGCAGCCCGCACAGTAGTGGGTCGAACGTGTTTCTCGTCCGCTGCGGACGAATGACTCGTACATGCCGACTGTTTTCTTTTGTGTCATTGATCCTGTTCCGCTAACGCCCCAGTAAAGCGCGGGCCTTTTCTAAAACCTCATTGACCGTGACGATGATTCCGCCCATGTGATTGCAGAGTGCGACCGGAGAGCAGTGTCCGCTTGTGCTGGCCATCCGGAAGATGATATCGTCGCGGAACTGTCCGGCGCTGAGTTCCACGACCAAAACCTTGCGCCCGTCCAGCGAGTCGCATAAAGCCCGGTTGGGAAAAGGGCTTAGCGTGAGGGGGCGGAACACGCCGACCTTGGCACCCTCTTCGCGCAGAATGTCGGTGGCGGTCCTGGCGATGCGGCTGGAAATGCCGTAAGCCACCAGTACCAAGTCGGCATCGGCGCACAGGTAAGCTTCGTGACGCGCGTCATCGCGCATCGCCGCGTATTTGGCCTGCAAGCGAAGGTTGTGCTTTTCCTGAGTGGCGGCGTCGAGGAAGATGGAGGTGATAAGGTTTTGGCGGGTGGCGGCCGTGCCATGTACCGCCCAAGCGCTTGTGTCCGGTTTGGGCAGTTCATAGACCGGCAGGGTAAGAGTTTCCATCATCTGACCCAGCAGGCCGTCTGCCAACACGATCGCAGGCGTCATGTACTTGAAAGAAAGTTCAAACGCGCGCATGGTCATGTCGCACATTTCCTGCACGCTGGCGGGCGCCAGGACCACGCATCTGTAGTTACCGTGGCCGCCGCCTTTGACCGACTGGTTGTAGTCGCCCTGTTCCGGGTATACGTTGCCGAGACCGGGGCCGGCGCGCATGATATTGACGATCACCCCCGGCAGATCGGCCCCCGCCATATAGGATAAGCCCTCCTGCATCAGGCTCATGCCAGGGCCGGAGGTGGCGGTCATGGCCAGGCCGCCCGCTGCCGCCGCACCGTAAACCATGTTGATCGAGGCCGTTTCACATTCCGCCTGCAAGAACTCGCGGCCGACGGCGGGAAACCACTTGGCCGCCGCATGCGCGATTTCGCTGGCGGGGGTGATAGGATAGCCGAAATAGACATCGCAACCGGCATACATCGCGCCGATCACCACCGCTTCGTTTCCCTTGACAAATTTAGTCATTCGCTATCGGTCTCTCTTCATGGACGGTTTCGCGCCCGGCATGCTCTTACGGCTTCTCGATCGTGATCACATAAGGTTCAGGGCAGTTGTAGAAGCAGACCTCGCAGCCGGTACAACCTTCGCCCGTGTATTCCACCGGCCGCATGCCGCGCCGGTTGAGCTTGTCGGAAAGGCGCAGGCATTTGCTGGGGCAAGCGTGGATGCAACGCCCGCAGCTTTTGCACTCATCGGCGTTAATCAGCGGTCTGGGCTTGTTTTGTTCATTCTTGCGATCAGCCATACGTCTCCTAAACAACTGCTGCGGGCAAAACCCGTAAATTAGATTCAACTGCTACAGCGGAATAGAGATTTCCTCTTAAAACCAAACAGCCAAAAAATCACGGTAAGGATGCCATTTTCATGAGGGTTTTCCAAGGTTTTCTTCATGACGGTTTTGTAATCAACCCGCCGAGTTCCTTTCATCGGTCTTGACCTCATTCCACAAGGCGTCCATGCCTGCCAGATCCATTTCGGTCAGACTCTTGCCTTGTTGCGCGGCGCGCAGTTCAACCGCCTTAAAACGGCGCGCGAACTTCTTGTTGGCTTCATCCATCGCGTTTTCGGCGTCCACGCCTAGAAACCGGCAATAGTTCACGACAGAAAAAAGCAGGTCGCCTACCTCTTCGCGGACATGCTGCCGGTCATCTGCTGCTACGGCCTCCTGTACCTCGGCGAGTTCCTCGGAGAGCTTTTCCGTGGCGCCGGAAGCCTCCTTCCAGTCGAAGCCCACGTGCGCCGCCTTCTCCTGGATGCGTTGCGCTTTAAGCAGGGCCGGCAGCGTGGCCGGAACCCCGTCCAGAGCCGATTTGCCCGGTTCTTTGCCGCGTTCGGTGCGTTTGATCGCTTCCCAGTTACGCAAGACGTGCCCGGCTGAGTCAGCCACGACATCGCCGAAGACGTGGGGGTGGCGTCGTATCAGTTTTTGGGTCAGGGCCGCAGCCACCGCGTTCAAGTCGAAAAGACCCTCTTCCTCACGGATGGCGCACTGGAAAACCACCTGCAGCAACACGTCGCCGAGTTCCTCCAGATGCGGCGCCAGAGCCGAGCCATCCATGGCGTCCAGCAGCTCGTAGGTCTCTTCCAGCAGGCAAGGCTTGAGCGTTTGCATGGTCTGTTCTCTGTCCCAGGGGCAACCTTCCGGCCCCCGAAGTTTCTTCATCACCTCATAAAGCCGCACCACGTCCGGCAGATCTGCTCCTGTCATCAAAAAACCTCCAGCAAAAAACAAAACCCGTTTCATCATTGAAACGGGGCTGCGCAGCATCGCGCGGTAACAATTGACGCCTCGCCTCAGATTTGCAGAATGCGAAGCGCCTCTGCGGCGGTCTTGGCCGCGAAACTGTCGATTACGGTATCGCATCCGCCGAAATCCTGATGTTCCGTCAGGCTGTTGGGCTTGGCTATGATGCCCATGCCGGAAATCAGGGCGGACTTTGCAGAGTAGCCGCTGCCGACCACCGCCACACAAAGGCGTTCGGACATGTCATTGTTATTGGCCGCACGGCGCCAGGCATCCCAACTGTAGAAGCCGAAGCCGCTGGCCGTGTCGCGCACCACCACCAGATTATCGCCTTGCAGTTCGGATAAGGCCGACTGCACCGTCTCGACGTCGGCGCGCGTGACGATTACGACCTTCAGATCCTTGGCCTGCAAAGCTTTTACAAAGGCCGAGAAACCGGCTGGCATTTTGGACACCTCGTTTTTGATCGCCTCCTCGAATAGAGCGTAGCACTCAGAGGTGATTTCAGAGGTCTCGATAGGCTTATTAACTATCTTGCTCAAGACTTTTAGGGCGGCAGAGAACGATTTGCCGTTCATAATGCGCGCCATCAGCTTCTCGTCAAGCGTGATGCCATCCTTAGCCAAGCGCGTGCGGCAAATGTCTAGCAAAAGCTTATGTCCCGGCAGAACCGCAAAGTCAAACTCTACAATCACACCACTCTGCAACGATGCGGCAGTTGAATCACTCATCTAATTACTCCTGGTTATTTAACCTTCTTCGGATACGCAAGACTGTTACTTTAACGTTTGGGCTTCCTTCCGGTCAAGCGCAGGTTCTGGCAGGGTAGTGGAGAAGGTGCGATTCAACTGTGTTTAATTGCAACCAGAAGTCAGAATTCAGGGTGCGTTTAAACTATTATGAAGCACACCCTAGCGGGGAAGGTGTGGCAATGGCCTGCGAAATTGTTTGCTAAGTGCCGCAAATCAGAACCATGGATGAGCACGGATTTTTCGTGGAGTTGTCGGGCGCGGCTGGTCTCCGGGCGCGGGGTTTGGTATTGTAACAACACCAAAACGGAGATAAGTAAGCGATGATGGCACTAATCAAACGGCAGTTGGGGCATGATGCACATCCTCTGGTGCAGTTCTTGAAATACGGTATTGTAGGCGGGATGGCGACCGGTATCAATATACTGGTGTTCTTCCTCTGCGGCTGGGTCCTGCTGCCTTGCCTGACGCAGGATGATATCACAGTGCGGCTGTTGGGTCTGACCGCCCCAGCGATCCCGCAGGGCATGCGCGCCTTTAACGCGGCGTGCTGCAATGCGATAGGTTTCACGGTCTCGAACATCTTCTGCTATGTGCTGAACCGAATGTTTGTCTTCAGACCTGGACGCCATCACTGGGTTAAGGAGTTCCTTCTATTTTTTGCGGTCTCCGGCATAAGCTGGGTGATCGGAACCGCGCTCCAGACGCTCTTGATCACACAGGCGGACATACAGACCACGCTAGCCTTCGGCGCAAACATAATTGTCGCTTTGCTTATCAACTATGCCATGCGCAAGTTTGTGATATTTAAAGGATGATGCACGGCGGGGGCGAGTTATAAAGTTGGTGTTGCTCGGATGGTCTAACCGCAGAGGAGCCAAGGGTTGCCGATGCTTGGCGCTACATTATGTTGAGGGCGTCGACATCGATGGCCAGCGAGACATCCGGCGGCAGCGGTTTGCGTGACAAGACAGCTTTCAGCGGCGTGGTCATCGCGCACGTAGTCGGTGCCATCATCATAAGCTGGTAGCGGAAAAAGCCCTTGGCCTTGGCGAGTGGCGCGGGACAGGCGGAAGAGACCCTGAAGCGGCTGGTATTGGTGGACTGGCCCGACAGTTCTTTGGCTAAAGTCTCGGCGCTGAAACGGGTCTTGTCTTCCGAGGCGCCTTTGAGGGTCAGGCAGACAAGACGGCTGTAGGGGGGGTAGCCGCCTTCGGCACGTTCGGCGAGTTCGCGCTCGGCAAAGGGCTCGAAGCCTTCGTCAGAGGCGGCGGCACGAACGGCCGGATGCTCGGGCGAGTAGGTTTGCAGAAAGACCTCGCCCGGCAAATCGGCGCGACCCGCGCGTCCTGAAACCTGCGCCAGCAATTGGTAGGTGCGCTCTGCGGCACGGAAATCCGGCATGTTCAGGCTGAGGTCTGCCATCAGCACTCCCACCAGTGTCACGTTCGGGAAATCCAAACCCTTGGCTATCATCTGGGTGCCGAGCAGGATATCGGCGCGTCCGCTCTTGAAGATTGCCAGCAGTTCGTCGTGACTATGCTTGCGCGAGGTCACATCCGCGTCCATGCGCAGAATGCGCGCCTGCGGAAAGCACTTGCGCAGTGCCGACTCTGCCCTTTGCGTGCCGAAGCCCGCGTATTTGAAGGCGGGGTCGCCGCATTCAGGACACTTGTCTGGCACATGGCGCCAACCCCCGCATATGTGGCAGCGCAGACAGTTGTCGGCCTGATGAAAAGTGTACGCGATGTTGCATGCCTCGCACGTTTCCGCATGGCCGCAAGCGGGGCAGAGCAGGGAGTTGGCAAAACCTCGCCGGTTTAGAAATAGTATCGACTGCTCGCCGCGCTCCATACGCAACCGGATGGCCGAGAGCAGGTCATCGGAAAAAATCCGGGCGTGTCCGGCCTTGGCTCTCTCTATCCGCATGTCAACCAGACGCACGCGCGGCATGGCGCGTCCGGCCACGCGCTTCGAGAGGTGCGCCAAAGTGTATTTGCCGCGTTTGACATTCAGCCAGGTCTCCATGGCGGGAGTGGCGCTGCCGAGCACCACGGAACATTTTTCAAGGTGTGCGCGCATCACGGCCACGTCGCGCGCATTGTAGCGCGGGGCCTCGTCCTGTTTGTAAGAGGGTTCGTGCTCCTCGTCGACCACGATCAGTCCGAGGTCGCGCACCGGCGCGAAAACTGCCGAGCGCGGGCCGACCACCACCGTGGCCGCCCCGCTGCGGATGCGGTGCCACTCGTCAAAGCGTTCGCCGTCGCTGAGGGCGCTGTGGAGTACTGCCACGCGCTGGCCGAAACGGGCAGCGAAGCGCTGGACTGTCTGAGGGGTGAGGGCGATCTCAGGCACCAGCACAATCGCGCCGTGGCCTTGTTCCAGCACCTTGGCGATGGCTTGGAGGTAAACCTCGGTTTTGCCGGAGCCGGTCACGCCGAAGAGCAGAAGCGGTTTCGGCGCGACAGTTTTTTTTGGGAAGTCCGACTTGTCTGACGGGTCCGACGCATCCGACGGATCCAGTAGCGAGAGAATCTGCGCCAATGCGGCGGCTTGCTCGGGCATCAGCGGCATGGGGTGGCTTGGCAGGATCTTGCGCCGGGCCAGGGGGTCGCGGCGCATCTGGCGTGGTTCGATCACGGCCGCGCCTTTTTCGGCCAGGGTTTTCAGCGTCTGCGGTGAGCAGGAGAATTCGCGGGTCAGACTGTGAAGCCAGCCGCCGCCGACCCGCGCTAGATTGGCGTGCAGCTCGGCTTGACGTTTGGTGAGGCCGTTGGGTTGGTCTGTCGGTGAAACATACAATCGTTCTTTGGCGCGGACACCGCGGTTACGGACAGGTGCGGGCAGGGTGCAGCGCAGGCAGACCTCCAACGGCGTACAGGTGTAATCCGCGATCCAGCGAGCCAGCCGGATCAAATCCGGCGAGAGGAAAGGTGTGTCGTCCTCGATCGCGAGGATCTGACGCAGTCGGCGGGCATGGGAACGATCCGACTTGTCCGACACGTCTGACATGTCCGCCCGGTCCGACAGATTAAAGAGATCGGGAGGTGCCGGGGACGGAGCGGCATCCTCAGTAACCTCGATCACATACGCTTCAACAGTGCGCGAGCCGAATGGCACGCGCACACGCTGGCCGACGCGCAGACACGCGGCCAACGCCTTCGGCACGGTATAGTCGAAGAGCCGGTCTGCCGAGATGTCTGTGGCCACGCGCGCTATCATCGTCAAAGATCCCCAAGACAAAGGGGAGCGGCGAGCCGCTCCCCTTTGTCTGTATAATTCCTGCGAGATTTCAGCTTATGAGCCCGAAGGTGTCTCGCGTCCGCCGGGGATCAGATACTGGAAGGGATCCAGATCACTGGTACCGCCGCCGCTGGTGGGATTAAGGTCAAACTGCTGGCCCTGATAGATGACCCTGAGGTTGCAGTACTTGTCGCGAGCCTTGAAGATCGCGCCGCCTTTGCGGACCATGACGAAAGCCTTGTTCGAGAAGGGTGTCGCGAATGTTTTACCCAAATCGACTTTTGTGGCGGACTTGCCCTCGTACTTGATCGCCAACTGACCGCAGCTCACATTACGGGTGACCAGAATCGGGATGATGTCCTCCATCTCGTCGCGCACGTTGGCGGCGATACTCCACATGACATACTGTTTGTCTAGAGTGGTTGAACCGCCGGGCTGCGAAGAGACGCCCGCGCCTGCCAGCTTGCCGTAATCGAAGCCGGCCACATAGGGACTCCACACCGGCTTGCCGACGTTTTTACCGTCATACAGGAATTCGAAATACTCTTCGGCGGTTCCGAAGGCCTTGTCGGCGATGTCAGGCTCGCCGCTGCTGGTGTCGGCGCCCGAGGGGGCTTTGGTCTTGGGCCATACGTTTCCTAGCCCCAACGGCTCGCGCTCTGTGTTGGCACCGGTTATAGCCACGAAGATATCGCGTCCGCGTGTGCCGACGGCTGTCATGTTGGCCTGCATGACAGCGTTAGAGATGGCCGGGAAGAGAGCTGCGGAAAGGATGCCTAGAATTCCGATCACGACGAGCAGTTCAACCAGTGTAAAACCTTTTGTGTTTGCGTTGGTCATAAGTTCTCCTTATAAGCAGGCCGGATATCGGACTGCTTTTTCTCATTTGCATATAATTATTTTGCCAGCACTTGGCCGCAAGGTCAAGTAGAAGCTCTGGGTCGGCCTAAAATAAGCTGACCCCGAGCTTTTTTCGCGCTTACTTGCCCAGTATCGCCGCCAGGTCTTCGTCAGCGGTCTTGATCGGGGTCAACCCGAACTTTTCGACCAGCACGTTTAGGACGGTTGGCGAGACGAAAGCAGGCAGGCTGGGCCCGATGCGGATGTTCTTGATGCCGAGGGCCAGCAGCGTCAGCAAGATGCAGACCGCCTTTTGCTCGTACCAAGAGAGGATCAACGAGAGCGGCAGGTCATTGATGCCGCAACCGAACACCTTGGTCAGTTCCATGGCCACCTTGATCGCCGAATAGGCGTCGTTGCACTGCCCCATGTCGAGCAGGCGCGGAATACCGCCGATGTCACCCAGCTTGCTCTGCAAGTGGTTGAAGCGGAACTTGCCGCAGGCAAGGGTCAGTATCAGCGTGTCTTGCGGCGCCTTCTCCACAAACTGGGTGTAGTAGTCGCGGCCGAGCTTGGCCCCGTCACAGCCGCCCACCAGGAAGATGTGCTTGACCGCGCCGGATTTGACAGCCGCCACGACTTTGTCGGCGATGGACAGTACCGCGTTATGCGCGAAGCCGGTCATCAGCGGATCGCCATGCGTCTCCTCCTGCCACCCCCCTAGCTTAATGGCGTGCTCGATCATGGCCGAGAAGTCTTTGTGCCCATTGGTGTCAGCGTCAATATGGGTCACGCCGGGCCAGCCGACCTCGGCTGTGGTGTAGAGGTTACCTGCGTATGAGGGCTTGGGCGGCATGATGCAGTTGGTGGTGTAGAGCACCACGCCCGGCAGTTTATCAAACTCTTTCTGCTGGTTCTGCCAGGCAGTGCCGTAGTTGCCCTTGAGCTGCGGGTGTTTCTTGAGTTCGGGATAGGCCAGGGCCGGCAGCATCTCGCCGTGGGTGTAGATGTTGACGCCCTTGCCGTCGGTCTGATCCAGCAGCATTTTCAGGTCGAGCAGGTCATGTCCGGTGATAACAATGAAAGGTCCTTTGTGATATCCGGTCTCGACAGTGGTGGGCTCCGGGTTGCCGTAAGCACCAGTGTTGGCAGCGTCCAGCAGTTCCATGCACTTGAGGTTTATATTGCCGAACTCGAGGATCAGACCGAGCCACTCTTCGACGCTGTGGTCGTCGCCGAGAGCCTTCATGCCTTTCTGGAACCAGCCAGAGACTACAGGATCGGTCTTGCCCAGCACGCGGGCGTGTGCAGCGTAGGCGGCCATGCCGCGCAGGCCGAAGAGCAGCGTCGAGCGTAAGGAGACCACGTCCTGGTCTCCGTGGAAGATGTCATCGGGATTGAAGGCTGGCGCGCCGCCGGCCTTTTCAGCCGCCGCGAGGATGCTGTCGCGCATTTCGCTCAGCGGTGCGGGATCGAAATTGACGTTGGTCACTGTCATGAAGAGCGCGTCCATGAAGATCGTCTCGCATGCCGGGTTGGCCGGCTTGCCATCGAGGGAGCGCGCTAATGTTACCAGCCCGGCTGTTATCTCGTCCTGAAGGCGCGAGACCGCAGGGTTTTTACCGCAGACTCCGCTACGTGTGCAACCAGTGCCGCCTGCCGTCTGCTCGCATTGAAAACAGAACATGTCACTCATGTTGTTTCTCCTTTGTCTTGTGTTTATGTGATGTTTGTCTGGAAAAGAGTTTAGTTTTACGGTTGCGTATCAGCGAGCGTACCACATTGTCCAGTGACGTGTTGCTCAACAGCGAAACCAGCCGGTTATTCTCGCGTGCCATGAGTTTGCCTAAGACGCAGCTACGGCCTTCGCAGATTTCGCTCTTCAGCAGACAGGCATCGTAGGTCGGTGTGCCGCCTGCGGCCTCATATATCTCCAGCAGGGTTATCTCAGAGGCAGGCCGCGCCAGTCGCGCGCCGCCGGACGGGCCGCGCATGGTCTTCAGGATGCCGGCCCGTACCAGTTGCTGAACGACTTTTGTGGAATGGTTGGCTGAGAAGCCTAGCTTTTCAGCGATCAGGCGTACCGAACTCTGGCCGCCATCGTTGTCGGCCAGAAAGGTGCAGGTGTGCAGCGCGATCGACATGGCTTCGGAAATGTTCAACAGTCCGGGCATCAGGAAAATCCTTTTGGTTTCAAAAAGGCATTAAAGTACCATAATGCCTAATACCGCGCCAGCCTTTTTTTTAAAATTTTTCGGTGAATCGCAGTTTGTCATAACAATGTACACCCATTCAGTAACTAAGGAGTAACTAAAGTAACTAAGGGACAGGTAATTAGAAGCGAAATGCTGTTGCGGAGGGGGCGGGGGTGTGTTATGGTGGCGGGGAGATGGGGGGTGTCAGGAATGGGTTGGTTAATGCGACCGGAAGGAGGCGGGGTATGCGGCACGCGAGGGTTAAGCTGGAAGGCAAAGGGTGCTATCATGTGGTGAGCCGGATCGTGGACCGGAATTTCCGGCTGACGGACGACGAGAAGGAGATATTCCGCAAGATGATGCGCAAGGCGGAGGCTTTCTCGGGCGTCAGGATACTGACTTACGCGTTGATGTCGAACCACTTCCA
>Ga0268276_1003188_pt1 | contig 13033 bp, 9 predicted proteins | sample saktaG_4_FD_190145 | JGI IMG/M metagenome (GOLD analysis project Ga0268276, IMG submission 190145) | Saline water microbial communities from Sakinaw Lake, British Columbia, Canada - sak_2010_1_5_45m | ecosystem: Environmental > Aquatic > Non-marine Saline and Alkaline > Saline ...
CATCGAAACGCTTATCCGTGAAGGCGATATCATCCTGGAACTGGAAACGGCCATTGAGTCCGGTACAAAGAGTTACAAATCGGTTTTGATGGGTACAATCAAAGAAAACGCCCTTGCCTTAGATGACGCCCTGGCAAACATCAAGGTCTGTGATCCGGCAATCGGCTCCGGTGCGTTTCCAGTGGGAATGCTCAACGAAATTGTAAAAGCACGGAATGTTTTATCGCTTTATTTAGATATGGAATCCATCAACTGTGTTGATGGAGCATCGACGCAGACGATGCAGTCCAAAAAAGATAGAACAATCTATAACTTCAAACGCCATTGCATCCAGAACTCGCTTTATGGCGTGGATATCGACCCCGGCGCCATTGAAATTGCCAAACTTCGGCTTTGGCTTTCATTAGTTGTTGATGAAGACGATTACACCACCATCCAAGCCCTGCCGAACCTGGATTATAAAATTATGCAGGGAAACTCTCTCATTGAAGAATTTCATGGGATTTCACTGGATATTAAGAAGAAAAAGGAACAGGAAGATTTATTTGCGGGTGGTTCGGATTTAGACAGACTCATTGATGACCTGCACCAGAAACAGGCGGACTTTTTTAATGCCGAACACCCCAGAGAAAAAAAGAAAAAACGGGATGCGGTAGAAAGCGCCATTACCAATATTTTTCATCATGAACTGGAAAAGAAAAAGAACATCTCACCGCAGGAAGCCCACGCCATTGAAACCGACCTGAAAGAAATGACCCACGGCAACAGGGAACGCAACTTCTTCCCGTGGAAACTTTATTTTGCCGATGTCTTTCGGGAAAAAGGCGGTTTTGATGTGGTAATAGGGAATCCACCTTATGGCTTGTTAAATAAAAAGCAAAACCAAAAACTTGGCCATATTGTAACAAAAGAAGAAATAAAATTTTATAAAAACTCAATAGAGTATAAACCAGCATTGGGTGGTATGATAAATTCATTTAGACTTTTTATTGTTAGAAGTATGAACATATCAAAGCTTGAAGGATTTTTTACTCAAATATTTCCACTTGCTTTTGTGGGGGATGTAAGTGCTGGTAATTTGCGCAAATATTTACTGGGAAATTATAAAGTAATGGGTATTGAAGCATTTCCTGAACGAGACAATGAAAAAACCAGAGTATTTGAAGGAGCAAAAATGTCCGTATGTATTCTTTATATGAAAAATTCAGTAGCAAATTCAAGTTTTTTTATCCGTTCTCAATGGGATCGATTTGTAAATGAATTAAACGATAAAGTAATAATTAATGTTAAAGATGTTCAAAATATAGATAAGAAAAATTTTTCTATTCCCGTAGCTTCAATTGATAAGTTAAAAATTCTTAATAAAATATATTTAACCAAATTAAGACTATCAGATATTGGCCATTGCTATACAGGTGAAATTGATTTAACAATTGGGAAAAAATATTTAACAGATAATAAAAATGACTCGATTCTCATCAAAGGTGCAATCATTGATAAATATGAAATAAGAAAGAAAATGAGCCAAGGACAAATTCAATACTTAAATCGCGAATTATATCTAAATGAAAACAAAGGCGTAAAATCTACTCATCATTCTTCTGGTAGAATTGTTATGCAAGCGATTACTGGCGTAAATGAAAAAGTAAGATTAAAAATGACAATTATTGATCAAAATATTTTTTGCGCAAATTCAGTTAATTATTTAACACTTAACCAAAATAATTTTTCATCAAAATTTCTGCTTGGTTTAATGAACTCTAGACTTATGAATTTTATTTTTGCAGTTAATAGCACAAATTCAAATGTAAACGGATATGAAATTGACAATCTTCCAATTGCAACTCCAAATGATCAAAAACAAAGATTTGTTGAAAATCTTGTTGATCAAATTCTCACTGCCAAAAAAGCCAACCCCGAAACCGACACTACTGCATTAGAGCGTGAGATAGACCGTTTGGTGTATGAGTTGTATGGGCTGACGGAGGAGGAGATACAAATTGTTGAGGAGAGTGTGGGATGAAAGTATCACTACAAGAATTAGAAAAATTGATGCAATTACCATCAGAGGATAATTGTTTAGAATTTAAAGAAGCGAAAACCCAATTTGATTTTGACAAAACTTTGCAGTATTGTGTTGCCCTTGCCAATGAAGGAGGCGGCAAATTTGTTTTGGGCGTAACCAATAAACGACCAAGAAAAATTATCGGAACATCTGCCTTCCAAAATCCTGTTAAAACTGCATCTCAAATTTATAATAAACTTCATTTCAGGGTGGATATTGATACAATAGCTCACCCCGATGGAAGGGTGTTGGTTTTTGAAATTCCAACAAGACCCAAGGGAACAGCCTATCAATATGAGGGTCGCTATTTAATGCGTTCCGGAGAAGAATTGGTTTTAATGTCAGAAGATCATCTCCGCAAAATATTTGATGAAGGTAAACCTGATTTTTTAAGTGAACTAGCATTAGAAAATCTTTCACCACAGGATGTTGTTCAATTATTGGATACGCAAGCCTTTTTTGATTTATTGGAGATGCCCTACCCTTCCACCCGCGACAGTGTTTTACACCGTTTTGAAACTGAATCTTTAATTGTAAAAAAGGAAGAAAACTATTCTATTTCAAATTTGGGCGCTATCTTGTTTGCAAAGTCGCTTACGAAATTTCCTACCGTATCCAGAAAAGCTGTCCGGGTTGTTGTTTATCAGGGCAAAAATAAAATTGATACCAAATTGGATAGAATTGAAGATAAAGGATATGCAGCCGCTTTTGAGGGGTTTATTGATTTTATTGAAGACCAGACACCTGTAAATGAAGTATTAAATACGGCATTGCGTGAAGAAGTGAAAATGTATCCTAAAATTGCTATTCGTGAATTGGTGGGAAATGCGTTGATTCACCAGGATTTTGCTGAAACAGGCGCTTCGGTAGTAATTGAAATATTTTCAAACAGGATAGAAATTACAAATCCGGGCTTGCCGTTTATTCCACCGGAGCGATTTATAGATGAATATCAGTCCAGAAATGAAAAAATGGCTGACATATTACGCAGATGCAGGATTTGTGAAGAAAAAGGAAGTGGAATAGATAAAGTGATCATCAATATTGAGGCATTTCAATTACCCGCTTTGGATTTTCGAATAAAGAGTCATCAGACCACAGCATTTTTATTTGCCCCCATTCTATTTGATAAGATGGATAGAAGCGACAGAATCCGGGCCTGTTATCAGCATTGTGGCTTAAAGTATGTTAATAATGAGAAAATGACGAATGAAAGTTTACGGAAACGGTTTCATTTGAAATCGTCTCAATCTGAAACGGCATCAAGAATAATCAAAGACACTTTAAATGAAGGTCTTATTAAACTTGATGACCCAACCAACACATCAAAAAGGTATGCAAAATATGTTCCATTTTGGGAATAATTCTTATTTAGATGCTAATTCAATATTTGGCTGTAAATCTCTGTAAGTGGCGATATATCAATGAGTTGTTTATTTAGATGCAAATTGAAATCAAGGGTTTTCAGATAGAAAAGTTTGAAAATATGATACTGAAAAACGACCAAATTTTCACCACAAAAAAAGCCAACCTGCAGGCAGACACGCCCGAAAAACATTGGCGGGCAGACACCATCGCCCTTGAAACCGAAATAGACCAATTGGTGTATAAACTCTACGGTTTGACTAAGGAAGAGATAAAAATTGTTGAGGAGAGTGTGGGATGATAACCACTAAGAAAACAGTTAAAGAAATAAATTTTAAAGATATTCTTTTTAGGCCACAACAAATCCATCATAAGTGCATAAAAAATATTGAATCTAAATACGGCGATGAGATGGATTTAGAGTTTAAAAAAGCATATCATTTAATCAATAACAATTTAAACAAATTTAAAAAGGTTGAAACGGAAAATAAATATAAAGCATTGGTGTTACTTTCAGATGGATTAACTACACTCACCTTAATATTTCATTCATCTCTACTAGGCTATGGTTTTGAAAACACGGCACTTTTAAGATATTATATGGAGAACCTTGGCATAAGTTATGGAATATTTTCAGACAATGAATTATACCAAAAATGGAAAGAAAACCCGAAAAATGAATATGCAAATAAATTTACAAAACAAGGTCTTGATATTTTGAAAAGTAAACATTCTGATTTGGTAAAATTGTGGGGCTCTTTCTCTCAAATTTCGCACATTGATTATAATTCAACAGGAACATCATTTATCTCAGATAAGGAATTAACAATTGGTGGTGCACATACAAAAGACCGTGATAAAATTATAAATACGAATATTCAAAGCGCAGAATTATTATTAAAATTAACTGTCAAAATTTTTAATGAAGATTTTGGATTATTATGATGCAAAATAATAAAGGGTTTATTTACCTTGAATCAGAAGTTGACCAGCTTGTTTACCAACTCTACGACCTCACCCCGGAAGATATTAAAATCGTGGAAGAGGATTAATTAAGAAAGTTGAAAAACCTAAAAAAAGGGGGAAATCCAAATGACAGAAAAACATAAATTCGGAGGTAACTGGACAGAAGAAAAACTCAAACGAGTAGAAAAATACCTGAAAGCTTATGCTACCATTATGAATAATCAAAACTTTCGGTTTGCTTACATTGATGCCTTTGCCGGCACAGGATACAGGGAGGAAAAAGAGAATAAAATTGATAACCAAATATTCCTATTCCAAAAAAACGATATAAAAGAGATTGAGACGTATTCAAAAGGCTCTGCTCGTATAGCTTTGGAGATAAAACCGGAATTTGACAAATATATCTTTATTGAACAATCAAGAAAACATTATACAGAATTGCGGAAACTCAAAGAGGAATTCAAAGAAAAAGAGAAAAAGATTGATTTAATCAATACCGATGCGAATAGTTGGATAATAGACCGCTGTAACAATTATAAATGGCAAAATAACCGCGCTGTATTATTTCTTGATCCCTATGGAATGCAGGTTAATTGGGAAACAATCAAAGCCATTGCAAACACAGAAGCTATAGATTTATGGTATCTTTTTCCTCTTGGTGTTGGCGTGAATCGGCTTTTGAAAAAAGATGCCGGTAAAATTCCCTCCTCGTGGGAAGCAAAGTTAAATAATCTGCTGGGAACAAACGAATGGAAAGAGGCTTTTTATGACGAAACACAAGAGACAACGCTCTTTGGTAATGAAAATAGAATAGTCAAGGACACTGATTTTAGTAAAATAAGTAAATTCGTTTTAAAAAGGCTTAAATCTATATTTACCGGTGTTGCTGAAAATCCTTTATTGCTCCGCAATTCAAAAAACAATCCATTATATTTGCTGTGTTTTGCATCGGGTAATCCAAGGGGGGCAAAAACCGCAATAAAAATTGCACAGGATATTTTAAAGAGGTAATAATGTCAACGAAATCGTCAATAGAATGGACAGAATCAACATGGAATCCTATTACAGGCTGTTCCAAAATAAGTCCGGGATGTAAAAATTGCTATGCCGAAAGAATGGCTAAAAGATTAAAAGCTATGGGGCAACCAAATTATCGTAACGGCTTTAAAATAACTACTCACCCACATGCTGTTGAAATGCCGTTAAAGTGGAAAAAACCTCAAACCATCTTCGTAAATTCCATGAGTGACATTTTCCACGAATTAGTTCAGAAAGAATTTATCCTTAAATTGTTTGATGTAATGAATAAAGCAGACTGGCACTTATATCAAATATTAACCAAACGATCCGAGAGGATGCTTGAACTAGATTCAGAGATTCCATGGGCAGAACATATCTGGATGGGTATAACTGTGGAAAATGCTGATTATAAGTTCAGAATAGATGACTTAAAAAAAACAAACGCAAAAGTTAAGTTTATTTCTTTTGAGCCTTTAATAGGAAATATAGGTAAAGTTAATCTAAAAGGAATCGATTGGGTGATTGTTGGAGGTGAATCGGGACCTGGCGCTAGACCAATGTTGGAAGAATGGGTTCTTGAAATAAAAGAACAATGCGAAAAATACGATGTCCCATTCTTTTTTAAACAATGGGGTGGTGTTCGTAAGAAGAAAAACGGTCGGCTTCTTTTGAATAAAACATGGGATGAAATGCCTGTTTATGTGGTGTTATAAATGAAGCAGATTTTCTATAAACTAAACGACCTCACCCCGGAAGAGATCCGAATCGTAGAGGGAGAGGCAAAATAAATCATGGGAATATCAGTTCATTACAAAGGCAAAATAAATGATCCCGTTCTGCCTGTGCGGAATACGCAGACAGGAATTATTGACAGTCTCATAGATGAGATCGGCGATATTTGCGAAGATATGAAGTGGGAATATACCATAATCGAAAAAGAAGAAAATGATATTGATCATCCTCCAATAAAAGGAATCGTTTTTACTATTCATGAAGAATGTGAAATTGTTGGATTTATTTTTGATAAAAAAGGCTATCTTCGCTCTCCGATAAGCATCCCCTATTATGAAGAAAACGATGATCATCAATTAGTCGTAAGTGTAAAAACCCAATTTTCTTCTCCGGATATCCATATTGTATTAATTAAACTGCTCAGGTACATTAAGTCCAAATATATAGAAAATTTAGAGGTGACCGACGAAGGTGAATTTTGGGAAACTTTAAATAAAGAGCGCCTTAAATATTTATTCGATTTCCTGAATGAAAAATTGAATATGATTGGCGATATATTGGAAGGAAATAAAAATAATTTTTATAAATCCGACAGTCCGGAACAAATCGCAGACCAAGTTGAAGAATTGTTGTCAAAATATATGTTCAACAATAAAAAAGGCTAACTCCATCACATGCGCACTGATATCTTTAGCTGTACGATGTTTTCCTGTTTTGGAGGTTTTAAAAAGTCCTGTAATGTATTGAGTACATAGTGGCTAAGGGTCGGTGCAAATCCAGGGGCTGGAGCGGGAGATCGACCAGATGGTATACCGGCTCTACGGTCTGAGTGATGAGGATATCCGTCTTGTTGAAGAATCAGTCGCCAATTAGCATAAAAAAGGACGCCGGACAGGTTGCAATAGTGGAGGAGAGTGTGAGAAGATGAATGAACCAGTAAATAATTACCCACTCCAATTTCCCATGCCTTTGAACCGCTTTCTGAAACGCCTTGATTTATATGCTATGGAAAAACAGGTTGAAAATCCGTATCGAGCCGACTGCGGTAGTTTTGAAACAAGTTTCATCACAATCCTGGTGGCCTATCTGCCGGTGCTGTTAGGCATTAATAGGAAAGAGTACAAAAATGAAACCTCGTGATAAAAATTATTTATTACTGCAATTCAGAGTCAGAATATTATCCAATAATGGAACTGAATTTCAGAGCTTTTTTGAAAATATCATGGAAAAAGTCTATATTGATTTCCAAAAAATTAGGCCATATGGCAAACAAGGAGATAGTGGTAATGATGGCTATCAAAAAGAAGCTGGGATATACTATCAAGTCTATGCGCCGAATACTCCTAAGATAAAAGAATCAGAAGCTGCAAAAAAACTAACTGAAGATTTCCAAAAACTTAAAAACGAATGGAATAAAATCTCGGAAATAAAAGAATATAAATTTGTTTTCAATGATAAAAATAGCGGATCAATTCAATTGCTTGAAGAAGCTATATCCAATTTGCAGAATAGTAACCCTACAATCAAATTTGGTTTGTTTTTAGCAAAAAATCTAGAAAGTGTATTCTTTCAATTAGATGAATCTGATATCCTTTCTCTTGGCTTTAATATTGATTCAAGGAAAGCAATTTCGAATGTCTATAAATATTTGGAAAAAGTTGAAATTGAACTTGATAGAGAAAATTCAAAATATGCACTAAAAATATTAGAAAATAGTAAGGATATAGTATCTGAATTAAATGACGAAAATCTGTCTTTAGAATATGAAATTCTTGAATGTAGATGTAATCATAAATTAGAAAGGGTAGTTGAAGCGAAAGAAAAATATGAAAATATCTCCATAAGGTATCCAGACGATCCACGATCATTTCTATATCTTGCAGAGATTTATATAAATAATAAGGATTATGTTAAAAATGAGCAGATGCTGAATCGAGCAACAGAAATTGACCAAAATCACTGGCTATTGCCTCTAGAAGAATTAATCAGGAGATATTATCTTGGAGAAAAGACTAGTGTAGATTTTATTGATGAGAAAAAGTTTCCAAAAAGTAATAGAGTAAAATCAAATTATTATCGTTTTTATTCGAAAATTATTGAAGATTCAGGCGATAGAATAAAAGCTGACAGCTTTATTGGAAAAGCAATCCATCTGAATCCAGATAGGTTGAGGAACTATGTTACAAAATTTATTTTAATTGAAAAAAGATTAAACGATGATACTAATAATTCGCAATTACTTAATGAGTCCCAAATATTATATGAAGAAATCAAAATAGTAGAGGATAGGTTCTCTGAATTAGGTGAAATTAATGCAAGAAGCCAAGCGATATTAAACTTCAGAAAACTGAATGTTCTGCGTGTCCAAGAGAATTTTCAGGATTTTGAAAATATCTCAAAAAAGACTTTTAGTCTTCTTTTATCATGTTATTTCAATTTACAGATCGATGAAATGCTCGCTAATTTATTAATGTTTGTTCAATTGCCTGATAAAGATTTCGATTTATTATTGGATTATTTGGATAAATCAAAGATAGAAATATCTGATATGTTGGCAAAAGCACTAATTATTCAATTCAATTATAGAGATAAACTATTTGTGGAGGGAAAGGAATATTTTAAAAAAACTAATAATCAGAAATTCTTTAATTTTATTGATGATCTTGATACAAAAAATTACGAAAAGATTTTAAAGTTTTTAGAACAAGATGTTCAATTCGCACTTTATATAGTTTATAACTTTAAAAGTCTGCCCGAATTAAGAAAAAAGTTAATTGAATATCTACCAGGTGATAAAAACATACAAAAAGAAAAATTAGGACTATTAGTAAGTTGTGATGAAAAGAATTATGATGAGGCTTATGATATCCTGAAAAATATTGATTTGAAAAGTCTGAATTATTTCGAATGTAAACGAATATTAAAGATTATACAGATAAAGAAAGCTTGGGATTTTGAAATTATAATTTTAGAAAAGCTCTTAGAAAAGGAAAAGGATGTTGAAGTAATTTATGATTTAAAGTACCACTTATTTAATGCTAATTATAACCTTAAAAAATATTCAGAAGCTGTAGGAATTGGTGAAAATTTATTAGATCAAGACTCGAATGAGAATATATTAAAAAATAGAGAAAGAATGTCTCTACTTGCTTATACAATTTATTCTTGTCTTGAGAGGGGAAAAGTTTATAATAGTTACTTAGAAAAAGCTCAAATATTTATTGAAAAGTATAGAGTTATAGAACCGACCTTTGAATTTAAAGTTGATATTGAGGCTGAGGTCTATTTGAAAAATAATAAACCAAAACAAGCACTAAAGTCTATTATTGATGGAATAAAAATAAAAAAAGTTCTAACTCCGGAAGAATACTCAAAACTCTATTTTGTATTGTCAATTAATATAAGTCCACAAATTAACCTGAATCTTGATTCATTTGGTAAAATAGAGAAAAACTCATTTGTAAAACTTAAGGGAAAAAATAGGTGGTATTTTATTGGGGATGATTATGAGTTAGATGCAATCAAAATCGCTATTGAAAATGACAAATATCCCATCTTTATTAATAAAGAACTTAAGGAGAAAATAATTTTTGAGGAAAAATATAGCTCCGGGAGCCGTGAAGAGATTATAGAAATTATTTATTCCATTGAAAAATATATACTATGGCAATCGGTTCAAAATTTCCAAAATTTATCGAAAGATAACGTTATTGATGGTATCCAAATGATTGAGGTACCTGAAAAAGAGGGATCTATTGATCCTAACTATTTATTGAAATATTTAGATGATTGGAAAAAAAGAACAGAGCCATTATTTGAAATGTATTGCGGGAAAAATATTGTCCCATTAGCAATGCTAGCTGTTAATGAAGGTGGACTTACAAACGCTATTGCACGGATAAAACAGGAAAATAGAGGTTATATTAATTTTAGTACTGGAAACACCAAAGAACTGGAAACACATAAAGATATAGCTAAGAATATTATTGATATGGAAATGCCATTTTATCTTGATGGCACATCTGCTTTATTTTTATCAGAAATAGGATTATTTAAAAAAATCTATAACTACCTACCAAATTTAAAAGTGCCTCAATCTGTCATAAGTTTATTAATCGATATTACAGAAAAGTTCAGATATGTTCCAGGACAAAAAGGTTTTATGGGATATGCTCAAGGAAAGATAACATTTTCTCCCATTGATAAAGAAAAAAGTGATTTAATTCAATCTAATTTCATTGAAAGTATTAAACTATTGGAATCAAAACCTGAAAATATTAGTGTTATTTCTCTCGCGAGTAAATTTAATTGTTTTTCAGAGCAAGAAGTGCCTGAAGAATTGAGTGATGCTTGCATATTAGCACAAAAAGAAAAAATATCAGTTTTAACTGAGGATTTTCTTTACTTAAAGATGAATGAACTTGAAACTAAGAAAAAATCTCCAGATTATTTTTCTTCATTTGTGTTATTGAAGGTTCTATATGAGGAAGGTAAAGTAAATTTTGAGGAGTATTTAGATTATTTTGGATATTTATCTTCATATCGATTAAGGTTTTTAGCATTAAGTATAGATGATATTGAAAAAGCTGTATTAGGTGATGGTAAAATAAAAGTGGTATCCTATAGAAATATTAGAAAACTAAATTTTCCACTTACGTTATCAGAAGAGTATGGGATTCCATTTCGAATGGCATTTACTGTAGTCGGAGGATTTTTATTGAAAATCCTATTTGATAACACAATTTTACCAGAAATCATAGAAAGAATATTTATTGAAATATTAGAATCATTTCCAACAAAGATAGATAAAAAAAGTCTAGGACAAATGTTTGTTGAAGTCTTTAATAATGCAGTCGAACAAAACAGGTCAAACTTTATTTTCAATCTTAAAAGCAATACTATACAAAAAAAGTTAGATAAATTGATTCAGGCAACAGAGATATATAGTTCAGAAACACAATTATGGACTCCAAGTTGATATAAAGAGATTGAAGTTGAAAAACACATAAAATATCGTTCCATATGATCTGAATCTGCAAGTAATTTCCCGTAAACGTTATTTTCCCCAATCCAATAAAAACAATCCCTAATCGACAATAATATGAAAAACCTCGGACCGGTATGTCCCGGTCCATTAACCCCAAACCCTGGAGGTATTATGACAGTCTCACGTGCTTACAATTGCAGCGACATGAAATGTCTCGTCGTATGCGCCACCATCGACGAGAGTTTCCTGGCCAACAAAGAACCCCTCATCGCCGTACAGAGCAGCTGGGCCGACCCCTATGGCGACAATCTCAAAGACCGTATCCAGGCCGCCGGTACGAAATATATCGGTATCGATTACCGCGCCGATTTGCGGAACGCCACCCGCGATCTGCTTGCCCTGCAGAAAGACGCCCTCGATAAACTCGGCCTGTTCAAGACCCAGCTGGAAGTCAATTTCGATGGGTCGCGCTATGCCGAACTGCTCTATCATTTCGGGTTTGACAGTTATTATCATAAAGTACGGAGAAACAACCAGGAGGCGTTAATCAACCTTCTGATGCAGATCCGCCAGAACATGACCAACGAACTCAAAACCGAAATCACCGCGAAAGGTATTGCCGCGACGCTGCTCGATGATCTCACCGCGGCCGCCGACCTAATCCATGCCGCGAATATCAAACAGGAATCCCTCAAATCCGGCACTGCCGGCAACAACCTGGAAGCCGTCACGGAATTCAACGCCATCTATAACGAGATAATGGCGATCTGCAAAGTAGCCAAACGGATCTTCAAAGGCCGGCCCGAGATCAAAGCCGCCTTCAGTTTTGCCAAGACACTCCGGGCCCTCGGGAAATAGACACTTCCGGAGAGAAAATAAGCCGACAAATATTTCTAACATTAAATTTTCCTTGCGAACTTAGCGAAGCGCTTTGCGTCTTGGCGGTAAAAAGAACTAACCGCAAAGCACGCTAAGCCGAAGCACAGAGGGCGCAAAAAGGGAATAATATTCTGGATATTTTTGCAATAGATATTCTTGGCGAACTTGGCGCTGCTCTTGGCGTCTTGGCGGTAAAAAGAAATTAAATGCATAGGCCGGAAGAATCACCACAAAGATCACAGAGAATATTTTTTATTCCAGCCTTTGGCTATCCGCTAAGCCTTTTTTTCGTGTAATTCGTGCAATTCGTGGTTGAATACGGAACTAATCGCAAAGCCGGAAATTTCCATATACCTAATTCCTTTCGCCTTTAGCCCTTTGATCTTTGTCCTGCCTTTTTCTTGGCGAACTTAGCGCTGCTCTTGGCGTCTTGGCGGTAAAAAGAACCAACAAACTTCTTAAATCTCTCTTCGACTTTCCCACTGTCCAATTTGACCTTCGACTTTAGACTTTTGACATTCGACATTCAACCATTGGTAGCGTCAGAAATGCGTTTGTAAGCATCAGTTGATTATAATACGCCTGAGTTACACGTTTTGTGTCATACGAAGTTCATTTGTGCGCTTGAGTTACTCATTTTGTGTCATACGAAGATCATTTGTACGCTTGAGCTAGTCATTTTGCGTCATACGAAACTCATTTGTATGCTTTAGTTGCTCATTTTGCGTCATACGTTGGACTTGCGGCGTGTCATTTGGGTAAAAATTGTTTTGATCTGCTAATTATTATGAAATGACCTGCGAATTAATACGTAGGTTAAATATTATAAAGCCCGGTTTTATGACCGGGTTTTTAATTTGCTGAACTCCGGCTCAGTGATGATCCGCAGCTCTCCCCCGGGCTGATTTTTTTGGTTCTTTCGATTATAAGTTGCAAGTATTAGATTTAATATATTAAGAAACAGAGAGATAAGATGATAGAAAGAAAGTGCAAGAAGAGGTAAAATATCAATAAGTCAG
>Ga0268276_1003190_pt1 | contig 13031 bp, 14 predicted proteins | sample saktaG_4_FD_190145 | JGI IMG/M metagenome (GOLD analysis project Ga0268276, IMG submission 190145) | Saline water microbial communities from Sakinaw Lake, British Columbia, Canada - sak_2010_1_5_45m | ecosystem: Environmental > Aquatic > Non-marine Saline and Alkaline > Saline ...
TTTGTTTCTATTGCGGGGCGATCAGGCGCTGGTAAATCAACTTTAATTAAACTTTTAATTAGAGAAGAATTACCAACTAATGGTAATATTTTTTGGAGTAAGAATGATATTAGTCAGATTTCTGATAGAGATTTGCCTCTTTGGCGTCGTAAAATTGGAATGGTTTTTCAAGATTTTCGACTTTTATCTAATAAAACTGCTTATGAGAATATTGCTTTTGCAATGGAAGCAGGTGGTAGATCTGATCAAGATATAAATCGTGATGTACCTCAACTTTTAAAATTAGTTAATTTAATAGATCGTGCTGATCATTTTCCAAGTCAACTTTCTGGTGGAGAAAAACAAAGAGTAGCAATTGCTAGAGCATTAGCACATAGACCAGATGTTTTAGTTGCAGATGAACCAACTGGTAATTTAGATTTACTTCATACATGGGATATTATTAAGCTTTTAATAAAGATTAATGAACTAGGCACTACAGTTATTCTTTCTACTCATGATCGTGAGATAATTAATGGAATTGATAAAAGAGTAATTACATTAGAAAAAGGTAGGGTTATTAAAGATGATCAAAACGGGAAATATCTTTTGTTTTAAAAATTATGTTTACAACACTTGTTCGCGTTATTAAATCAGGGTTTTTAAACTTTTGGCGTAATAAATGGCTTTCTTCAACTGCTATCTTCATGATGAGTTTAGCTATTTTCGGTATTACTAGTTTAATTCTAGTTAATGTTTTAATAAATTCTTTAATAGATGGACTAGAGGACAAAATTGATGTTAGTGTATATTTTAAATTAGATACATCCGAAGAATTAATATTAGCAGTTAGGACTGATTTAGTTAAATTAGCAGAAGTAAAAAGCGTAGAATATATTTCTACTGATGAAGCATTAATTAATTTTAAAGAAAGACATAAGGATAATGAAGTTTTAATACAAAGCCTAGGAGAATTAGATACTAATCCATTAGAAGCTAGTTTGAATATTAAGGCGAATGAATCTTCTCAGTATGAATCAATTGCTGATTTCTTTAATCAAGGAAATTATTACGATATTGTTAATAAGGTTAATTATTTAGAAAACAAAGCAGTTATCAGTCGTTTATCTTCTATTACTAAAACAATTCGTCAAGTTGGTTCTATTGCATTTCTAATTTTAGCTGGTTTAGCTGTTTTGGTTACTTACAATACTATTCGTTTAACGATTTATACATCTCGCAAGGAGATTAAGGTAATGAAATTAGTTGGAGCTAGTAATTGGTTTACTCGTGGTCCTTTTGTTATTGAAGGAATTCTCTATGGAGTTTTTGCTGCTGTTATTTCATTATTTGTTATGTTTCCACTTTTGTGGTATCTTTCACCAAAGATTACTGCTTATTTACCAGGAACTGACCTCTTTTATTTTTTCCAGGTAAACTTAATTGTATTATTCATTCTCCAGATATTAATTGGTGTAGGGTTTGGTGTCGTTAGTAGCTTGGTTGCCATTAAAAGATATTTGGATTAATTAATTGGGGAGTAGCCAAGTGGTAAGGCAATGGATTCTGGATCCATGATCGGGGGTTCGAATCCCTCCTCCCCAGCATTAAGTAATTTTATTTTATGAGAAATATTATTTTTGCAATTGTTATTTTCTTAATTGCTGTAGGTGGATTATATTTTCTATCTAAAATTAGTAAAGATAATGAAGTTGATAATATAGAATTTAATAGTGAAGGATTAGATATGCCAGGAGAAGAACAAATAAATAATCAAACAAAAGAACAAGATATTTACGGAGGAATGACTAGAGAAGAATTCTGGGGCCAATTAAGAGCTGAAATTGTTCAGGAAGGAGAAGGAGAGGGTGCTAAAAATGGCGATAAATTAACTGTTCATTATGTTGGTATTCTAGAAGATGGAACTAAGTTTGATTCAAGTGTTGATAGGGGTCAGCCATTTCAAGTTACATTAGGAGCTAGGCAGGTAATTCAAGGTTGGGATTTAGGTTTAGTTGGAATGCTAAAAGGCGAAGTTAGAAGATTATTTATTCCTTTTCAGCTTGGATATGGAGAACAAGGATCAGAAGAAACTATTCCTCCCAATTCTAATCTGATTTTTGAAGTTCAATTATTAGAGATTGAGTAAGTATATGAAAAAGAAAAAAGTCCAAATTGCCATATTGATTTTATTAATGGCTTGGTATGGGCTTTTTTTTATGGAAAAGATTGATTTAACTACATCTGATTTAGGAAGACATATTAAAAATGGAGAAATGATTTTAAGTGGTCAATTTGAAGTTCTAAATACTAATTTTTATTCATATACTGAACCAGATTATCTATTTGTTAATCATCATTGGGGATGTGGGGTAATTTTTTATCTTATTTTTAAAGTTTTTGGATTTATTGGGCTTTCTATTCTTTGTCTTTTAATTAGTTTAATTACTTTTTACTTATTCTTTAAAATTGCTCAAAAAGAATCTAATTTTAAAATAGCTTTTTTAGTTTCTTTGTTATTAATTCCATTAATGGTTTCTAGAAGTGAAATAAGGCCTGAAATTTTTTCATATTTTTTCATTGCTTTATTCTTTTGGATTCTTTGGCATTGGAGAAAAGGTGAATTAGATAGTAAATGGCTTTTTATTTTGCCAATTTTAGAAATCTTTTGGGTTAACATTCATATATATTTTATCTTTGGTCTTGCTCTAATAGGCTTGTTTTTAGTAGATCGGATTATTAGAGAAAGAGAGATTAATAAAAGACTTGGCATTGTTTTATTTTTAACTGGATTAACTAGTTTATTAAATCCATTCTTTGTTAGAGGATTAATTTATCCATTTAATATCTTTAAGAGTTATGGTTATAGGATTGTTGAAAATCAATCTGTTTGGTTTTTAGAAAACTGGGGATTTAATAGTCCTAATTTACGTTTATTTGAAATAAGTTTGGTTATTTTAATTTTAAGCTTTCTTATTCTTTTAATTAGAAATCGCAAGCGTTTTTCTTTTATCTATTTCACATTAGCTATTGTATTTAGTTTTTTAAGTTTGTTAGCAATTCGTAATTTTACATTGTTTGGTTTTTTTGCTTTAATAATTATTGTATATAATTTAAGGCATTCTAATCTTGGAATTAAAAAATTACCTTTATCTTTAGTCATATTTCTAAGTTTAGCTATATTTTTAACTAGTTTTTTTGTATATTATGAAAAATTACCTTTGCAAGAACATAGATTTGGTTTTGGTTTAATGGAAAGCAATAATAAATCAATTGACTTTTTCAAAGAACATAATCTTCAAGGTGTGATTTTTAATAATTATGATATTGGCGGATATTTAATTTATCATTTATTTCCAGAAAAAAGAGTTTTTACTGATAATCGTCCAGAAGCTTATTCAATATCGCATTTTCAAGACATATATATTCCAGCCCAAACAGATAATGTAATTTGGCAAGAACAAAATAAAATATACGATTTTAATATAATATATTTTTCTCATAGAGACTATACTAATTGGGGACAGCAATTTTTAATTGAACGTGTTAAGGATTATAATTGGGCTGTTGTGTATTATGATTCTTTTGCAATAATTTTTCTTAAAAGAAATGATATTAACAAATTAATTATTGATAAATATGAAATTCCAAAAGAAACTTTTGGGATAAAATAAGGATGGATAAAAAACTTTCTATTATTATTCCAGTTTTAAATGAAGAAGCAACTTTAGAAAAAGTATTAGAGCAAGTCAATTCAGCTCCAGTTTTTGATTATGAAAAAGAAATTATCATAGTAGATGACGGGTCAACAGATAGAACTGCAGAGATTTTAGGAAATGTAAAAGATAAGTTTAATTTAATTGTTTTAAAACATGAAAAGATACAAGGCAAGGGCAGAGCACTTAGAACTGGATTTGAAAAAATTACTGGTCAAGCAGTTCTTATTCAAGATGCTGATTTAGAATATAATCCTAATGATTATCAAAATCTTTTAAAAGTTTTTGAAGAAACAGGTTCAGTAGTTTATGGTTCTCGTAATATTAATCCAGAAAAAAGAGGTTATTCTCATTATGTCCTTGGGGCCTGGTTTTTAACTAAAGTTAATAATTTACTTTTTAATTCTAAATTAACTGATGTTTATACGTGCTATAAACTCTTTCCATCTTATTTAATTAAATCAATTCCATTAAAAAGTAATGGTTTTGAAATTGAAGCTGAAATGACAGCTAAAATCTTAAAAAAAGGTAAAGATATTAAAGAAGTTTCTATAAACTACAATCCTAGAAAGTTTAAAGAGGGTAAAAAGATTCGTTTCAAAGATGGTTTACTTGGTTTATGGACAATGGTGAAGTATAGGATTATAAACTAGCTTGGTTTACAAATAATGTATTTTCTGGTAATATATTTTAATGAAGAAAAAAGAAATTTATCTTGATAATGCAGCAACAACACCAGTTGATTCGGTTGTTTTGAAGAAAATGCAGCCATATTTTAATGAAAAATATGGTAATTCTTCTAGTATTCATAAAGCTGGTGATTTAGCTAGGAATGGAATGGAAAAAGCTCGTCAGCAAATAGCTACTTTTTTAAATTGTCTTTCAGAAGAAATATATTTTACATCTGGAGCAACCGAAAGTGACAATTGGCTTATTTACGGAGTAATAGATAAATTTTGGGAAGAAGGAGGAAAGAAAAAACCTAATATTATTATTTCTTCAATTGAACATAAAGCCATAATTGAACCAGCTAAATATTTAGAAAAAAATAATTTGGCTGAAATAAGTATTTTAGATGTTAATAAAGATGGATTGGTTGATATAGAAGATGTAGCAAAAGCAATTAAAAAAAATACAATTTTAGTTTCTATTATGTATGCTAATAGCGAAATTGGTGTTATTCAACCAATTAAACAAATTGGTCAGTTAATTAAAGAGATTAATATAAAAAGAGAGAATAAGATAGTTTTTCATACAGATGCAGTTCAGGCGATTAATTATCTTAATTGTAATGTTGAGTATTTAAATGTTGATGCATTGTCTCTTTCTGGACACAAAATCTATGGTCCAAAAGGAATTGGTGTATTGTATTTAAAAAATGGCACTTCAATAACTTCTTTAATACGTGGAGGCGGACACGAGAGAGGATTACGTTCTGGTACTGAAAATATTCCTGGAATTGTTGGATTAGGCGAAGCAATAAATTTAGTAACTAAAAAACAGAAAGATAATGTTAGTATTAAAAAATTAAGAAATAAATTAATTACAGGAATAATGAAAGATATTCCTAATGTTCAATTAAATGGATCTTTAGAATATCGTTTGCCAAATAATATTCATTTTAGTTTTACAGGAATTGAAGGAGAAGGACTGTTGATTGAATTATCTGAACAAAATATTTATGTTTCAACTGGTTCAGCTTGTGCTAGTCATTCTTTAAAATCGTCACATGTTTTATTAGCGATTGGTTTATCAGATGAAGAATCTCATGCTAGTGTTAGATTTACATTAGGTCGTCAAACAAGCAGTAATGATATAGATTATGTATTAAAAATCTTAGTAAAAGCAGTTAATAGATTAAGAAAAATATCAGGAAAATAGTATGTATTCTAAAGAAGTAATTAAACATTTTAAGGATCCTAAGAATATGGGATTTATGAAAGATCCAGATGGAGTGGGTGAAATCGGAAATCCTAAATGTGGTGATATTCTTAAATTATATATTAAAGTTAAAGATAATAAGATTAAAGATATTAAATTTGAAACATTAGGATGTGCAGTTGCTATTGCAGTTTCTTCAGTAATCACTGAAATGGCAAAGAATAAAACATTAGAGGATGCAATCAAGGTAACTGAAGAAGATATTGCTAAAAAATTAGGAGGATTACCTGCATTTAAGATGCATTGTAGTAATTTAGCAGCTCAAGCTTTAAAAAAGGCAATCAAAAATTACCAAGGACAAGATTGACAAAACGCCCCTTATAATTATAGAATTAGCTAAGAGAAATAAAATTATGGCAGTTCCAAAACAAAAACACACTAAATCAAGAAGGAATAAGAGACGTTCTCATCATGCCTTAAAAAAGCAGGCTTTTTTTAAGTGTTCTAAATGCGGTGAAACAATTTTACCTCATCAGCTTTGTAAGAATTGTGGAACATATAATGGCAGAGAGGTAGTTGATGTTTTGGCTAAGTTAAATAAGAAAGAAAGAAAAAAGAAGGAGAAAGAAATTGCTGGTCAAGAAAAGAAACAGGGAGAACAAAAACCATTAAGTGCAGAAGATCTTTCTAAAAAATAATTTAAATTAAAAATTTAATATATGGCTAATCGTCATCTTTCAAGAAGTATTGCTATGCAGTCTCTATATGAATGGGACTTCAAAGGCAGAAAACCTAATCAATTAAAAAAAATTGTTGATAATAATATCAAGGAATTTGGCTCTGGCATAGAAGAAGGTAAATTTGTTTGGCAAATAATTGATGGAGTTAATGAGAACTTATCTAAAATAGATAAGATTATTGAAAAATCAGCACCAGAATGGCCAATAGATCAAATTACAATTATTGATAGAAATGTTTTGCGTATTGGACTTTATGAATTGATTTTTGGAAATAGGAAAGAAGTACCACCTAAAGTAGCTATCAATGAAGCAATTGAATTAGCTAAGACGTTTGGTGGTGAATCTTCAGGTAAATTTATTAATGGTGTTTTAGGTACGGTTTACCGTGAGATTGGTGAACCTGGGAAAGATCAGTAATATAAAATATAAATGAGTAATCTATCTTCTCTTGAAAAAAGAATAAAGATAAAGTTTAATAATAAGGATTTGCTTCAGCAATCCTTAGTCCATCGTTCTTACTTAAATGAAAATCCTGAATTTCATTTAAGTGATAATGAAAGACTTGAATTCTTAGGTGATGCAGTACTTGAAATTGCAGTTACTGATTATCTTTATCAGAATTATTCTAACTCAGAAGGTGAGTTGACTAATTGGCGAGCGGCTTTAGTTAATGCCAAGATGTTAGCTAACGTGGCTAATCAATTAGAAATTAATAATTATCTACTTTTGAGTCATGGAGAATCAAAAGATAATGGTCGTGCCCGCAACTATATATTAGCTAATGCATTAGAAGCATTAATAGGTGCAATTTACTTAGATCAAGGATATGAGAAGTCAAAAGAATTTATTGAAAAAGAAATTATTAAAGAATTGCCAGAAGTTATTGAACAAAAACTTTATCAAGATCCTAAAAGTCGATTTCAAGAAGAAGCCCAAGAGCGAGTTGGTATTACTCCGTCTTATAAAGTGATTAAAGAATGGGGACCTGATCATGATAAACAATTTATTATTGGTGTTTACTTAGAAGAAGAGTTAATTGCAGAAAACCAAGGATCTTCTAAACAAGAAGCCCAAGAGAAAGCAGCTGAATCTGCTTTAAAAGAGAAAAAGTGGAAATAAATAAAAAAAATATATTATGTTAACAATTCGTTTAAATAGAACAGGTAAAAAGAACGCTCCTAGTTATCGTGTTGTTCTAATAGAAAAAACTGCTCCACCTAAAAGTGGAAAGTTTTTAGAATTATTAGGAAATTATAATCCGCGATTAAAAGAGATTAGTTTAAAAAAAGAAAGAATAGAATATTGGTTAGGACAGGGAGTAAAAACCTCTGATACTGTTCATAATTTATTGGTGTCTAACAGGGTTATTAATAGTCCCAAAATTAAAAAGAGATTTAAAATTAAGAAAAAAATTGCTCAGCTTGACGATGAAGAGAAAACAGAAGAGAAAACAGAAGAGCCAGTAGAGAAAAAGATTGACAAAATAGAGAAAAAAGAATAAGATATATTAAGAGTAGCAGTTAAAATAAAACAAGAAATGGTCGGACTGCTATAGTATATTACAAGAAAATACAAGACTTATGAGTAAGAATATAGATCAAGATTTTTTAGAGTATGTCGTTAAGTCTATCGCCAGTAACCCAGATGACGTAAAGGTCACTCGAACAGTTGATGAAATGGGTGTTCTATTGAACCTCAAGGTCAACTCAGAAGATATGGGTCAGATTATTGGACGAGAAGGTTCTACGGCTAGAGCTATTCGAACTATTTTAAGAGTAATTGGTGTTAAAAATAATGCTAGAATTAATCTTAAGATCGAAGAGCCAGAAGGTGGTAGAGCTAGACCTAGAACAACTGCTCCTGAAGTAAAAAAAGGCGTAGATGAAGTAGTTGATGAGTTGAAACTATAATCACTATTTTATAGATATACAAAAACTGCGTTACTCTAGTAGTGCGGTTTTTGTTTTTAAATATATTATGAAATTTAATATTATTACTATTTTCCCAAAAATATTTGATTCATATTTTAATGAATCAATTATTAAACGAGCCCAACAAAAAGGATTGGTTGAAATTAATATTCATAATTTGAGAAAATATACCATTGATTTACATAAAACAGTTGATGATCGTCCATATGGTGGAGGATTTGGTATGATTTTAATGATTGAACCAATTTACAAGGCAGTTAAGGATATAAAAAAACGTTTTAAATCTAAAAATAGTAAAACTATTCTTTTATCAGCTAAGGGTAAAAAATTTGATCAAAAAATGGCTATGAGATTTTCTAAATTAGATCAGTTGATTATCATATCTGGTCGTTATGAAGGAGTTGATGAAAGAGTAGCCAAACATATAGCTGATGAAGAAATTTCAATAGGAGAATATGTTTTAACTGGTGGTGAAGTACCAGCTATGGTAATAGTTGATGCTGTAACCAGATTAATACCAGGTGTTATTAAAGAAGGTTCATTAAAAGAAGAAAGTTTTTCTTCAATTTTAAAAGAGTATCCTCAATATACTAGACCCGAAAAGATAAAATTAGATAATAAAGAAAGACGAGTCCCCAAGATATTATTATCAGGAAATCATAAAAAAATTGAAGAATGGAAAAAGAAGAAGTTGACATAGATTATTAGATGATATAAGATGTTAAAGTACTTTCATAATTAAATATTAAGTGTATTTATTGCAATTTTGTGCAGTTGTCTCAAATTATTTTTATTGAGAGTTTGATCCTAGCTCAGGATGAACGCTGGCGGTGTGGACAAGGCATGCAAGTCAAACGGACTGTCTTCGGATAGTCAGTGGCAAACGGGTTAGTAACACGTAGGAATCTATCTTGAAGTCTGGAATAACTCGGAGAAATCCGAGCTAATACCAGATAGTCCCCGACTCTATGTCGGGGTAAAGTATCACTTTTGTGATTTCGCTTCGAGAAGTGCCTGCGTCCTATCAGCTTGTTGGTGAGGTAATGGCTCACCAAGGCTATGACGGGTAGGGGGAGTGAGAGCTTGTTCCCCAACAACGGTACTGCGACACGGACCGTACACCTACGGGTGGCAGCAGTCGAGAATCTTCCACAATGGGCGAAAGCCTGATGGAGCGACACCGCGTGTTTGATGAAGCCCTTCGGGGTGTAAAAGACTTTTCTGTCTGAGAAATTTTGGCTTGCCAAAATGATGTTAGGACAGGAATAAGGGGTGGCTAACTTCGTGCCAGAAGCCTCGGTAATACGAAGGCCCCAAGCGTTATCCGGAATAATTGGGCGTAAAGCGTGTGTAGGCGGTTTTAATAGTGGCTGGTTAAATTCCGAGGCTCAACTTCGGAGCTGCCCGCCAAACGTTAAGACTAGAGCAGGTGAGAGGCTAATGGAACTTACCAAGTAGGGGTGAAATCCGTTGATATGGTAGGGAACGCCAAAGGCGAAGGCAATTAGCTGGTACCTAGCTGACGCTGAAACACGAAAGCGTGGGGAGTGAACGGGATTAGATACCCCGGTAATCCACGCTGTAAACGATGTCAACTAGCCGTTTGGAGTATCGACCCTCTGAGTGGCGTAGCTAACGCGTTAAGTTGACCGCCTGGGGAGTACGGCCGCAAGGCTAAAACTCAAAGGAATAGACGGGGACTTGCACAAGCGGTGGATCATGTGGTTTAATTCGATGATACGCGAGGAACCTTACCAGGGTTTGACATCCTGATGACCGTTTATCGAAAGATAAACTTTCTTTTAGACATCAGGTTCAGGTGGTGCACGGTTGCCGTCAGCTCGAGTCTTGAGATGTTCCCTTAAGTGGGGTATCGAGCGCAACCCCTATCCTATGTTATAAGTGTCATAGGAGACTGCCTCTGTATAGGGGGAGGAAGGCGGGGATGACGTCAAATCAGCGTGTCCCTTTGATATCCTGGGCGACACACATGATACAATGGCCGGGACAATGGGTTGCCAAACCGAAAGGTGGAGCCAATCCCATCAAACTCGGTCCCAGTTCGGATTGAGGGCTGCAATTCGCCCTCATGAAGTTGGAATCGCTAGTAATCGTGAATCAGCCATGTCACGGTGAATACGTTCTCAAGTCTTGTACTCACCAAAAATGCGCCTGGCAGGTATATAAGTTAAAAAGTTAAAATCTTTTCCTCTGTTTCGTTAACAGAGCGTAGTCAATAGATAGTCAACAATCGCGAGGTTGTTGGTGAAGGATCTGGCGACAAATAATAGCCTTAATCTTCTGAATCAACTCAGAAAAAGTTAATCGATCTATGAGTGGGTGGTGAGCATAGAGAAGATTATTACAAAGCTTGATTAAGGATGTTAGGAAAGGCATATATATTGACCCAGGGAGATCTGATGTAGTATAATGAAACTAACGCTGCGTCAGAAGTCAGCTGAGTCATAGTAATCTTATTATATAATAGGATGAAGGACTCACTCTAATGTAAAATGTCTAAACTTAATCCAAATTATATTGTTGGACTAATAGACGGAGAAGGAAGTTTTACCTGTTATGTTAGAAATCCTGAAGATAAAAAGAATGTGAAAAGAAGAGTTGTAGCAGAACCTAGGTTTTATGTTAAATTAGTCGAAAAAGATAAAGATATTCTTTATCAACTTAAAGATTTTTTTGGATGTGGAAATGTATATTTCCAAGTAGACAAAAGAAAGAATCATCAAAATTGTTATCGTTATGAGGTAGCAAATAGAAGTTATTTGAAAGATAAAATTATACCCTTTTTTCAGAAACATTCATTAAGGATAAAATCTAAAAAAAAAGATTTTGATATATTTTGTAGAATTATAGAATTAATGAATAAAGGTAAGCATCTAGAGAAAAGAGGATTAATAATGCTGTATAAGTTGAAACAGCAAATGCATTAGAGGCCGCCTAGTGCGGGAAATCCGCATGCTAGTGTGGTAACGTAAATTCAGAGTTTCCTGAAAACAATCGCCCGTCAAATCAGGGAAGTTGGTAGTACCCGAAGTCTCACTTTTTGTGGGCCTAAGGTAAGATCAGTGACCAGGATTAAGTCGTAACAAGGCATCGGTAGCGGAAGCTGTCGATGGATCACCTCCTTTCTATATATTTTTTTATATATAGGGTGTCGATTATGATTGAGATTTGAAATTTCAATCTCAATTATAGGGTGTTAATCTCGGAGCCCTAAATCGAGATATATAATGGTTCTATTGAACTATTTGGGACAACTACACAACATTGCAATTAAGTTAAAAGTTCTTTATTATTGTAATAAGGAATTTTTTAATATGATTTTAATAAAAAATATAGTTCTTATTACTCAAAATTCTAAACGTCAGATTATTAAAAATGGAGGATTAGTAATTGAAAGAGGATTAATTAAAGACATTGGATTATCTGATAGAATAGAAAAGCAGTATAAGAAAAAATCTAAAAAAATTATTAATGGAAAAGGAAGAGTTGCTTTGCCTGGATTAATAAATGCTCATGGTCATTTAGCTATGACATTATTACGTGGTTATGCTGATGACATTGGATTGGAAAAATGGTGGATGAAATATGTTTATCCAATCGAATCAAAATTTGGAAAAAAAGAAGTTTATTGGGGTTCATTGTTAGCCATGGTAGAAATGATTAAATCAGGAACTACTTGTTTTGCTGATTTTTATTATCATAGTGATGAAGTTGGTAAAGCAGCAGAAGAAATTGGTATACGTGGATCTTTAGGTTGTGCTATTTTAGATGTTCCAACTTTTTATTATAAGACAACAGATCAAGCATTTAAACTTGCTCAAGATGTTATTGATAAATTTAAAAACCATTCTTTAGTTAAAATTTCTTTAGCTCCGCATATGTTTCAAACAACTTCTTTGAAAACTTACAAGAAGTCTAAACAATTAGCTGATAAGAATAATTTACTTTTAACAACTCATACATCAGAAAGTAAAATAGAAGTTGATTTTTCTTTAAAAAAATATAAGAAGCGTCCAATTGAAGTTTTAGATAAGGCAGGTATTTTAGATGAGAATACTTTTCTAGCACATTGTTGTTGGTTGGATAAGAGAGAAATAAAAATTTTAGCTAAAACCAAATCTTCTGTTGTTCATTGTCCAATTTCTAATATGAAATTAGCTTCAGGTACAATGCCTTTATTAGAAATGATTGATTATGGAATAAATGTTAGTTTAGGTACGGACAGTGCTTGTTCTAATAATAACTTAGACATGTTTGAAGAAATGAAAATAACTGCTTTATTACATAAGATTAGTCATCTGGATCCATCTATAATTAATGCTCAAGAAGTTTTAGATATGGCAACAATTAATGGAGCTAAGGCGTTAAGAATGGAAAAAGAAATTGGTTCTTTAGAAAAAGGGAAAAAAGCTGATGTAATTATTATTGATTTTGAAAAAGCTCATTTAATACCTCGTCATAATTTTATTTCTCATTTAGTTTATTCTGCTCAAGGAAGTGATGTAGAAACAGTCATTATTAATGGAAGGGTTATTATGGAAAAGAGAAAGATGAAAAAAGATATAGAAAACAAGATTTTAAAAGAAATTAAAAAACTTGTCTAAATAGCTTTTTTTTGTTATTATGTTTATGAATATGGGCGTATAGCTCAGTTGGTTAGAGCGCATCACTGATAATGATGAGGTCCTTGGTTCGAATCCAAGTACGCCCACACACTTATCCACAAGTAATATGTGGATTTTTGTTTTTTTGTGTTAGAATAT
>Ga0268276_1003193_pt1 | contig 13014 bp, 9 predicted proteins | sample saktaG_4_FD_190145 | JGI IMG/M metagenome (GOLD analysis project Ga0268276, IMG submission 190145) | Saline water microbial communities from Sakinaw Lake, British Columbia, Canada - sak_2010_1_5_45m | ecosystem: Environmental > Aquatic > Non-marine Saline and Alkaline > Saline ...
CAAGTCCACTGCCACCAGGCTGGGTTTGGCCACGGAGTCGTCACGCCGTTTCGAGCGCGGCGTCGATCCGGATCTGGCGGACTGGGCGAGCCGCCGTGCGGTGGCTCTGCTGGCCGAACACGGACAGGCGCGGGTGGCCAAAGGTGTGATCGACGTGGACGCGCGGGAGTTTAGGCCTCCGGCGGTGCGGTTGCGTTTCGGACGGGCGCGCGAGATCATCGGTGTGTCCATGCCGGACATTGAGATGGTCGGCATCTTGACATCGCTGGGTATGGAAGAGGTGTCGCGGGATGCTGAATCCGCTTTGTTGCGGATACCGTCGTATCGCCTGGATTTGACAATGGAAGCGGACTTGATCGAAGAGATCGCACGGATGCACGGGCTGGACGCGATACCGGATGGTGTGCCCGAGACAACGGCTGTTTCAATGTTGAGCGACCGCGAGTTTTACGCCAAGGCGTCCTGTTGTCAGACCTTGTTGAGCATGGGTTTCAGCGAGGCTATGCACTATAGTTTCCTTTCGTCGCAAGAGCTTGACGCTTTCGACAAGCGTGGGCAAGAGCGACGGGTCGTGCTGCCCAACCCGGTCAGTGCGGACTACGGCGTTTTGCGTGACTCGTTGCTGCCGCAACTTGCGGGTTCGCTGGGACGCAATGCGTCGCGGCAGGTCGAGAGTGCGGCGCTGTTTGAAATGGGCCGGGTTTTCTTCAAGGGCGAGGATGGTCAGCCTGGCGAAGAAGAACGCGTGGCGCTGGGCTTGATGGGGCCTTTCGGCAGAAACGCCGTGGACCGGCGGCGCGCGGTTTCCCCGGAGGAAGCCATGCTGTGGCTCAAGGGCGCGGTCGAGAACATGGCGACGGCCATGCGTGCGGGCGAGGTCAGCCTGCGGGCGGCCGAGCATCCGGCCATGGAGCCGGGATGGTGCGCTGAGATTTTGCTTAACGGCGAGAGGTCCGGTTTTATGGGATTGCTGTCGGCGGCATTGCGGCACCAGTGGCGCATGGCCGCACCGATGCCGCTGGCGGAATTGAAGATCAAGCCGCTGTTGGCTGGTTTCGGGCAAAGGTCGGCGGTAAAGGCGGTGCCGCAATATCCGGCGGTGCGCAGGGATGTGGCCTTTGTGGCGGGCGCGGAGATGAAGCACGCGGATGTGGTTTCCGCCATCCGTAAAGCCGCGCCTGCGGAATTGACCGGCATCGAGCTTTTTGATATATTCACACCAAAGGAAATTGGCAAGGGTAAGCGCAGCATGGGTTACGCCTTGGAGTTCCGTTCTGCTGAACGCACTCTGACAGACGGCGAGGTCAACGCGGCTTTCGCCAAGATTATCAAAGCGCTTAAGGAAGTTTTAGGCGTAGAGGTGCGGGAAGAGTGAACGGCAATTGATTTTAGTAAGGAGCCGGGGTTAGGTTTGTCGCCCCGGCGGCAACACGAAGTGGACCCTGCTTTGTGCGCGGATAAGCAGAAATTCTCTGACCTTCAATTTGCAAAGGGAGTCGGAAAACGCCGGATAAAGGCTCCTGCCCTTGTGGCGGGAAACGGCATACGGCGAATACGGCACCCACCTCATTCGTGAGGTCTAAGAGAGTCTGCGTTACGGCAAAGTGGGGTTTTTTTTAAGCGGCAGTCAAACAGCAGGCGTTTGTGAATGAGAACACGGGTTATTATAGCGGCGTGTGCGTGCGTATGCGGCTTGGCGTTACAGGGTTCGTGGCTGCCGGAGGTTCCTGAGCATGCGTTTGCGGAACTCGGCAGCACCTCCGGCACACCGCAAGTCAACGGATTCGTATTCATCGCGGGGCGTTATATATCCCCGCCATACACTGTGACGCGGAGGGGCAACGGTATCTTCATCAACAGGATACAGGTTGACCAACCTTTTCCGTGGGCGTTTGGCGCGGCTGACGGAGCGGCGTCTGACAGTGCTGTTCCGAAAGCCGTTGATGAGGACGGGGATTTTGAGGAGGTGGAGCCGACAACGGTTCCGGCCAGGAAGGCGGCGGATATAGATGATCTTTTCAGCGACATTGGCGCATCGGGCGGCAAGCCTGCAGAGGTGAAGGCGGAAGGCACGGCTAAGCGCGATCCCGAGCTTGTCAAGCGTGAGAAAGAGGCTTTGCTGGAAGGGCTTGAGCGGTTGCGCAAGGGGTATGAGGTTGCCTTGGGGCGCGGCGATGTTTTCTTTTTTGGCCCGCATAAGCGGGTCAACGGCAATTACGGTACCGCGCGCACTATGCTGGGAGTTTTGCCAAAAGCTTTGCGGTACGCGCAGTCGCCGCAGGAACTGATACAGCGCCTCAAGCAAGGCGGAGTGTTTTTTATTGATATAGGCATCTGCGGACAGCTTTACAGGAACAAGACGACTTTCCCATTGCTGGGGGAGCGTTTGAAGAAGATCGAAGAATCCGAGGCTCTGGAAGCCCGGCGACGCAGTGAGGCGCGGCGGTGGTGAAGCGAACCGCGGCAAATGCGTTTTGCGCCGGCTTTGAGAGGCTACTGAGAGTTTACAGGCCGGAGAACGAGAGATGCGGAAAAAACAGAAGATCGACATGTCGGCTTTTGAGCGTGTCATCGGGGTTTTCGCCTCGATAAGCTCGCAAGACGATATGCGCAAGTTTCTTAACGAGTTGCTGACGACTGGGGAGATGCGTGACATCACGTTACGCTGGCTGCTTCTGGAGCGGCTGATAGAGGGTGTGCCCCAACGTAAGATCGCGGAGGAGCTAAAGATCAGCCTGTGTAAAATCACGAGAGGATCAAAGATTCTGAAACAGAAAGATTCTGTGACGGCAAGGGTTCTCAAAGCCGGGCGGTGATCGGTGGGCGGTAAACAGTAAGCCGTAAGAGAGAAGAAGGAAAAAGGGAAGAGTGGAGAGAGAAGAGTTAGGAGTTAGGAGCGGTTGTTGATGCAGATTATAGCGGGTGAAATCCAGAAACAGATGTCCGGAGCATCCTGGATCAGGAAAATGTTTGAAAAGGGCTTTGAGCTGAAACGGGAATTCGGAGCCGAAAACGTTTTTGATTTCAGCTTGGGAAATCCCGATATGCCGCCGCCGCGGCAGGCGCGCGACGCACTGGTGTCCTTGTCCGAGCGTATTTGCGAGCCGTTGGAAATGGGCTACTGTCCGAATGCCGGTTTGCCGGCCTTCCGGGAGAAGCTGGCCGCCTTTCTGGCGGAGCAGCAGCAGGCGCCGGTTCGCGCCGGGCATGTGGTGGTCACTTGCGGCGCGGCCGGTGCATTGACCTCCTTCTTCCGGGCGGTGCTGGAACCCGGCGACGAAGTGATGTGCCCGGCACCTTATTTTGTGGAATACGGCGCGTATTGCGGCCATTTCGGCGGTGTTCTCAAGCCGGTGCCAGCGCTTCCGCCGGAGTTTCAGCCGGATATTGATGCTATGGCGGCGGCAATTACTGACCGTACGCGCGTGATCATCATCAACTCTCCCAACAACCCGGCGGGCTGCATTTACACGCGGGAGACACTTGACCGGTTGGCGGATCTGCTGCGGACGGTCAATGCCACGCGGCAACGTCCTTTGTTTCTGGTTAGCGACGAGCCTTACCGGTTTCTGGCTTATGAAGGCGCGGTGGTGCCGCCGGTGCTTGACCTTTCACCTTACGCTCTGGTGCTGGGGTCTTTCTCAAAGAGTTTGTCGCTGGCGGGGGAGCGTGTGGGTTATATTGCCGCCAGCCCGGCGATGCCTGATGTCGATTTGTTGATGAACGCGGTCACCATGACCAATCGTACGCTGGGCTTCGTTAACGCGCCGGTGCTGGGGCAGCGTCTGGCAATGGCGCTGTTGCACGAGGGGGTTGATGTGGCAGTCTATGACGAGCGGCGCCAGGCGATGGCCAACGTGTTGCGGGAAGCGGGGATTGATTTCGCGATGCCGCAAGGGGCGTTCTATTTCTTCCCGAAAGCGCCCGGCGGAGACGACAAGGTTTTTGTGAAGGCTTTACTCTCTCGCAACATTCTGGCAGTTCCGGGCACAGGTTTCGGTTTCCCGGGTTACTTCCGGTTGACTTTCTGCGTTGACAGGCGCGTCATTGAAAGGGCCGCACCCGGCTTCAGGGCCGCCGCGGATGCGATTCAACTTTGTTGAATCCGCTCCCGAGTTAGGAGTTGGGAATTAGGAGTTAGAATTTGGGTGTGGTTTAAAATTGAGTCCTTGGTCCTGGGTCTTGCGTCCTGAGTCCTGGGGCCAGAGCATTAGAGCAACCATCAACCAGTAATATGAAGACGCCAAAGATTAGCGCGGCCATTATTAGCTTAAGCTGCTTATTGCCGGTAATTGCGGTGCTGGGCAGTGAATTCACTTCGCCGGATGAGTGGCATATGGTGAACACCAACGCCGTCAACAAATGGTTTGCCGAGCGGCAGTCACAGGCTTCGACTTCGTTTCGGGTTTGGCGCGGTGTGGCGGCGGACGTTGCCAGGCGTGAGGTGCGCCTGCTGGCGGAAGCGGTCGGTCGCCGTTCGGGCATAACCGCCGAATTCCTTTTGATCGGGCCTAACAGTGACCGGGCTTATGAGGCGGCGGCGGTGACGGTGGCGTTGCCCGGCGACATTGTGCGGGCTGTCGAGAGCATCGGGGTCAAGCGTGGCGGAGGGGTCGGCAGCCGGGACTTCAGGTTCTGGCCGGTCGGCGAGCGCATGAGTGTTTCTGTGAGGCGGCTTGATGTTGAGGGGGATGTCGAGCGTCCGGTGCAGTCGCTGATATCAGACCAGGAGCCGGACGAGCCTTTGCTGGGGGAAGGCGGCGTCGTGTTCACGGGCGGCAGTTGGGAAGGTGATGTCTGCAGGACCGACACTCAGATGCCGTGTTCGGTCATGTCTCTATATAATGATAAGGGTTCGGTTTTCGACTTGCCTTTCCAAGTCGGGCAAGGCGAGGTTTACGGGCGGCTGTCACTTGCCGAGACTTTGCCTTACGGCGCGCTGTTGGAGGTTGTGATCAGACCGCTGTTGCCTGCTGATGGCTTGCCGCGGGTATTGCCTTTGTCGCTAGAGGTTGCGTTGCAAGCGGGCGGTGGCTTTACCGTCGCCTGCGTCAGCGGCGGGAAGGAATTGAAAAAAGGCGATCTGCCGGAGGCTCTGCTTTGGCTGAAAGAGCAGCACGGAGCCGGCCGCGAACTTTTTGTGACCTTGGCGATTGACGAGGCGGTGCCTTTAAAAAGGGCGGTTGAGGTGGCCCGGGTTTTCGTGATGCTCGACGGCGCAGGTCTTAAGCTCGATGGAAAACCGGATGGAGGGTTATATCCGCGTGCCTTAACGCCGCTGGAGCAATGGCGTGAGCGTGAAGGGCGGGTGCCACAGCCCTATGAGTTGCATTTGCGGCTTGATGCGGGGGGGGGATGGCAAAAGAAGCTTGTTTTTATAGAGGAGGATTGGACCGTCCCCGGTCTGGATCCGGCTTTGACGCCCCGGGAATATCCGTTTGAAGAGTGGAAGCAATTGCCGGAACTGGTGAAAAAGGCTGGCGGTCCGGAGTGCAAGGTAAGGATGCTTTTCGTTTATGCGCCAGCGGACGCGCCAATGTCGGCATTTATGCCGGGGGTAAATGTCTTGGCTGAACGTCTCCCGCTGGTGTATGTTTTCAGTGAGTGAGCGCTTGTCTGACGTGTGCTTGGAAAGGAAGACTTCTGATGTTGCCGTAGCGGTGTCCGGCGGCCGGGCTTTGCGAGTTGACAGCTTTTGCCGCATTGATGTACTATAAGGTCACTTTTTTGAAGATAAAAAGGGTGGGGGGCTTCCCCGCTCTTTTTTGTTGGCAGAACTTTGAAGCGAAGGGCGTTTAGTTATGAACAACGAATTGCTGTCAATTGTCAGTTATCTGGAGCGAGATCGTGGGGTAAACCGCGAGATCATACTCCAAGCGATTGAATCCGCGATTCAACAAGTGGCCCGCAAGAGCATGGACGTTTCCCGCGATCTGCGCGTGGAGATTGATCGTAAGAGCTTGGCAATCAAGGCTTTTGAGACGGTGACGGTGTCGGACGAGGATAGCGGCATCGGGTTTATCTCTCTGCGCAGGGCTAAATCCATCAACCGTGAGGCCAAGAACGGCGATACGATGGAGATCGAGAAACCGCCTGCCAAGCTGGGGCGGATTGCGGCGCAGGCGGCCAAGCAGATGATTCTGCAGAAGATACGCGAGGCTGAACGTAAAAACGTTTATGACGAATACAAGGACCGTATCGGCGATGTAGTCAGCGGCACGATCCACCAAATCTCGCACCGGGATCTTATTATCGATTTGGGCAAGACCGAGGCGATCATGATGGCGAAAGACCGTATGCCCACGGAAGAGTATAATGTGGGCGACCGCATACGTGCTTACGTGTATAGAGTACAGAGCGGGTCCAATGGGCCGGCCGTGGTTTTGTCGCGGGCCTGCCCGGAGTTCGTAAAGACGCTGTTCCGGCTTGAGGTGTCGGAGATCGCCGACGGCATTGTTGAGGTGATGGGAGTGGCTCGAGATCCTGGGTTTCGCTCCAAGATCGCTGTCAAGACCTTGGACGAAAAGGTAGACCCGGTCGGCGCGTGCGTCGGTTTGCGCGGTGTGCGCGTACGCAACATTGTGCGTGAGTTGAACGGCGAGAAGATAGACATCGTGCGCTGGAGTGACGACATCAAGCAGTATGTGACGCAGTCGTTGGCGCCGGCACGGCTCGAGGGTGTGACGGTTGAACCGAATGAGCCGCGAACCGTGCATGTGGCGGTGGCGCAGGATCAGCTTTCGTTGGCCATCGGCAAAAAGGGGCAGAACGTCCGCCTGACATCCAAGTTGACCGGCTGGCGTGTGGATATCATTAAAAGCGGCGAGGCTGTGTCTTTCGAGGAGCAGCGCGACACGGCGATCAATGAACTGGCCGAAGTGTTGGACATCAGCGAGGATATGGCCTCAGCCTTGGTGGCCAACGGGTTCCTGACGACCGAAGGTATCGCGGATGTCGAGGTGTCCTATCTGCAGGAGGTAACCGGGCTGGATGAGGAAAACGCGCATAAGATCTGGGCTGCGGCCAAAGCTGCAAGCAATGTGGAAGGCGCGGGGGAGTAAGTGGGTGTTATGAGAGTTTGTGAATTGGCGAAAAAAGTTCAGGCCTCCAGCGTGGAGGTGATCAGGCAGGCTGAGGTATTAGACATAGAAGTCTACTCGTCCCTGTCGCAGCTTGAAGTTGATGACGTTTCGCGCCTTCAGGAATTTTTTGGAAAAAGAACGCCCGAAGAAATTGAACAAAGCAACGCGGAACAGGCAAAACGGCATGCGGAAAAACATGCGCGTGAACTTTCACGGCGGGCCGCGCAGGACAAAACGCACCGCGCCGTATTAGAGGCCAACCGGGTGCGCGCCTTGGAGATGGACGCTATCGCCAGTGGCAAACCTGTTCCTGGCGAGACGGTTGCGTCGGCTGCTGTTCCTGAGCCGGCCGGGCAGCCTGCCGTGACAGAGTCAGCGGCGGCCGTGCCAGCTCCGCAAGCTGAAAAAGCGGCTTCGCCTTCCGGGCAAGATCAAGCTGTTGTAAAACAGGCGGGCAAGGCAGAGGACGCCGAACAGACAGCGCCTCCCAAAGAGGACGAATCGCCGGACAAGTCCAGTACCAAGACCAAGGCGCCGCGCTATAAGGTCGAGGACGAACTAGAGCCGGAGGAACAAATCGCTGCCGCTTTCATAGGGCGTGTCGCTAAAGACTCCACACGAGAGGTCGCCAAACTTTCTCGTGCCCAGACCGGGCAGAAACGCGATAAAGCCATGCCGCTGCGGCGCGGTGCGCCGCCGCCAGAACAGCGCGTCAAAGGCCGTGAGCCGGTGCCGCAGCGTGCGCAACCGGTTTCTGACAGCCGTTCAGTGCCGCCGGACCGCGTGATCATGTTGCGCGGTGCTGTCGTGGTAAAAGATCTGTCGGACAAACTGGGTATCCGGCCCAACCGTTTGATAGCGGATCTGATGCAGCTCAACATTCTGGCTTCGATCAATCAACGCGTGGAGATTGATGTGGCGCAGAAAATCGCCGACAAATACGGATATAAGGTTGAGATCGAGCGTCAGAAGCGTTCAACCGAGCGCAAGCCGGTGTTGAAGAGCGATGATGCCGATGACGCGATTCCCGATGATCTTCCCGAAGCCTGCCAGCCGCGGCCGCCGATCATCACGTTTTTGGGACATGTCGATCATGGCAAGACCTCTTTGATGGATCGTATCCGTAACACGCGTGTGGCTTCTGGCGAGGCGGGCGGCATTACGCAGCATATCGGAGCCTATACTGTTGAGATAAACGGGCGTAAGATAACGTTTCTCGACACGCCCGGGCATGCGGCTTTCTCGGCCATGCGGGCCCGCGGCGCCAGCTTGACCGACATAGCCGTGATCATCATAGCCGCGGATGACGGCATCATGCCGCAGACCCGCGAGGCGATAAAGCATGCGCAGCAAGCCGGCGTGCAAATCATGGTGGCGATCAACAAGTGCGACTTGCCCAATGCGAAACCCGACCGCGTGCGGCAGATGTTGCAAAGCGAGGGACTGACCCCTGAAGAATGGGGCGGCAACATAATTGCCGCCGATATTTCGGCTGCCACTGGCGATGGCATCGATCACCTGCTCGAAATGATCCTGCTTCAGGCGGATGTGTTGGAGTTGGCGGCCAATCCTGACCGTCGGGCCGAAGGTTATGTGGTAGAGGCGCAGCTCGAGCAGGGATTGGGGCCGACAGCCACGCTGCTGATTACAGGCGGCACGCTCAAAGTCGGCGACGTCATACTTTGCGGAGAATTTTTCGGCCGTATCCGGGGGTTGATCGACGATCGCGGACGCCGTGTCAAATCGGCGACCCCGGCGACAGCCGTCAAGTGTATGGGGCTTTCAGGCGTGCCGGAGGCCGGTGCGCACTTCCGTGTGATGCTGAATGACCGGCGCACCCGTAATCTTGCGGAGAAGGCAGCGGAAGAGCGCAAACAGGTGGAACTGGTGAGTTCCAAGGCCACTTCGTTGGACGCGCTTATGAGCCAGATGAAAAACAACCTCAAGCGCGAGCTTGCGGTTATCATCAAGGCCGACACTCAAGGCTCTTCAGAGGCTATTTGTGAGGCGTTGAGGGAGATCAAGAGCGAGAAGGTCTCGCTCAATATCATCTCGGAAGCCATCGGCAACGTCTCCGCCACCGATGTTAATAAAGCCGCCGCAGGGCATGCGCTGGTAGTGGGCTTCAACGTCGGTTGCGACACGGGTGTCCAGCAACAGGCCCGTCACGATGGCGTGCGCATTTCGGCTTTCAGGATCATTTATGAGCTGATAGATTTCATTACGCAGCGTATGTTGGATTTGTTGCCTCCGGAGTACAAGGAAGTTGTCAAGGGACATGCGCTCGTCAAGGCGATCTTCGATATCGGGAAGACCGGACGCATCGCTGGTTGCCAGATGCTGGACGGTGCGCTGAAGTTTAGCGCGCGTTACCGCATACTGCGCAAAAACGAGACGATTTGGGACGGCAAACTCCAAACACTTAAGCATTTCCAGAAAGAGGTTTCGGATGTTTCTGGGTCGCAAGAGTGCGGAATTGCTTTCAGCGGGTTCGAGGAGTTTGCCGAGGGCGACACCGTTGAGTGTTACGTGCTTGAAGAACTGCCGCGTAGCCTGTGACAGTTGAATGGAGGTTTTTATGGCCATTGACCGTCTTGAGCGTGTCAACGCGCTCCTGCGCCGTGAGATCGGCGAGGCTCTGTACAAGGTGTTTGCGGACGACACGCTGGATCTCGCTTCAGTTACCGTCACCCAGGTGAGGGCCGCGCGCAATTTGCGCAGCGCCACGGTGTCGGTGTCGGTCTTCGGGTATGAAGGATCGCGCGGTGTGATCATAAGGCGTCTGGCCGACAAGGCCAGAGAGCTTCAGGCCCTTATCAATCGTGACCTTACTTTGAAATATACACCGAAACTGCGCTTTGAACTGGATGAATCGGTCGAGAAGGGCGATTATATCCTGAATGTTCTCAGCCGTCTTGAGGTCGTTGACGGCGGCGGGGCAGACGGGGACGATGCGGAGGCTTTGAGTGATTAAGGGGCGAGATTGATCGGATGTCATCATTTGCGCAGACTGCTACAAACTGGGGGCTTTTAGACGGCGTTCTGCTGGTAGATAAACCGGTGGGCCCTACATCCCATGATATTGTCCATAAGATACGCAAAACCTTCAAGATCGCTAAAGTCGGACATGGAGGGACGCTGGATCCGAACGCGACCGGTCTGCTGATAATCCTGCTTGGCAAGGGCACCAAACTATCCGACCGGCTGCTCGGTGGCGACAAAGCCTATACCGGGGTGGCCCGCTTGGGTCGAGTGACAGACAGCCAGGATTGTGATGGCAGAACACTGGAGGAGAAGCCGTGGGCTGGGGTTACGCGCGAACTCTTTGAAACCGCGGTGGCAGATGGTTTTGTCGGTGACATCTTCCAGACTCCGCCGATGGTTTCAGCGGTTAAATCCGGCGGTGTGCCATTGTACAAACTGGCGAGGAAAGGGCAGGAGGTAGAGCGTAAGCCCCGACTGGTGCATGTGTACCGTTATGCGGTCACGGACTGGGCTCCGCCTTTGGTCACTTTTGATGTCGACTGCACAAAGGGTACTTATGTGCGTACGCTGGTGCATGATGTGGGAGGTGTTCTGGGATGCGGCGCGTGTCTGGATGCTTTGCGGCGCACACGTTCCGGACCTTTTGAACTCAAGGACTCTGTCACGCTGGATGATGTGTTGCTGTGGTCGGAAGACCAGTTGGCCGCGCATATCATTCCTTTCAGCCGGGTGCTGAGTTTGTGTTAGTGGCTTTTGATCCCTAATTGAGACTGGAAACATGAAAGTCATACGGACACCATTGCAGTTCCGGAGGGTGCCGGGGCCGATCTTTCTGGCGGCCGGTTTTTTTGACGGGGTGCATAAGGGGCACCAGATGGTGATTGCCGCCGCGCTGGAAAGGGCTCGCGAGGTTGGCGGGCAGGCTTGGGTGCTGACCTTTGACCGGCATCCCTTGTCAGTGATCGCGCCATCCAAATGCCCGCCGCTTTTATGTTCGCTTGACGAAAGGTTGCGGCTGCTGGAGCAATTGGGCGTAGATGGCGTTCTGGTCTTGGAGTTTACCCGCAGATTGGCGGTAAAGGAGCCGGAAACTTTTGTCAAATGGCTCTGCGGCAAGCCGCGTGCAGCCGGGGACGGCCGGTCCGGCAGCGGCGCTTCCGTTAAACTGAGTGAAGTGCGCTGCGGGCACAACTGGCGTTTCGGGCGACGTGCGAAGGGAACGCCGGAACTGCTGGCCAGATATGGCAAGTTTTACGGTTTCCGCGTGGTGATTGTGCCTTATGCCGAATATAAGGGCATCGAGATCTCCAGCACGCGCATCCGCTATGCCTTGCGCGAAGGTCGGCTCAAAGACGCGGCCGGCATGTTGGGGCGGCCGTATTCAATCCGCGACAAGGTGATCGGCGGGCGCGGTGTCGGCAAGGCGCTGTGCGTGGCGACGGCGAACGTGCGCCCGAGCGCCGAGGTGCTGCCGCCTAACGGCGTTTATGCCGTAAGGGTTATTCACGACGGGGTCGGGTACAACGGCGTTTCCAATCTGGGTGTGCGGCCGACATTTCCCGGCGCCAACCTTGAGCACAATGTGCTGGAAACACATTTGCTGGGATTTGCGGGCGATCTCTACGGTCAGGACATAGAAGTCTGTTTCATGGCGCGCCTGCGTGATGAGCGCGCGTTCGATTCCCCGCAGGAACTTGCACGGCAGATCAGGCAAGATATCGAAGACGCGCAGCCTCATTTCAAAAATCAGCGCGCAAACAATTGATTGTTTGTGCTTGACGCTGATTGTCAAAGACGGTATATTTTCTTATGAATTATCCCAAAGGGGGTTTGCAAGAGGCTCAAAGAAAAACCGCAAAAGGGAAATGAAAATGACAACAAAAATCAGGATAGGTGTGTTGAGTTTGGCGGGCTGTCTGGCGTTGTCTGCTTTGGCAGACGCCCCGACGATTAGCGACGTGGTGGTCCGGCAGCGCTGGCCGTGGAGCCGGCTGGTAGACATCGAGTATGTGCTGACCTGCCCAGAACCCACGCAGCGGGTGGATGTCGCGTTTAGCGCGTTTAACGATTCGATGCCGCTCGCTTTTCCGCTGGGGGACCCCTCCCTGTCCGGCGACCTGCACCGTGTGGCGCAGGGGAACAGGCGCATTGTCTTTGATCCCGCGAAGTCCGCCTACACGAACGTGGCGCTCACGCGGTTCAATGTGGATCTGACGCCGACCGACGTTCCACTCTACATGATCGTGGACTTGACCAACGCTGTGGGTACGCTTGCGAATATCGAGTACATCTATCCGGGCGACGACCGGTTGGCGGAGACAGTCGGCGGCTGGACCAACGTGTGGTTCGGCGTGACCAACGATCCGGCTTATGCCACGGACAAACTCGTTTTGCGCCGCGTCTCTGCCGGTACGTTTCTGATGGGAGAGGGGGTTCCCCCGATAAAGAAGGTCAACCTGACCAAGGAATTTTACGTCGGCGTCTTCGAAGTGACTGAGGGGCAGTGGGACAGGGTCATGAGAACAGGTGCCCGCACCAACGACAAGCCGAGGAATGTGTCGTACAATGTCATCCGGGGCGCCACGAACGATGTGCCCCCCGTCAACTGGTATACGACGGGTTCAGCCGTCAAACCCGCCACCACCTTTTTGGGAAAGCTGAGAGCCGCGACGGGGGTTGATGACTTCGACCTGCCGACGGAGGCGGAGTGGGAATACGCCTGCCGGGCGGGGACGACGTCCTATTTTAATGACGGTGTCTCCATAAATTCTACCCAGACCAACATTTTGGCAAGGCTGGCCTGGTATTATATGTTTGGATGGTCACCTGTCAAAGTAAATGCTTCTAAAAGCGGGTCATCATGGCGCATAGGGTCATTTACTTTTACCGATTGGGCATTTACTTTTACCGAAAACAGTGTTTCATGCGGTTTTGATGGCCTGACATG
>Ga0268276_1003194_pt1 | contig 13013 bp, 13 predicted proteins | sample saktaG_4_FD_190145 | JGI IMG/M metagenome (GOLD analysis project Ga0268276, IMG submission 190145) | Saline water microbial communities from Sakinaw Lake, British Columbia, Canada - sak_2010_1_5_45m | ecosystem: Environmental > Aquatic > Non-marine Saline and Alkaline > Saline ...
TTTGGAGCAGAGGTAAGTTTGCAGCATCAGTTGGATTTGTACAAAAAGATGTAATCACTGAATATGTAAGAAATCAGAAGGAGCATCACTTAGGAAACCCCACACTTTAGTGTGGGGAGGACGTCATGAAAAATGAACATACTGCAGATATAAGAACATTCAAAAAAGAAAAAGTAGAATTTGCTTTAAATAATTTGGGTCTAAAAAAATCTCCCAAATGGGGAAAAATGGAAATTCCTCTAAAATACTCAAAAGGAAAATTAGCTTTGTATGTATTAAGGGGGTTATTTGATACAGATGGTTCTGTTACAGTTTTTAGTAATAATGGGATAATTTATCCTCGAATCGAAATTAGGATTTGTCCTTCGCCAGTACAGGGTCAGATTATAGAAATTCTGAATAAGGACCAATTTAATTATAAAATTCAGTATCTAGACAAGGGAAAAATTAAGATAAGGATAAGTGGTAAAAAAGAAGTACAAAGATGGTTTAAAGAGGTAGGATCTTCTAATTCATTATATATTAAGAGAGCAGAACCTTTTCTATGATTAATTTGGGCATAGCAACCTTTAAAAATTTGATTATCACTCTATAATTATAGCGGGGTGGAGCATATTGTCGCAAAGAAATTTACGGCAATCTCTAAGCCTGGAGTGCTCGCAGTTTTGATGAAACTTGAGGTTTCATTCAAAGCGGATGGCCCATAACCCTGAGGTCGCGTGGTTCAAATTGGGTTTGGAAAACTCTAGACCTGTGAAAGTCCCGCCCCCGCTATATTTTCTGTTTTTCTAAGAATTATTTTAAATGTTACTTATGAGAAAAGTGAAGAAAAATTATCCTTTATATTGGGCCTTTTGTCCGGCTTGTCTAGCTATGTCTTCTTTTCTATTTTGGTACCGGACCCACGTGGGACACGCGATACAAACAGCTGCAACGTATGTTAAAACTCCTATTAATACTGGCAAGTCTCTTGGATCTCCAGTTAGATAGTTACTAAATTGATTGCCTAATTGGTGGGCCGCATTTGAAATAAAATTAGAAGCTTGAATAAAAGGTTGAGCTAGCTCCTTTGCGATGATTTCGGTAAGTGGGTCAGTTACCATTAAAATTAATCTAATTCTAGTTTTTATACTTTATTGTCTTACAGAATAAGAATATGGGGTTACTGGGATTTGAACCCAGATCACACGCGCCCTAGGCGTGAATGCTAACCAAGTTATACCATAACCCCACAGAATCAAACATTTTTTTATCTTTTTATAATCTTTGCTTTCTTAGTTATGGATTTATGTTCTCTTGCAGATTTGTGCCAGAAGGCACGGGCAAGATTGATTTTTCATAGGTGATAAAGTATATCAGCCTGAAAAGATTATCTTTTTATAATCTTTGCTTTTTTTCCAGTCAGGTCAATTAATGTTGATGGCTTGGCTGTTTTCTTGCCCTCGTATACCGTAAAATCAACGTTTTTCAGAATAGTTTTGTCTGCATCTTCTAGAGAAGTCATAAATGGCTTTCCTGTGACATTTACAGAGGTGGTTATTATCGGAGTGCCTAGTTCTTTGACAAAATTTGAGAACCAGTGTTTTGGGATTCTTATTCCAATTGTGTCGACGGTTTTCTTTGACCTCAGAATTAGAGTGTAGGGGCCTGGGAGTTTATTCAGGAATTTTTTATGCTCTTTTCTGATTCGGCAGTTCTTTAGAATCCATTGCTTTGAGGGAACAAGTATAGAGAATGGTTGATTTTTTCTTTTCTTTATAGTTCTTATTTTATCAATTGATTTTTTATTTAGGGCGTTACATCCAAGACCATAGATGGTATCAGTAGGATAGATAAAAACAGCCCCTGTTTTTATCTTCTTTATGAATTCTTTCTTATTTTTTATGAACTGGCTTTTATTAATAATTATCATCTTGTTTAATTCTATTGTTATTGAATTATTATGTTGCTGATATTGTGCTTGAAAGCACTCAGCAAGTTTTTTATTTAATTTATGCGCTTTTTTCCTTTTGAATTTTCATGCATCATCAGCATAAATTTTTAAAGAATTGAAGCTTATAAATTTCATGTCGGGTCAAGGAGAGGGAAAATACGAATTGAAAGGTGCAAAGGTTTACTTGCATGAGCAAGGAAAATCAGGTGCCCGAATAACTCATATTGATATTGAACACCCAGACATAGGTAAGATAATCAAGCCAAAGGAAGCAACATACTGTGCAGGAAAAGAGGGAGGATGTTTTATTGGCCTGAAAAAAGAGATGTTAGAGAGGGCAAGGAAGATTTTGGATAAAGATAAATAAGCTACTCTTAAATAGTAACATTTATAAATAAAAAGGCCATGGTTTATTATGCTACTTAAACCATTAGAATATCTTGCAAGAATTGGATTAGAAACAGATCCAGAAAGAGCTGTTAAATATGATTGGGAAAGGCCTCTTAAGCCAAAGGATGTGCGCTTTGTTCAGGGATTAAATAGAAAAATTCAGGGTTCCCCCCAGTTTGCGCCTGCTAGGACCACGGCTTTTGTTGGTACGGGATGGATAAATTCTCAGTATGTCCCGACACGAAGAGAGAACAGCAGATATTATAATATTATTGCACCAGTTTCAGACGGTATTTGCAATGATCCTGTTTATCTTAATCAAGCTCTTCAAATATACTTAGACGAAGTCGCAAAACATAAGGGAACCAGGGTTTTGGACATCTGTGCTGGAACAGGAATTTATACTGCCTTTTTTGCAGCCAATTCTCCAGATAGGCAATTTGTTGCGATGGATGTTAGTACAGGTATGCTCGGGCAATTAAAATTAAAATCAGAAAGACTTGGTCTGCAAAATGTGTCTACAAGAAGACAAGATTTCTTGAGAATGAGTGAGAAAAGACAATTTCCTTTAATTATTTCAGTCGGTTTGTATGGTGCAGTCTCGCATTATGATGTTTTAAAAAAAGCATCAAGAGTTGTTTCTCCTGGTGGTTCAGTTGTTTTAATGGATGAAATGGGTATTGATTGGAGCAAATATCGTGGCGGGAAACCAGAAGAACTGCCTGTTGGAGATACGCAGGATTGTGCAGAGTTGTATGATTTTAAATTACCTAATAAAAGACAGCCAGTCGATTGGCGCATTATAAGAGGATATGGGGGAGAGAGAACTTGTGTTACAATAAAGACTTTCCAAAAACCTTAAAATACCCTATTTCTTCTAAAAATCATGCCACGATGGCCCAATGGTAAGGCGCAGGTTTGCTATCGTATGGAACCAAGGTTCCCTAACAAGTCACCTTCCTTAAAAAATCGGAAGATGCAAACAACCTGTTTCCGCAAGGATATCTGGGTTCAATTCCCGGTCGTGGCGTTCTTTTTCTTTTTTTATTACATGGTCTTTTGCGTATTTTTCGGATTAGTTGTAACTGGCTAGTTGTAACAAATAGTAAGGTTTAAATATCAATTTTACTTTAGTATTTATGGCAATTGAGAAAAGTACATCTATAAACGAAACACTAAGAGGACTTAGTTACACTTTTGTAGAATCAATTCCTCCTTTAGAAAGAGCTTTCAGAATTGCAAGATTAAAATTAGATAATTTAAGAGGCAGTCTTGGATTACAATGTACCTCCATGAATTATTCAGATGTTAGGTTGCTCTCTGCAGAGAGTTATGATAAACATGTTGCGCACCTTGGTGGTGAAAAATTGTCAGACGGACTTTTTCATCTTGCAACAAATTTATGTTTTGTAAGAATGCGACCCGAGATCTTTGATAATAATTATGAGTTAGTGTATGCTGCTTCGGTGAATACGCACGAAATGACCCATAGGGCGATGGGTGATCGGCTTTCTAAATTTCCTGATTGGGAGGAGGGGCTTACAGAGTTTATTACTATGGGAATTATGGACCGTATTACGCCACTTTTGCTTACGCCCAGTGAGCAAAAATATAATCAAGCACAGATAAACGCTTGTGTTCCAGCAAATATCGAGGGGGCTAGGTTGGATGCCCGTGATTTTATAGTTTATATGCCCGGAATGGGGAATATGCCGTATCCTCGAGTTAAAGAGAGGCGTCAGGTTGAATCACTTGCTAGATTAGATCCTAGGGGTTATAAAAAATTTCTTAAAGCGGCTTTCGGAGCAGATTCTCCACAAGCAGAAAGAAAAGTAGCTTGATTTTTCTTCTCGTAAGATTTAAAAACACCCCCAAACATACTTTAAGATGCCAAAGAAGAAAAAAATAGAAGATGAAAAGGAAGAGAAAACAGATGAATCTGCAACTGCTGTTGTTTCAGATATAAAAGCAGGGATTAAGGAAGAAATTCCCAAAGAAGCAAAAGAATCTGATAATTTTTTGATTCCTCTTGAAGACTATATCAAGGTTTCTATTCATATAGGCACTCGGGCAGTTACCCCTACAATGAAAGAGTATGTCTACAGAAGAAAGGCCGATGGTCTTGCTGTCTTGAATACGAAAAAAGTAGATGAAAAGATAGGTCTTGGTGCTGGATTTTTAGCACAGTACGATGTTAAAGATATAATTATTTGCGGAAAGAAAGAAGCAGCTACAAAAGCTCTTGAAGCTTTCCACGATGCTACTGGAATAAGGGTTTTCACAAAGTATCCTGCAGGAATCATAACAAATCCGGTTCTAAAGACTTTTTTTGAACCAAAGATGGTATTTATCCTGGATCCTTGGGTTGACAAGAATGCTTTGAAGGATGCAGTCAAAATAAAGGTCCCAGTTATGGCTCTATGCAGCACAAATAATAATACTCATGATGTTGATTTTGTAATTCCGTGCAATAACAAAACCACAAATAGTCTCGGATTGGTTCTTTATCTTTTAGCTAAGTTGTATCTTGAAAAGCGAGGCATGAAGGAAGAAGCAAAGAAAGTGAATAGAGATGATTTCTATTCTCTAGATGAACAGAAAGGACATAAGGAGATAAGATTTAAGGTTGAAAAGGAGAAACTTGATTTGACTGCGGCTAGAGAATTCATAAAGAAGAAACTTGCTGAAAAGAAAGCCCAAGAAGGAACTCCAAAGGAAGAAGAAAAGAAGCCAAAGAAAGAAAAGAAAGAGAAAAAGCCTAAGAAGGAAAAGAAGAAAGAGTAATTCTAATTAATAAGATATTTAAGTTAAAAGTTTTTCAGATATTCGTGCCTCTGTAGCTCAGTGGTAGAGCATTTGCTTCGTAAGCAAAGGGTCGCAGGTTCAATCCCTGTCAGAGGCTTTTGAGAATATTTAAATATTGTTTTTATTTTGATTTATTATGAAAATTGTAAAAGAGGGGGATAATTCAATAGTTTTAAAGGAAAACCTGCTTTGGGTCATTGTTATTGGAATCCTTTTTCTTGTCTTAGGCGTCCTAATCTTAGCAAATATAATAAAAATAGAACCATTAACACAAAAGCTTTTTATTGGCATCGCTGCTTCTATTCTAGGTATATTAGTAATTATCTTCTCAAGCAATAGGACAATAGACATAGATAGAATGCAAGAAACATTAATCATTAAGGACAAGACATTATTCAAGAACAATACTCAAAAATATTCTTTTAAGGATATAAAGTCATTAGATTTAGTATGGTCAATAGAGACTACAGGTAATAAGAAAAAAAGAAAAGTCCTTCGTTGTTTACTCTTTTTAGTTCTTAAAAATGGAAAAGAAATACAATTTTCACGTGGCATGATGGCTCAGAATACAAAATATAAAGAGATAGGAACTAAAATATCTTCATTAACCGGAATTCCATACATAGAAAGAACTCCACCAGAATTGCCTAAGAAATCAAAATTCTCAATAAATGGTCTTGGGGGATAATCTATTTCTTTTTTCCGTACATACCGAAACCGATGATGATTATTGCATAAGTTATAACATAGATTATATTCGCAATTATCAGTGGGAAATTATTCAATTGAAAACCATAGATGAGCCAGATTATTGAACTTATAAAAAAGATAGTCTGTGCAATTATTGAAATGTCCTTGGCGCTTTTTCTCTTGAATATCTTCATGATTTGGGGTATATTCGCTAGGCCAGTAGCTATTCCAAGGATTGTTGCTAGAAGTGCGATGATTTCCATTTTATTTTATTACTTTTTATCCGAGGTTTCTGCTTTTTTTCCTTTCTCGACTCTCATCATGTCAAATAAGCTGCTTTTTTTAGATTCAAGGACTTTGCCTTTCATGTCAGCATGAATTCTAAGCATGCTAAGGCCGATGATGCAGGTTATGTTCCAGACTTGTGTCTTTTCTTTTTCTTGCAGAACAAGTATTATTTTTGAAACATCTTTTATTTCAAAATTATTCTTTTCAATCTCCTTAATAATTATTTTTTTTACCTCTTCTGTGTCTATTGAAAGGGTTTTATCAAGTTCTCTGAAATTTCTATCTTCTTTATCGTGTGCTGGCTCGAGTTGGTCTTTTTTCATCAGTATCTTTTCTCCATCAAAGGCAAATGATGTAACGTCGTCTTTGCCTAGCCAGAAATCAAGCTGCTGATTTTCAAGAATTAAATTGCCTGCGGCTTGCCTCATCAAAAAGAATGCTGAATAGAGAATAGATTTGGGATTTTCTTTTTTAAAAGTCTTATATTCGTGACTTGACTCAACTTTTTTCACAAGTTCTTTGAATGACATGGGATTATTTCCTCTCTTCAATTTCTTTCTTAATCTTTTCTAAGAATGTATCTGTCTTTACACCAAATTCGGGCTTTTTTCCTCTTGGCCTTACTGCTAGAGTGCCTTTTTCTTCTTCTTTATCGCCTAGGCAGATTATGTATGGAATGTGAAGCATCTCTGCGTTTCTTATCTTGTTATTGACTGTTTCATTCTTTGTATCTATGTCTACTCTGATGTTCTGCTCTTCAAATTGTTTTTTTAGTTTTTCACAGGCTTTTATATTTCGGTCTGTGAATGAGATTATTCTAGCTTGAATCGGAGAGAGCCATACCGGTAAGCTGCCGTTTGTGTGTTCTAATAAGATTCCAATGAATCTCTCTAGAGAGCCAAGAGCTGTTCTATGCAGCATGACTGGTTTGTGTTCTTTGCTGTCTTCTCCATAGTATGTTAATTCAAATCTTTCAGGCATTGCAAAATCTAATTGGATTGTTCCGCACTGCCACTCGCGATTTAGAGAATCTTTCAAATGAAAATCAATCTTTGGGCCATAGAACGCTCCATCGCCTTTATTTATTTTGTAGGTCATCTTATTTTTTTTCAGGACTCTTTCTAGTATTTCCTCGGCCATGTCCCATTGTTTATCAGAACCAATCCTTTTTTCGGGCCTTGTTGATAATTCTAGCCTGTATGGCAAATTGAATTTTTTGTATATTTTATCAAGTAGTTTGATTATGTTCATTACCTCTTGTTCAATCTGGTCTTCTTGGCAGTATATGTGCGCATCATCTTGGGTGAATTTAACAACCCTAAATAATCCTGCAAGAACTCCAGATAATTCTAATCTATGAACTATGCCTAGTTCTCCGACCCTTAATGGAAGCTCTTTGTAACTTTTTGGTTTTGATCTATAAACTAAAATTCCTCCTGGACAATTCATTGGTTTGACAGCAAGTTTCTTTCCTTCATACTCTGTGAAGAACATTCCGTCTTTGTATTTCTCCCAGTGTCCTGAGATGAGCCAGAGTTTCTTGTCCATTATTTGAGGTGTTGAAATTTCTTGATAACCTGCTTTTCTATGTTCATCGCGCCAGTAGTTTACAAGTTCATTATAAATTATTAATCCGTTGTTGTGCCAGAAAACCATCCCCGGAGCAACTTCTGAGAAACTGAATAAGTCAAGTTTCTGTCCAAGAATCCTGTGGTCATTCTCTTTTAGTTTTTCTCTGTCTAGTCTTGATTTTGAGATATCATGAAGAAGTTTTTTAGTATCAACTGGTTCTTCTTTGCTTTCAAGGAGTATCTTTGTTTCGCCAATGGTCTTTCCTCCAGTTCCCCCTGGTGCATCACCAACATAGATTTTTCTTGATAGTTCTGAGAGGGGATGACCTTTACATTTAAGCTCAAATTCTTTATACCATCCGAAAGGAGCTCTGAAGACATCGAACTTTTCTTTTTTTAGTGATTCAGAAGCAAGGTAGAGAACCTTGGTTGCGCTTATTGGTGCAGAGGGATGACTTGTTAAGTGAACATAGGGATATAAAACTATTTTCTTGCACTTGACTTGTTCAGCTATGCCTTTTATATTTTCGACTAATTTTTTTGAGATTTCTTCTTCAAATCCTTCATCGTTCCTTTCAACAGCTGAAAGGACAACTAAGCATTCTTTGATTTCTCTTCCCTTTTTTTCTTTTTCATCCAACTCTTCAGGTTCTTTGATGGCCTTTTTCAGGGCCTTAAAGCGGATGTAGTCGCAGTGTAGTGCAATTATCTTCATTTTGTTTATGGTACCCTAAAAAGAATTATCCTCTAATATTTATAAAGCTAACGAAGAACTGATTTGATGAAATTTTATCTTAATTTGACTTCATTTACATTCAGTAACTTGGTTGGTACAAGAGGGCCTGGTCCTTGACGCTGGTATAATTGGCCGATGCCTATTGCTTTTTTTCCAGTTCCATCTGAACCACCAAGAACAACAAGATACTCGCTTGTACTCTGGTCAGGGACCATGCACCACCGATATGTGAAATCACTTATTCCGGGAGGTACGTTTGTAGGGGCTTTTGAACCATTTAGAAGACACCATCCTTGATATCCATGATCTCCTAATCCATCATAAGTCGCTCTTGCACCTCCTGTTTTTGTGCAGGTAGCTCTTGGAAAGTCAATTGCTCCTGACCCAGATCTTCTTCTTATACCTAGCAGATATGCTGGAAAATCTACCTTCAAGTTTTCGTATGTTTTATTCCACTCTTGTCTTGACATATATTTTGGATTCTTTGGATTGCTACGTTCTGGAAATGCCGCCATAAACAAATCATAATCATCAGTCTGAACAACTCCCGAATTAGTTATTATGTATTCCAGGTCCCCGTATTGTACCGGGCAGTACATTGGATAGACGTCGATATCTCCTATTCGGGCAATTGGTCCGTTATATCCATAATCTCCGTTATTCCCATACTCTGTTTGTGCATATGTTGGTATTGATTCAGATTGTTCTTGGATAGGTTGTGTTGATTGGTTTATGCCTTCTCGCCTTTTTCTTGCGTCTTCAATTAAGTCAGAGATAGACTCGCCAGCAGCTTCACGTCGCTGTAGTTCATCTATATCCCATCCGTTTGCTTTCATATTGCTTAGGATCTGTTGTCTTCTTTTTTCAACTTTTTTTTGTCTTTCAGAGTTAGCAAGCGCTTGCAGGTGAGACATGTTATACAGGGGGCCTTTTGTACCCTCTATGTCTCGAACTACATTGCTTACTTGCCATCTGTTGTCTGTTTTTTGCATATAAAATTGTAGATAATCTGCCTCGTTGAATTCTGAATCATCTAGGCCGAGACAGACTTTGAAGGTGTATGTTGGTTCTCCTGAACCTTCATCGATTTCGACCTCAGTTATTATCCGCGTATTTCTTGTTATGTAACTTACAGCACGATCTACGTTGGCTTTTCTTTCAAATACTGCCTTTACATAGGTGTCTGAGGTTGGTGTGCCTCTGCGAGCACTTTCGGGTATGGGCATTTCTTCGAATGGGCCCATGCTCATGAAAATGCTCAAAAAATCTTCATATTTATCTCTTACGGGCTCTAAATCTTTATTAGTTATGGCTGTTGAAACATCTTCTACGATTTGTTCAAGAAAATTACCAAAAACTTGTCTGCATAGTCCCTCAGTTAGTGGCTGATTATCAGACGTGGCTATTACGCCGGTTTCTTGGGCATATGCTGCGGGGGGAGATAAAATTCCAGAGCCTCCAAGTGCTAGGGATCCTGCAAGAATTAAACTCAATCTCCTATTTGCTCTCCTTCTTTCAAGGTTCATGCATTGAAAATGCTCTGGAATTTAAATTCTTTTCTATGCTTTTTTGTATCCTTTCAGAGTTTATGGGCTTTTCAGTTATCAACGACATCACAATAAATTTTAAAAAGCCAAAACGCATGACTTTCTTGTAAAAAGGGAGAGAAAAAGAGATAAGAAAAGAGAGTAAAATGAAAATTAAAAAAGTATATGTTTTTGTTGTTTTGATGTTTATTCTTGCACTATCTGTGTCTGTTGTTCAGGCAAAAATAATATTGAATAGTATGGGCGAGCAGTATAATCTTGGAGATAAATTATCTCAGACCATGAGTGTTATGACTGTGGATAATTTCCAGGGTTTTTTGAGAGCATCATTATTCTGTGGAGATAGGGAAACACTCTTGTTCTATTCTCCGATTTCAACAGAAATGAATAAAGAGAAAAAATTTTCATTTGAATTTGTAGCGTCACGGGCAGGGTCATGCTATATTCAGGCCACTCTGGAGAAGGGTTCAATTGTTGACTTGGCTCAGACTCAGACTTTTGAGATAACAAGCGAGATAAAAATTGTACCTAGCTTGAATAAACAGTTTTTTATGCCTCAAGAAGAACTGAAAATCTCAGGCAGAGTCAGTATGGTAAACGGGGCTGTGTTTAATGGCGCTGCAAAGATAATACTTGACAGCAAGGAATATTCAACAGTTGTTTCTAAAGGATCTTTTTCCGAGCCCATAATCCTTGAGAAAAATATTGCTCCTGGACAACATATACTGGTCATGCAATTAAATGATGATAAGGGAAACAGCGGTTTATCAGAGATAACTTTTGAAGTCGGTGTTGTCAAGACTGCTTTGATAATTGGAACAGATAGAGATTCAGTAGTGCCTGGAGAAATAATTGAGATATCTCCTGTTGTTGTAGACCAAGCATATAATCCTATAAGTGAGCCAATCTCTGTAAAGATTATGAGGGTGGATAGTGGGGCGTTTGGCTTCCAGAAGACAGTCATACTATTCAATGAAGTTATAAATACGACCAATCAAACAAATGATTCTTATGCTGGATTGGTTCAATACAGATTTTCTTTAGATGCTTCACCTCAAGATTATATTATTGAGGCAAGTGGCGCTGGTTTTACAGTTCAAAAAATAATTTATGTTCCGGTTGTAGAAAAAATCTCTTATGAAGTTGTAAATTCTATTCTTATAATAAAGAATATAGGGAATGTTGTTTATCAGAGGCCGATTGAGCTTAGCTTCATCATGGGAGATATAAAAGTAGATAAGATAATTAATCCTAAAATCAAAGTCAATGGTCAGTTAGAGTATCCTCTTAATGAATTAGAAACTCCTCAGGGAGAGTATGAATTAAACCTGAAGTCAGAGAACAGCAGCGAGGTAATACCCCGGGTTCCTATTGGAATTGTGGGACAGGTTACTGGGCAGGCATCTGGCTCTTTGAGTTTAGAGGGCAGCAACAAGTCTGTCTTTGTTCCAACCATGATTATTATAATCCTTGTTCTTTTGATTGTACTTATTTGCGTTGAAAGAAAGTTCTTATTTGGAATATTCAAATCAAAGAAGAAAAAAAGAGAGGCTCCGGCAACAGTCAGAGGTTATGAAGTCTATCAAGACGATGCATCAAGCCCCAAGGCTTCTGGACCAGTGTCAAATGCAAAATCAGCTTCGTCGTCAAAATCTCCTGCATCTGCTAGGGGCAATTACGGACAGGGTTTTTCATCATCCAAAGCTTTTAAGAATACAGAAAGCCCAGTTAGAAATACTCAAAATAAGGTAGTGACTTCAAAAATGACCGAAACACAAAAACCTTCTTTAAGGATGTCTGAAATAACTAGACAGCATCAGAAATCAAGGATTGAGGCATCAACAAGCCAAGATAAAAGGATTTTCTCCTCAAGGATAGATGTAATTAAGGCATTGTTCGATAAATATGCTGCAGGACTTGCTGCTTCTAAAATAGAGCCTAAGACTATAGCTGGTCAGAAAAAAGAAGTGAGTGTTCTTATGATTAGAGTCAATGGAATGAATGATCTTATTGCTCTGAAAAATAAAGATTCTTTCTTGTTCAATGAGTTAGCAGATACATATTTTTCAAAAGTCCTTAAAAGAATCCAAGCAAATGGGGGAGTAGCTGATTTGTATGATAATCAATTCATTATATTCTTTAATGTAAATCCTCAGGGAAATCATCAGGCAATGGCCCTAAAGACCGCACAGGAGATAAAGAAGATAACTCAAGAGCTTAATCAAGAGTTAGCTGTGAGGGGGCAGACATTCCAGATAAGCGTATCATCGGGCTTGCATGCTGGGCCACTGGTTGTTTCGTCTATAGGTATGGATAAGTCCTTGAAGTATACGCCTGTGGCAGATACAACAAATATAGCCAAGGCACTTGAGAGAAAGGCCTTCAAAGGCGAGATAATCCTGTCTGAATCGTTCTATAATCAAGTTTCAAGCGTAACATCGGCAAAGAAGATAACGCCCTTATCCATGGGAAATAAGGCTATGAATGCCTTCTTAGTTCAGGAACCAGTTGTAGAGAAGAAGAATACGCCTTACTGGGCAAAATAAATCTTTAATTATAAATAACTTTTATCCCCCGAAGATGTTCTGACCCGTCTACTAAAAAGAGTCTGGGCTAGCCTAATATCCTCATTTGGTTCAAATGAATATTCGGCTTCATTCGCTTCTGATGTTCTGACATAAACTTTGCTTCCCTTCATAGTCTCTGTAACGAGGCCGTAACGCAATAAATATTCAGAAATCCATCGTTGTGCATTTGGGCAAGGATTGCCACTTCCATCTAATCTCATGGCATCTAATCCTTCTGAAGGAATATTTGCTAAAAGTCTTACAACATTTATTCCGAGATTGACTTCTTTTCCTTTTTTTGGGACAATTTTTATTGTTCCTGACTTGGACCGGCCTAAACTTTTTATATCATCAAGTTTCATTTTAACTAGAAAGAAATCTCCAGCCTTTAGGCTGGGGTGCTGAGCACAAGATTATTTTATTCTAAGAATATTATGTATCAATGAGCTTGTTACAGCTCATCGCACATCGACGTAGTTGTAACTC
>Ga0268276_1003195_pt1 | contig 13009 bp, 13 predicted proteins | sample saktaG_4_FD_190145 | JGI IMG/M metagenome (GOLD analysis project Ga0268276, IMG submission 190145) | Saline water microbial communities from Sakinaw Lake, British Columbia, Canada - sak_2010_1_5_45m | ecosystem: Environmental > Aquatic > Non-marine Saline and Alkaline > Saline ...
TTCTATAAGGCTTATCTTGATTGTGACTCAAAACAAAAAGCGTTAAAGATAGCCCAAAAAAAAATCCGAGAAGATTTTCCTAACCCTTATTACTGGGCCGCCTTTACAATTGTTGAGTAATCCATTCCTTCTTATTGCTAGTTCAGATATGAATTATTGATATAGCTTTTGAAGTATATTAATCCTCTTTGCTATCTTTTGCTGAAATCCCTCCGGCCCTAACACCTTTATCCTCTCTCCGAAAGACAATATCAGTTTCTCAAGTTCATAGTTGGGGATCACATTAATACTTGTCTCAAAACCGCCTTCCACTTCCTTTAATTGCTTCTGGGTCTGGTGGAGTGGTTTGGTTCTGATATAAGAAGCTTGTTCAATATCTGTAATAAAAATTTTGATTTCTACTGACTTATCCTCTCGTTTCGAGACCCCAATAAAATCCGAAAAATAATCCTCCCAGTCTTGTTCTAGTTTGACATATTCTGTCCGAACCTCTTCAACTTCTTTTATACGATCTAATGCTAGATTCTGGATTATTGCTGGCCTTGAAGGATTATACCCAAACGCGAACCAGCGGTTGCTATATTGTTTAAGATGAGCAGTGTGAAATTCGACATCATATGGGACTGGGAACTTGAAATCCTGATATGATATTCGAAGTACCCGCCTATTGACAATTGCATTAAAAAGAGGTGTAATGTGAATTAGGCCTTCATAATCCATATTACTTTCAAAAGAGATGACATCATGCTCAAGGGTTATCAGGCCAAGTTTCGTTTCAATTGCGGGTATGATCTCATTAATCCATTCGAACTGAGGCATTCCTTTGAATCGTGTCAATACAGTGATGGCAGATTTTAACTGGCTTATTTCAGATTCGCTCAAGGGTTGTTTGGAGATTGAATACTCCGGGTCCTCATAGAAAAAATATTTGACCCGTTTATCTTGCGGATCCTGCTCTGTTTCAATCGGGGCCTTCCATTCTGAGAGTTGCATATACTGCATGTCACCATAGAATTGAGTTTTCGCGATACCTGAAAGTCCTTCTTCAGCTAACGCTTCATTGGCAGCTTCCAATAACTCTTTCCATGTGTATTTCCTGCCTTGTTTCCTCAGCAATCGGTCGTAGGCAAGAAATCGAGTGAGGGCTTTTTTATTGATCGACATATCCGTTCAGATTGAGTGAACAAATATAGTTTTACTTTGCTGCATGGACAAAAAAAGTTACAGCACAGAAATAAAAAATAATAGTTCAGATAGACTGAACAGATCGCACGGATCTTTGTCGGGCAAACATTACAGAACGATGAGCACACAAAAACAAAATACAGATCTAATGGCATACGGCGAATTTCTCAAACGACCAGAATGGTTAGCAAAAAGAGATGTTATCATCAAGAGGGATAAAGGGATGTGTCTGTATTGTGGTTCTGAAAATAATCTTCAGGTTCATCACCGGCAATATCATCGATTCATTAAAAGTGGTGAGAAAAAGATGCCATGGGAATATAAAGATAAATACCTTGTAACTCTATGTATGGATTGTCATATGATTGGCCACAAATATTATAAAGTACCCTTTTTCAATGTTTAACCCTTAATCTATAAGCCATGAATTGGATCTCAAAATTTTTCGGTCAAAACGGCAAAGCCGGTAATACAAATCACATTGCTCAAAGCGGCGCAATAAACGACCCTGCAACCATGGAGGAGTACAATCTGGATGGATTGGGGGAACTTTTTGTGGACCCTAACCCTCCGGTTGATGAGAAAATAGTAGCCGAACATCATACAGGGAGCCGTCGGATTGAGTCCTTTCTGGATCAGGATTTTTACAAGAAGGGGTATGTCGATGGGTACCAATACCATACGCAGGATATCCTCGATAACAGAGTCAGAAGCATTAAGGCGGATTTCAGACTTCAGTTAGATCAGTCAATCGATCAGAAGCGTAGGGAGTTGCTGAACCTAAAGATGCGTAGTCTTGATGTTGAAGGACTTTCTGAGCGGATCCTCCGGCGCATTGAGGCTACAGCTGATGATTTCAGGGCCATGATTGCTCGGCTTGAGTTGGAAAAGGAACTTTCAGTATCCGATGAAGGCTGGGTTATGAAGTCTGTGCATTCTTATCGTGATGGGTTCATCCGTGGTTTGGAAGAATATAATGAGTTAAGAATTTTTGGAATAAATAACGGATTGTTTCACTAAAAACCAAACGCCATGTTAAAATTTGCATCCATGATATCTGGTGACGATTATCAACTGTTGAAATCTGATACCCCGACGAGTAGAAAAAAGGTCAAGACCCTGGTGAGTGTCCTCTTTCTTCCTGTAACCATGTGGTTTATTAATGTATTGTTGCTGGCTACAGGGGTCTTGCAAGGATCCTGGCTAATGGCCTTGATAGCTGCCCTGGTTGCCTCGGGAATCATCTTCATGGTTGAGCGTAGTATCATTATGTCAAATGGGAGTAGGACAGTTATGGTTTTTCGTGTTTTCCTGGGTTTCCTAATCGCCATATTAGGCTCTATAGCTTTCGATGAGGTGATCTTCAAACGAGACATCGATCAGCAAATGACCGTGAATAAGGAGGTTCTGACGAAGGAAGCAGAGGAATCAGTAGATCAAAGTTACCAGGCGAAGCTCGCTTCACAGGATCAGTTAGTCCGGGCTAAATATGCACTTTGGGTTCAATCGCTCGATAAGGTATCCAAAGAAGCGGATGGTTCCGGTGGAAGTGGTGTGAGGGGGGTCAATGATATCACTAGAATCAAGATGACCATTGCATCTGAGAACGAGAAAGATTATAATCAGGCAAAAATAGACCTGGAACAACTCCTGTCTGAGGTTTCCACAAAGAAGATTGAGTCCATCAACGCGGTTGAGACCTCCTTTAACAATGATGCCCTATTAGGCAGGATCAAAGCCATTTTTGATCTGATCTATTCAGATGTCTGGATGTGCGCTATATATATTGTAGTTACCCTGGTGCTTTTTTGCCTGGAGTTCATTGTGGTTATATTGAAACTCTCTCTTCCAAAGTCAAACTATGAATTGAAATTGGAGGTTCTTGAAGAGATTGGAAAGCAGCGTATGATGAAGCTGCTGAGAAATGATATGAGCCACTATGATTATGGCCAAGAATACCCAGGCGTAAAAAGGGCAAGTGATCAGCTAAAGAAATTGACATCAACATCTCTTTTCAATTAGTTGTATCATAATTTTACCACAAATAGACATGAATCTTTAAAAAACTGATAATATCGACAGAAACTATCTAAAAGAATGAACAAATCTTAAAAAGTTTGTTTTTTAAGGCTGCTGAATAATATTCAAGACCCAAATGTAATTTTTGCCAGTTTTGTGTTTTTTAATAACTTGGTCAGATAATTGATCGTTAAGTAACATTTGGACTTCTTGGATTACTCAAAGGCATACGCTCATATCTTCACTCCTGAAGGTTCTCTTTGGAAAGCTCCAAATTGTATTTGGATAACTGAATTTGCTCGAAACAAGCCTGCTGAAGAATTTCATCCTGCGCTTGTTCAAAATATTAGAAGAGATTACTACACACTCCAGCTTGCGCCAGGCACATCAAAAAGCTATAGACAAGGCAGTTGCGTTTTTAAAGTAAGATTGAGAACCAATTTTATCACGTCCTATTTCTTATTGATGCTTTCAATGCCATATGTTATCGATGATCTACTTAAGTTGAGAAGAGGTTGGAAAAATATTAACGAGTTGAATTACCAACAAAAAAAAGATCTTATTTGGCAGATCAAAATGTGTAAAGGGTGAGTCATCCAAAATATATACGTGAATTAGCAAATAACACCCTTTCAAAGAAAGGGTACGGGTATTTATTATCCCTATTCCTTAGAATTTTTAGTAGTTATTCTAGTTCTGAATCTATTCCAAAAGCCCAAAGTGATGATTCTGAAATATCAAATCAAAAAGAGAACACAGTTTTATTCCATGGGTTTTTGAAAAGCTTGATAGGATCAAATTCCTTAAAGTATATTGCCAAAATACCGGATTCCTATAAAACATATTTCTTTGTAAATAAGCTTATTCAATTTTTTTCAAAGGAAGAGAGTATTACTTCTGCAGATGAAAAAACTAACCTTAAAACAAGTTCTTTTCAGGCTCAGATTAAGGAAATTGCAAATGCAATTGAATATAGTAACCTTCCTATTATTCTTGATTTGTTCTTTGTTGACCCAATGCCATCGATTGATGAAATTAGTGCAAAATATAGTAAATCCCCAGAAAGTATAACAGATATGACAGCATCATTCAGGAGGGAAATAGCGCGGATCTATCAGCCAAAAAATATGGAAGAAGGTGCTGTTTTTCTAGAAGAGTTACATCATTATCTGGTAACAATAAACACGATTAATACATCGGTGAATTGAAGTTAATATTAAAATACTTGAATAATCCTAAATTCTCTTTTGAATTTAGATCGGATGATATTGATGAAACTTTAGCTGATAATACATATGCATCGTTTATTGAGGAGATGGGTCATCCTGACGGGAATAATAATGCTACTCCATTACCTCATTTAACACCTAAACCTGGAATAGGACAAATATGGCTTTGTCGGCAGGAGTTTGTTGACAGAAATGGATTAACTATAAAGGGCGATATACCCTACTATGTTTTCTTAACTGATAATCGTGGAAATTTGAGTGATCTGAATTTTATTCGGGTACAACCCCTCTCCATGTTTACCGAATTTAAAGCTGCTGATGATATAGTAGTTGAAGATGAAAGTATCACCGGGTTTAATTTTTTAATAGAATCCTGGAATGAACAACCTATTGATGTTGATTTGTTGCAGGATTATATTGGGTCAATTGATATACCGCAATCTAACGAAGATCAAGAAGTAACACTTACCCAAAATCAAAGAGATTTTAGAAAGGTTGAGATAGGAAACACTGCATATTTACGTCAATCAGTGGTCTCTTATCTTGAATCCAAAGAGAAATTTGTTATTCGAAAGAAAGTCGTTGTGAATTTACTCTTGGCAGCTATTTTAATAGGCATTGCATATATTCTCTGGCAACCTTTTAAGACGGGGAATAATACGATATTTGAAACGTATGCGGTTGCATATCCAAGCCAATCTATTTTTGGATTAACTAGTGAAACAAGAAATATTCAAGGGGATACATGTATTCTTGAGAATTTATCTTTTAAAGAATGTTTAAAAGCTGATAAAGCCTTGAGACTTTATGATAAAGGTGAGTTTATTCAAGCATCGGACTTGTTAAACGAAATTCTTGTGCCGAAAGATAAAAACATTGACCTTCTAATGTATTTAGCATTCTCACAATTAAAAACAGATGAGGTTATTGCATCAATTGAAAACCTTGAATTTCTTAAAGGATTGGATAATTTTAAATATGTTGATGAAGTAAATTACTATTTAGCCTTAGCATATATAAAAGAAGGGGAACAAGTCAAAGCTCGAAAAGTCCTTCATGAATTAGAAAAATCAAATAGTAATTATGCTAGAAAAGCGACAGAAATTCTAGATCAGCTGCGTTGGTTTTGATATTGGTTTCTAAATTGACGAATATATATATGATGCTGTTTATTTCATTTGTGGAAAGTCGAAATGTCAAAGAAATAAACAATCCGCTCATTTTTTCTCAAGTAGATATTGTACCCATTTGTTTTATCAAAAAAGTGAATTGATATGTAAAAACTATTCCATCATCGTACTTCTTGATACTACTTCTGTCCCTTTTCTCTTTTCTCTTTTTTTTTCTTCAATATCTCTGCGAGTTTTTTTTTCGAATTGTTTGTTTTCTTTTTCTTTTTCCGCACTGCCATGTTAGTTATAATAAATTGTTAAATGTCGGTACTAGAACTTCCTAAAGTAGAAATAATCTCATATTCATCCTTAAGACAATCAAGAATTTCGCATTTAGCACAAATTTTATCTTCATTATTAAAAAAATCAATATCATCTTTAGATAAAAACTGTTCATATCTAGCAATCATTGTACGAAGTATACCATGATTAATTGAGTTATCTTTTTGAATTATATTTGAATCAATCCTATCATTAGGACAATATGTATAGATACCCCATTCAAGGACATTGTTTCTTGAAAATATATCAATTGGGAATGCACGACAGCAATATGGACGATTATTATATATTGTACATTTTTTATTCTCCTTATCAAGCATGGGGCAAGAGCCGTCATTATTACGTTTAATCATTTCAACAGATTCAATTCGAATAATAGGGACGCCTAAACTTGCTAAATGATTCCTTTCTTCAGGTAAAAGGTATACCACCCCATTTTCACAACATTTAGTACAGTCTTTACAAGAAACGATTTTCTCGCTTAATTGATCTGTCTTTCTAAGTATTTCAAAGTAACCCCTTTCCATATCCTATAATTAATTAGATTATTTTGCAAAATAAGCGCTCAATAAATGTAGCAATTTTTCTCTTTTCCTTCGATTCGGAGTAAAAAACCAAAATTTTGTTGTGAGAATATTCTGCTTAGCTTGAAAATAAGCAATCTGAGCCTCGTACGCTTTGATATTATGCAAATTATTCCCACCATTCTCACTATCATCATACAAATATTCAAGATTCATCCATTCTCTATTGGGATAATTTTTCAACTTTGGATTCTTCGAATGCATGAAAAAAATATCTGATGATGTAATCTCATTTCCTTCTCTATTAAAAAAATCAATCATCTCAGCTTTTAACACTTTCATACTTGTTGGATACTGAGAGGCATCTATATCAATTTGGGTTATGAAATCAAAAGGTAGTTGATTTTTAATACGTAAAATAATCTCCTTAACTTCAGGATTATCACATGCATACAAGACATGTAGCAATTCATCATCAGTTGCCAAAAAAAGTTCAAGAGAATATCTGATTTGATTATTATCGAAGATTTGCTTCTCTTCTTCTGTCACACCGAGGAATAGATTAACAGCTCTATGCAACATTACTCCATAAGCAATATTTCTGGTGTCTTCAAAACAATCATAAGAAAGGCGTTCTTTACTATGTAACAAGGTTAATGCATCACCAATAGCCTGTCTAGTAAGACATAAGTGAAATGTATCATTGCGCCTTTCTTTCCAATAAACGAATTTCATTCCATTTAATAAACTAGTATAATTTAAATCACTACCTAATTTAAGACCGGTAAAGAAACCATCTCTCCGATAATGATCAATTCTATCTAAATCAAAAAGGCCACTAACCAATGCATGTAAAACATCTAGTTCAATTTTTCTTTCATCTGGAACTTGATCCCTAAAATACTCTTCTCCACTAATTAAATAACATAATACATTACGGTCTATTTTATGATTTTCTCTAATTACATCTGCAATAAAACGACAATCCAAATTAAAATCGTCTATTTTACATTTATTATTCCATATATCCCTTATTACATCATATAAGTTCTGATGTGTTTGAAATATATTGTCATTATATTTTATAGAAGAACCCGGATTAGAACTAGGGTTATTGTTTTTACCAAGAATTATTGTACATGCTAAAGATTCATGTGTTAATTTTTTCGAAAAACATTCCCAAAGTTCAGAATTAGACTCAAGTGTATGAGAAAATGGGAAATGGCCAATGTCATGTAACAACAAAGCGATTAAAAACTCTTCCCTCCAAAGTCTTTCTGGAGAATCAAGCCAATCTAGTAACGAAAGCCTCCTGAGCAAGCGTGTGTCTTGGTGTTCTTCAATACTAATTTGTTGACATGCTAGATAACCAAGATTGCAACAGCCAATGGAATGAGAGTATCTATTATGTGTAGCAGACGGAAATACTAAAAATGCGAACCCACTTTGTCGTAAGAAGTTTAATCTTTTAAACTCATATGTATTAATAAATGGAATTATAAGCTTTGCTTTAAAATTCGAGGAAATAATACTGGAGTGCTTACTTGTAAAACCTCCATCAACAGCAAAGAATTCCAGTAAGTCAGTATTATCCTCTTCAAAAGTTATAAAATCATATAAAGGATCATAGAAATGTTTCGTCCTACTCATTTACAGCTAATTTTTGAAGGATACTATTTGTTAATTTTATATATGCTTTTGAAAGCGATGTTTCTGGCTTAACTTTAGATATTAGTAATTCTTCAAAGTAAAGCTCACTCATATACGGAAGGATATCATCTACTTCAAATCTATATTTTGAATCAATCTGTGAATTAATTGATTTTACAAATAAATCGATTGCTTTCTTATAATTCTTAATTAATGGAATAGATGAAACGACAGAGTGGTATGGGACGCCAGCTGTATTGCAAATATTAACAATATGCGGAATTCCATACTGATTCTGTTTATCTAAACGGAAACACACGACACATAAATCAGCTTGAGATAAAGGTGAAACACTCAGTCTCGAAACACCAGCCCTACTATCGACTAATAGAAAATCTAAGTTATATATTTTTTCAAATGTTGGTATAATTCTATCACGTAAAAAAACATCTTCTGCCTTATCCCATTGAATTTTCACGAGATCTGATGCAGATGAAATTGAAGGCATCAAATATACTTCAGATAGTCTTCCGAACTTATTAATTTTATGTACGTATTTTTCAATATCACTGATTTTTCTATTTTGAGGAATAAGGAAGTGAGTTATACTGTTTTCGTCAGGAATTTTCAAATTTAACATACTATGTATTCCTGATGACTCGATGTCTAAATCAATAATACCAACTTTAAATCCATGTTTTCTAGCGAGATGATATCCGACATTCAGTAAAGTAAGTGATCGCCCAACACCGCCCTTAAATGAATAAAATGCGATTATTTTCATCCTGAATAATTATTGCTGAGATTTCGTAAATTGATTATACTAATCTTCAATCTTGTTCTTTTTCAGATCCTGATTAATAATTTTTGCTTGCTTATTCTTCTTATATGATTGTTGCAATTTCTTATAAATATCATTCTGTATTATTGTTATTGTATTATCATCTGAAAGTGTTTCCTTTATTGCCCTCCGTATCATACTTGGAGAAACTTCTATTACGAATGAAAAATCTTTAATAATCAAATCAAATTCAATAAAGGCCTCAATCAAAATATTATGTATTGATATGATAAAATAGTCCTTATACCAAAGATTTGTAATGCCATTTCTCATTAGTAATATTCCATTATAGACCTTTTCTAATACTTGAAAATAACTAGCTTCCTCAAGAATGGCTTCGAAATCTTGAACTTTTCGAAGACTAATTAATGCTAAAAAAACACCACCCCAATCAGACCTGTCATCATATGATATTGGATTATCATCAATAGATAGCGAGAGCACAGTAAAAAATATTTGGCCAATAGTCACACCCTCTTTCTCAATTTTAGCATCAATATCATTTACATACTTCGTAATTACTGGTTTTAATATCTCATTATAATCTTCACTATGATAATTTTTCGTTTCGACAAGGGCTTTTAATCCCCAAGTTGTATAAACTAACCTATCATCGTCTTTATCCTCTCCTCCATATATTTGATTATTTTTTATTCTACTAATTAACCACTTACAGCCATTTTGAATTACTTTCTTGATTTCTTCCTTTTTAGCTTCATTTAATTTTAAAACCGGATGATCAATTATTTTGGATAAAGAAAGAAGAACCTGAGAAGTGAAATATGTATCAGTAAAAAGTTGTTTAACAATTTTAGTCCTTCTAAATTGTGTTGTCCCACCCCATCTGCATCCCTTATCATCAAGAAGAAAGTTGTCAGGATTAATTAAAAAAGAAAGGGCTTTTTTCGAAATTTCCTTTGATAGAGCACATAATTTGTCATCCTTTTTAAATTCCGAAAATACTAAAGCACAGAAATCTAAAGAAAATGCAGCAAACTCAGTATATTGATCATCTGTTGCACCTGGAATTTGCGAATATGGACTAGGATAAAATCCATCTTTTTTTATCACATTCAAGATGTCCTTCAAATCATTAATTAAGATGCCTTTATCCAAAATTGATTCAGAAAAATCATCGGGTTTCAATGATTTGGCAAGTAAAAAACAATATAATCCTTCTGCTTTTTTAAAAACAGAAGTTTCAATTTCCAAATCTTCCTCCTCGCTATCAGTCCAATTATTGTTATCAACCGTCCTTTTTCTAGCCAAGCTAATTAATATTGATTCAACAATCTTAAGGCTTGGTGATAATATTTCAGTCATAGTTAAAGATTAGATTTCATTATTTTAATTAAGATTAAATATAATATAGTTATGTATAGTGCATGTAAAGATAAAATAAAAATTGATAAAGTATTTATTTCTTAATTTTTTTTATACAATGAAAGAGCCTCATTCCACTATATCGCATACTTTCTCGATAAGGACTATACAGATTCTGTCCAAACCAGATTATAAAGTTCCTGGCGGGAGAATGATACTTCTTTCATAATAATTCGACATATATCGTATTAATAGTTGTTGGTAAAGAATTGCATGTCAGGCTCAAGGGGTTCAAGTCAGGTGTCGTCATAACCTTAACCAAATAAACTAATTTTTAACATATCCAAGCCAACGGATGCTTTTTTATGCAATCTTCTCCCCCCACCCAACCATTTCCCCCTTTCTTTAGTCTTATAATAATAGCAATCTTGCAAACCTAAGCCCATAAACCGATAAAGCCTGATATTATTAGTCAAAAAAACTGACTATACCCACTAAAAACCCTACTAACTCAAGACTGAAACCCACCGAAATGATTGACCGCTGCCTCTTTTGTCACCACTACTTCCGCTGGTTAACTCCCTCCAAGGTTCTCGATCTCATCCTGGTCTTTACAAAGTTGATCCCCATCTTCTTCTCCTCCTTCATCATATTTAAACTGTCATTGCGAGGAATCACGCCAACGGTGTGATGACGAAGCAACCTCGTGTTGTTATGACCTCTGCAAAGCATGACGAAGCAACCCCCATTAAATCACTAATCTAATATTATCATGTACCTCGACAGTTACGACTTCTCAACCCAACTCAACGACCTCTTCACCCCAATCGAAAAACACTCCAACATACATATCAATTACGAGGCTCACCCTGTTGCCTGCGACGACGAATACGTGGTGGATTTCCGGGTCCTCTCGGTCAATGGAACTACCTCGTTGGCAGAGTTTAATGCCATTACGACAGAGGTCACTGAATCTTTCCTGGAAAATTTCGGCCAGGTGGTCCGGGGAATCCCAAAAAAATACCGCATGAAATTTTGCGATAAGTCGTTGGATCGATTCACTGACCTTATGGATCTGGTGACCTATGAGCGGAATTATAGTGCCTATCGTCCTTTCTACGAAGAGCCTAAACCCGGTATCTTTCTCTTTATGCAACCCTCTTTCTCCGGGAACCAATACCATAACTCTCCAATCTACATGGATCAGATCCTAGTCTGTGCCTCCGATTATGCTTATGTCTGGTGGGAGGTGATGGCGCAATTGCTGGATGAACTAAAAATTCTTATCACCACCATCAAAGTGCTGCCCGAACTTACCTCTGTTCCGGTCCATGAACCGGGTTTTGAAAAGATCCGGATGCGCTTAACGGTGCCTCAGCTCTCTTGCCTGGTCAAACTCATGATCAAAGCCAACCTGATTGATGTCACAAACAAAACGGAGCTGTTCAAATCAATCGCGGAGGTCTTTCAAACGAAAGGCCAGGATAGTCTGAGTTGGAGAAACGTAAAAAATCATTGCGACTCTCCCTCCCCGGATGCCATGGAGTTCTGCCGCCTCGAATTCCTGAGCCTCAGCCAGCTCGCTTCCGATCTTCTCGAGGATTACATCCCATAAACTCTTCATTGAAATGCGTTCCGATGCATTTCTGCGAATAATCATCCAATTATCCGGCATCCGGCTATCTGGCATCCAGAATGGGGCTCTTTCATCAAATTAGAAAGAACCCCTCTAAATTACCCTCCCCTGTTAGGTTAATCCATACCTTCCTACCTCCCCACTTTCCTACATCCCTACTCCATTCCTGTCAGGGTTGCACCACCTTTTGCAACTGCCTTTCGCTCTTCCGGCTGCGTAATATTGCCTCTCAAACTTTAATTTTTTTTATGATGGAAAACTTCAATGTACCCGCCGATGTCGTAACCCGACTCATCCGTGCGCTCGATAAGATCGATGCCCGGCTCGAAACCAAATCAAAAGAACAACCATTATCTGAAATCTGGCTGGATGTCTCTGAAACGTGCCAGGTGCTGAAAATCTCGAAGCGTACGCTGCAGGGCTACCGCGATAATGGGATCCTCCCTTTTTCTCAGATCTCCGGGAAGATCTATTTCAAGGCAGCCGATATCGAAAACCATCTGAACTCGCATATGGTGAAGTCGTTCTTTACTAAAAATTAGGGCCTTGAGGGTCTCGTTGTTTCGCAATTTCAATAGGGTTGATGCAAACCTGGAGCTGGAGGTGATCCTGGATCAGATTCGTGGGGGGAGGTACAAGGAGAGGATCCTTGCCCTCCGCGATCTGGCCAATCAAGGGAAGCTGGATGAGTACAATGAACAGAAGCGCTCTCTTCCTGGGTTCACGCCATCCGGACTGTTTGATGGTGCCCGAAAACTTCTTAACCTGAAGGAGTATTCTGGGGTGTTGGTGCTGGATCTGGATGATTTGAGCCCGGATACCTTGACAATAATCCGTCCACGGGTGGAGGAGATCAGGTTCACGTATTCCTGTTTCGTATGTCCGGGCGGACAGGGTCTCAAAATCCTGGTCAGGGTCTTCAGCAGGCCAGTACTGCATAAGCTGGCGTTTAACGAGGTGAAGGATCTGTACGAGCGGGAGCTCAATGTGCCGATCGATCTGTCGGGGCAGGATGTCACGAGGTTGTGTTTTGTCTCCTGGGATGAACAACTATTTATGAATCCCACCTCCACGATTTTCAATCCCTATGTGAATCTCCTGGAGGAGGATATCAACAAGGTGGTCCGAAAGATCGAGAAGAAGAGGTT
>Ga0268276_1003197_pt1 | contig 12998 bp, 8 predicted proteins | sample saktaG_4_FD_190145 | JGI IMG/M metagenome (GOLD analysis project Ga0268276, IMG submission 190145) | Saline water microbial communities from Sakinaw Lake, British Columbia, Canada - sak_2010_1_5_45m | ecosystem: Environmental > Aquatic > Non-marine Saline and Alkaline > Saline ...
ACCTCCGATGGGACCCAGCGAAAACGGATTCTGAAGCACGAAAATCCCTGTAAAAGGGGCGTTTTCGAGGCCTTTAAAAGCCACGGGCGCGATCAAAGACGCCGCTAACTCGGTAAACTCGGGCTAGCTGTTTCATGAACTGTCCTAGACTCTCTCGGCCCGGCCCTGCCGTGGAAGTATCGCGGCAAGCTAGCGCCGCCAGCAACGCCTGCTGTTGCCGAATCCGATGAAGCAGATCCACCGGGTCGATGGACTTGCCCTGCCATTCCAGTTTCTCTTTTACGTCGCTGGGCATGGCCGGATGGCTCAAGAGACGTTCGCAGGGTGTCTTGGGCTTTTCATAATATCGTTTAACTTTTGAGGCGATCTTTTCCTTTTCCCGCAGCTTGAAGGACGGCTGAAAATGGTTCACATAGAGCCGGGCGGCTTGATAAAGGGTCGCCAGGGCCTGGCCGGCGACAATTTCCGCGAAACGATCGTAGCCAACGAATCGGCGGATAACGGACCCGTTCTTCTGTTCAATCCAAGCTTGATCGTTCTTTCGATAAGCCCGAGATCTTGTGAACTCGATGTGTTTACCCTGGCAGTAGACAAGCAGCGTGTCATTGATGAACGCACTATCGTTATCGGAGTCGATTCCCAAGACAGGGAAGGGAAGCTGCCGGCTGATCACCTCGAGAGCTTCCACCACCAGCTCCTGGCTTTTGGCAAGGAGAGGAACACTCTCTATCCACCCCGAGCAGATATCGACCGCAACCAGACTGTGGATGTAAGCCCCCGCCGTCGAGCCGCCGTTGTGATCAACAAAATCAATTTCCAGATATCCAGGTGGCGCGTCATTCCAGTCTGAGAAGGTTCGGACACGGACGCTCCCGCTCGGCTTTTTAGGCCTCGGCCGTCTCCTCTTGTGGGGTTTAGCTTCTTTTCGTATCGGCCTCAAAAGCCTGTCCAGAGTTGAGGCGCTTGCTAATAACAGACATCTCCGTACTTCCGGGTCGAGCTGCAGATGGCCATGTCGCTCCATGGCATCCACCAGAGCAGGCAAGATAGCTTTCAGCCTTTTGCCGCAAATCCGGTCTCCTGCTTCCCATGTAATAACCAGAGCTTCTCTAACAGCTTCATCGTAAATGCGGTGGCCATACCCCCGTTTGGGCTCATGATTAACAGGGTGGGTTCTCAGTAAGCGAACAGCATGCTTTCGATGGAATCCCGTCAAAGCCTTAAACTCATCCAATATCCTGGTCTTTTCCATCTTCGATGAGATTCGATAACGTTCACGCAGAGCTCCGATGAGCTCTTCCTTTGCGCCCTTGCTGATTGGATTGGACATCGTTGCACTGCTTTCTTGGTAACATTTTGTTGAGGCAACGATATAATCTCAGTAACAAATACGATGAGTCAATGCGGCCGGGAAAAATGATTGTCGCTGATCACCCCTGGTCGTCTTTGACATTACCTCCTGAAAACACTATAAATAGGTCTCATGGTCAAACAGGAGGTACTCGCGAGATGCCGAAAGGCAAATTCCGATCTCGCCATAATTTTGGTTTCGGTGCTGTCTATGTCAGAAAGTCGAGCTCAGGTAATCCCCGATATTACCTGGATTACCTCGACAACGGGAAGCGTATCCAGAGAGTCTCGAGAAGAGCCGCAAGCTTTGAAGACGCGTACATGGAGCTCCGCCGGGCTGTATTCAAGTAGCCCGAGAAACGAAGGGTTTCATTCGAGGTTTTTGCTGACGAGTTCCTCGAGGATTACGCCAAGCCAACAAAGAAAAGCTGGAAAACCGACAAAGTCAGGCTGGTCAAATTGAAGAAGTACTTCCGCGAGTCAGACCTCCGCCAGATCACCCCTATGGAGATCGAACGGTTCAGGTCTGGACTTCTCGTCAAGGGGATGCAGAAAAGCACGACCAACCGGTACCTGGCCCTGCTGAAACGGATGTTCAGCCTGGCTATCGACGAGGGCCTCGCGGAAACGAACCCGGTGAGGAAGGTAAAGTTCTTCTCCGAAGCCGAGAACCTCAAGGAGCGGATCCTGACGGAGGAGGAGGAAAAGCGCCTCGTCGAGAGCTCTTGTGACCACATGAAGGACATTGTGACCTTTGCTGTAAATACGGGGATGAGGCTTGGCGAGATCCTGAACCTCAAATGGGCCAATGTGGACATGAGGTCAGGGATCATCAAGGTCGAGTTCACAAAGAGCGGGAAAACGAGGATTGTCCCGATGAACGGAACCGTGAGAGCGATACTCTCAAGGCCCAGGAAGAGGGGAGAGGAGTACGTTTTCACAAACCCCGACTCCGAGGACAGGTACCGGGAGATCAAGCGTTCGTTCAAGACGGGCTGCCGCAGGGCTTCGGTCGAGGGGCTCCGGTTCCATGACCTCCGCCACACGTTCGCGAGCCGCCTCGTCAGGAACGGCGTCGACATCGGCGCGGTTAGAAAACTCCTGGGGCACAGCTCTCTCCTCGTCACTCAGCGGTACGTTCACTCGGACGAAAAGACACTTCGGTCGGCAGTCGGCTCTCTCGTTAGAAACGGGGATTTGTTACACCCGTGTGACAAATCCCCAGACGTGAATTCCGTGGCGGGGATTTCTGCGCCCGCAACTAGTGATTTATCAGTGAATTAACCATGTGCGCGCCCGTAGCTCAGCTGGATAGAGCGTCGGACTTCGAATCCGCAGGTCGCCCGTTCGAATCGGGCCGGGCGCGCGCTCGTTTCTCCCTGATTTTAGTATGTTCCTTTTATGAACTATTTAGCCGGATTAAGCGGATTAATGCATATAAGTGCTCGTCCAGATAAGCCGATCCGATCTCAAGAGCCGGTCTCAGTGGTCATTGACACCTCTGCCCGGCCGGCCCTATACTCCCCGCATGTCGAGGCGGGGAGGAAACCAACGTCCGTCCCCGGACGTCTATTATGATGATGGTCCATTTCGACTCCCTGGAGGTTCACATGCCGTTTTCCCGAATCCGCTCTTTTCGATCTGCCGTCCTATCTCTCGTCCTGCTTGCCGTTCTGGCCGGGGCTGTCCCGCTCCTGGCCCAGGACCATCCGCTTTGGCTGAGATATCCGGCCATTTCCCCCGACGGCGGGACGATCCTATTCTGTTATAAAGGCGATATTTACAAGGTTCCGGCCGCGGGCGGGCAGGCCTTGCCTCTCACGCTCAGCGAAGCCTACGATTACGCCCCCGTTTGGAGCCATGACGGCAAGTCCATCGCCTTCGCCTCGGACCGCTACGGCAATTTCGACGTCTTCATCATGCCGGCATCCGGCGGGGAAGCCACGCGCCTGACCTTCCATTCCTCTTCCGACGTCCCCAGCAGTTTCACGGCCGACGACAAGAACATCCTCTTCACGTCGGCCCGCCAGGACTCGGCGGCCAACGTGCAGTTCCCGATGTCCACGTTCCCCGAGCTCTACAGCGTCTCCGTGAACGGCGGGGAGGCGGCGCTCGTGCTGACCCAGCCGGCCATTGCCGCCACGGTCGATCCCTCCGGGAACAAGATCATTTACCACGACCAGAAGGGCTATGAGAGCGAGTGGCGCAAGCACCACACGTCCTCGGTGACCCGGGACATCTGGGTCTACGACCTGAAAACGAAGAAGAACACCCAGCTCACGACCTTCAATGGCGAGGACCGGAATCCCGTCTTCGACGGCAACGGCAACGATTATTATTACCTGAGCGAACAGAACGGCTCGTTCAACGTCTATAAAAGCTCGCTCGCCAAGCCGTCCGCGTCGAGCCGCCTGACCAATTTCGCCAAGAACCCCGTCCGCTTCCTGACCCGCGCCGACTCCGGCGTCCTTTGTTTTGGGTATGACGGGGAGATCTATACGATGTCCGCCAACGCGGCCCCGCGCAAGATCGACGTCCACGTCGCCCTGGACGGACTCCAGGTCCTGGAGCAGATCGTCCCCGTCGGGGGCGGCATCACGGAAATGCGCCTCGCGCCCAACGGCAAGGAGCTTGCCTACATCTTCCGCGGCGAGGTCTTCGCCGGCAGCGTGGAAGGCGGCGTCGCCAAGCGCATCACCAACACGCCCTGGCAGGAGCGTAGCGTGAGCTTCAGCCCCGACGGCCGGACCCTCGTCTATGCCGCGGAAAAGGACAACAACTGGAACGTCTATTCGACCTCGATCGTGCGCAAGGAGGAGCCGTATTTCTATGCCTCGACCGTCCTTAAGGAGGATACGGTCGTGGCCACCCCGGCCGAGGAGTTCCAGCCGGAATTCTCGCCCGACGGCAAGGAGATCGCCTACCTCGAAAACCGCGTCGTCCTCAAGGTCGTCAACCTGGCCTCTAAGCAAACGCGCACGATCCTGCCGGCGGAACACAACTATTCCTACGCCGACGGCGACCAGAATTACCGCTGGAGCCCGGACGGGAAGTGGTTCCTGGTCCAGTACGGATACGTCCGCCTATTCACGCCGCAGGTCGGCCTCGTCTCGAGCGACGAGAAGGGCCAAGTCGTCAACCTGACCAAGAGCGGCTTCGACAACGTCGCCGCCCGCTGGGGCATGGACGGCAAGATGATGTACTGGGGATGCACGCGGGAAGGGGCGGCCAATGTGGACGGTTCGCCCGTGACCTACGACGTCTACGGGATGTTCTTCACCCGGGACGCCTTCGACCGCTTCAAGCTCTCCAAGACGGATTTCGCCCTGTTGAAGGAGCAGGAGGACAAGGCCAAGGAAGACAAGGACAAGGCTGAAAAGGATAAGCCGAAAGACCCGCAGGCCAAGGCCGTGGCCGCCAAGAAGGAAGAGCCCAAGAAGGACATCGTCATCGAGTTCGAAGGCCTGGACCAACGCAAGGTCCGCTTCACCATCAACTCCGCCGACATCGCCGACACGGCCCTGACCAAGACCGGCGACAAGCTCTTCACCCTGGCCCGGTTCGAAAAGGGGTACGACCTGTGGGTGACCGAGCTCCGGACCAAGGACACCAAGCTGTTCGCCAAGCTGGGGGCCCCGAACGCCTCGATGGAGCTGTCGGCCGACGGCAAGGCCCTCTTCGTCCTGGCCGACGGGAGGGTGTCCAAGATCGACCCGGAAAGCGGCAAGATGGAGTCCGTCGCGATCGGCGGCGAAATGGCCCTCGACCAGGCCGCGGAAAAAGCCTACATGTTCGACCACATGTGGCGTCAGATGAAGCAGAAGATGCTGGTCGCGGACCTCTATGGGGCCGATTGGGATTCTTATTACCCGATCTATAAAAAGTTCGTTCCCTTCATCAACAACAACTATGACTACGCCGAGATGGTCAGCGAGCTGTTGGGCGAGCTGAACGTCTCGCATACCGGCTGCTATTACTCCGGGGTGCGCACGCCGGCCTCGGACGCCACGGCCTCCCTGGGCTTATTTATGGACTACGACTATGCCGGTCCCGGCCTGAAAGTGGCCGAGGTCCTGAGCGGCGGCCCCCTGGACAAGGCGGTCCTCAAGATAAGGGCCGGGCATATCGTCGAAAAGATCGACGGCCTGGACTTGGACGGCTCGGTCGATCACTACAAGCTCCTGAACCGGAAAGCCGGACAGCTCACCCTGCTTTCCGTCTATGATCCGGCCACGAAGACCCGATGGGAGGAGGCCGTCAAGCCCATCTTCATGGGCGAGGAGGGCGCGCTCCTCTACCGGCGCTGGGTCAAGGCCCGCCGGGCCGAGGTCGACCGCCTGTCCGGCGGCCGGATCGGCTATGTCCACGTCCGGAGCATGAACGATTCGAGCTTCCGGACGGTCATCGAGGAGGTCCTGGGCCTCAGCATCGACAAAGAGGCCCTGATCGTCGACACCCGCTTCAACGGCGGCGGCAGCCTGCACGATCAGCTCGCCGACTTCCTGAACGGCAAGAAGGTCTTCGACATCCTGCCCCGCGGACAGCTCGTCGGCTACGAGCCCTACAACAAGTGGATCAAGCCCTCCATCGTCCTGATGGGCGAGTGCAACTACTCGGACGCCCACCTGTTCCCGGTGGAATACAAGATCAAGGGCATCGGCAAGACCCTGGGCATGCCTGTGCCCGGCACCGGGACGTTCGTCTGGTGGGAGCGTCAGATCGATCCGGCCCTGCGGTTCGGCATCCCTCAGGGCGGCTGGCAGACGCCGGACGGAAAGCTCTGTGAGAACAACCAGCTCGAGCCCGACATCCGGGTCAAGAACGATCCGGACGTGATGTCCGCCGGCCGCGACCAGCAGATCGAGGCGGCCGTGAAGGAGCTCCTGAAAAAATAGCCACCTCTCTTTTCGCCGGACCTTATCGTTTTTCGGTTTTGACCTGCCTCTTTTTAAACGGTCCAGGTATAAAGAAAAAAGCGCGAGAGGAGCCTTAATCGGCAGGGTACGCTTCGATCTCTGCCCGGATCTCGGCCGTCAATTTCTTGACGGAGGTGATCTTGTTCACGCGGTAGGCATTCTGGCCGCAGAACACCAGACCCTTGTCCATGTTACCCTGATACGCGTTGACCAGGGCCAGGGCGATGCAATACCGGGCTTCGGCGATGTTGCATGTCGTCAGGCACCGGTAAGGACACTTGAGCCGCTCCAGAGAGTCGTTTTCGAGGTTCCTTATGAATTGGTTGCGGATGGCCCGTCCCGGAAGTCCGACCGGGCTATTGATGATGACGATGTCGTCCTCTTTGGAGTCGAGATACGCCTGCTTGAACTCCGGGGCGACCTCGCATTCATCGGTGCAGACGAAACGCGTGGCCATTTGGACGCCCGCGGCGCCCGCCACGAGCATTTCGGCGATGTCCGTCCCGGTGAAAATGCCGCCCCCGACGATCACCGGGATCTTACGGCCGTACTTCGCTTCGAACGGCTTGATCGCGGCGAGGACTTCGGGGAGGAGAATGGAGAGGGAGTACTTCTCGGGCTCCCGCAGCTGTTCGAACGAGAATCCCAAATGCCCTCCGGCCAGGGGCCCTTCGAGAACGACCGCGTCGGCCGTTCTCGCATAGCGTTTGTCCCACGCCCTGAGAACGAGGTCCGCGGCTCGGCCGGAGCTGATGATGGGGAGGAGCTTGACCGTCGCGTCATCGACCATCTCGGGCAGCCTGAGGGGCAAGGAAGCGCCCGAGACGATGATCTTGATCCCCTCCCGGACCGATGTCTGGATCAGGTCACGGGCGTTGCTCAGCACCCCGAGGATGTTGATAGCAAGAGGCCCGTCGGTCATGCTTTTGGCCCGCCGGATCTCGTGGGCCAGGGCCTGGCTGGAGACGTTTTCGAAATCGGTCTTAGACGCCTCGAAGTCGCCCAATCCGACGGCGGCGATGGTGCCGATCCCACCCTCGTTGGCCATGGCCGCGGCCAGCCGAGCCAGGGAGACCCGGACGCCCATGCCGCCCTGAATGAGGGGAAAAGGCACGTGGATATCCCCGATGTCCAGGGGAGGGATCTTCATTTTTCGCCTCCGTACTTCGTGACGGCCAGACAGGCGTTCCCTCCGCCGAAGCCGAAGGAATTGCTGAGCGCCGCATTCAGATCAAGGGATTCCGCCCGGCCCGGAACATAATCCAGGGGGCACTCCGGGTCTGGCTCGTGGTAGTTGATGGTTGGGGGGATGATGCCCGTAGCTACGCTCATGACCGTGGCAATGAACTCGACGGCCCCGGCGGCGGCCAACAGGTGGCCGATCATGGACTTGATGGAGCTAACTTTGAGACGCCGCGCATGCGGCCCGAAGACCGCCTGGATGGCCGCGCTCTCACGACTGTCGTTGATGACCGTGGATGTGCCGTGGGCATTGACGTAGCCGACGTCCTCGGGTTTCAAGCCCGCATCGTCCAGGGCCAGCCGCATGACCCGGATCATGCCGTCGCCCGCGGGATCCGGAGCGGTGAGATGATAGGCGTCGGCGGTGTTTCCGTATCCGGCCGCTTCGGCATAAATGCGGGCGCTGCGGCGCCGAGCGTGGTCGAGGCTTTCGAGTACGACGACGCCGGCCCCCTCTCCCATGACGAAGCCGTCACGCCCCTTGTCGAAAGGCCGCGATGCGCTCCCGGGATCGTCGTTCCGGCGCGACATGGAACGGTTGGCGCAGAATCCTCCGTAGGCGAGGTGCGTGAGGCTGGCTTCGGAACCGCCGGCGAGCATCACGTCCGCGTCCCCCCGTTGAATGATGCGCAAGGCGTCCCCGATGGCGTTGGCGCCAGTGGAACAGGCGACACAGGGGGCGGAAAGCGGGCCTTTCAGACCGAAGCGGATGGAGACCTGGCAGGCGGCCATGTTCACCAGGACCTTGCTCACAAAAAAAGGGTCCAAGCCCCCGGGCCCTCGCCGGTCCAGCCGTGCGTGCCCTGCCTCGATCGTCTCCGAACCTCCGATGCCGGAGCCGATGATCACCCCCGCCCGAGGGGCGGCGAAAGGGAACCTCTGAAGTCCGCTGTCGGCCATCGCCAGATCGGCCGCGGCGACGGCAAATTGAGTGAAGCGGTCCATCCGGCCCCCGGATTTCCGGTCGATCCACCGCGTCGGATCGAAATCCCGGACCTCTGAAGCCATGGCTGATGCGTATCCGGTCGGATCGAAACGGGTCAGGCGGGCGATCCCGTTCATCCCCGAGACGAGGCCGCGCCAGAATTCGTCGAGACCGGTCCCCACGGACGAGATGACGCCCATTCCCGTAACGACGACCTTGGGTTCGTTGATCATGCGTTTCAATCATGTACAGTATGCGTTATGGGGCCGGATTTCAAGCGCTGTTCTTTCAGGTCATTGACACCGTCACCCGCCCGGCCCTATACTCCCGGCATGTCGAAGCGGGGAGATTGGCCTTCCGGAGCCGAAATTCCTAGTGATCAGGGACATGGTGCGAAGAGCCGCCGAAGCCGCTTTGAAACAGCTCGAGAAATAGGGGTGTTATAATTCTTGGCGCAGGGACGGACTTGTCTGCGCCCCGAGGAGGACACATGAGCATGCGAACCCGATCCATCGTCCTGTTGGCTGTCGCCTGTTCCACTTTGTACGGCTTGGCTTCGGCCGGGCTGGCCCAGGATACGAAACCCCAAGAACAACCGGCCACGATCCGCCTCAAGGCCTATATCGAGGCCTTCAATTCCGGCGTGCAAGGGCAGATGAAGGCCTTCTTCGAAGCGCACATCGCCGCCTCCGCCCTCCAAGAGATCCCCGTCGCGCAGAGGCTGACCCGCTTCCGGGGGGCCAAAGCCCAGCTCAAGTCCATGCAGATCGAAAAGATAGTCTCCGAACTGCCTTTCCAGACGTCCATCCTGGCCAAAGCCGGGAACGGCGAGAACGTCCTCCTCGTCGCGTCCGTCGAGAAGGAGCCGCCGCACAAGGTGGTATCCATCACCATTGAGCTGGTCGACGACCCGGCGAACATCGTCGTTCCGGAACCCAAGACCGATGAAAAAGAATTCGTCTCCGCCGTCCGGGCCTTCCTCGAAGGCCAGACCAAGGCGGACCAGTTCTCCGGGGTCGTGCTCGTCGCCAAGGATTCCCGGATCCTGTTCCACGAGGCCTACTGCGACGCCGACCGGGACAAGAAGATCCCCAACCGGAAGGACACCAAGTTCAACCTGGGCTCGATCAACAAGAACTTCACCCGCGTTGCCATCCTTCAACTGGCGCGGCTGGGGAAGCTTTCCCTCGATGACCCGATCAAGAAGTTTCTGCCCGACTACCCCAACGCGCAGGCCGCGGAGAAGGTGACCGTCCGGCAGCTGCTCAATATGACCTCGGGCATCGGCGATTTCTTCGGCAGCCGGTACGACGCGACGCCGAAGGAGAAGATCCTGATCCTCCAGGACTACCTGCCGCTCTTCGCCGACCTCCCTCTCGAGTTCGAACCGGGGACGGGGAACCGCTACTCGAATGGCGGTTACCTCGTCCTGGGCTTGATCATCGAAAAAGCCGGCGGGGTCGACTATTACACCTACGTCCGGGAGAATATCTTCAAGCCGTGCGGCATGCTGAACACGGACTCCTTCGCCCGCGCCGCGAACGTTCCCAACCGCGCTCTGGGCTACACCCTCGAGGGAGCGGCGGGCGGCACCCGCGTCCTCAACCACGAGACCCTTCCCGGGCGGGGGAGTTCGGCGGGCGGCGGCTATTCCACCGCCGCGGATATGCTGAAATATGTCATCGCCCTGAAAGAGAAGAAGATCTTCCTGCCCGACGCAGGGAACGGGCTGGGTATCGCCGGAGGGGCGCCGGGGATCAACTCCGCCCTCGAGTGGGACCCGCGGAGCGGTTATGTCGTGATCGTTCTGACCAACTTCGACCCGCCGACGGCCGGCCGGGCCGCGCGCCAGATCGTCAGCTGGCTGCCGCGGTAAGGGCGGCCGTCCGGAGGGGTATTCGCCGGGCGGCCTTGAAGAAATCCCCCAGAGCCGCTAGAATGGATAATCTTTAGCCCGGCTGTTCCGCCGTCCCGAAGACACTAGGCCGCGAAAGAAGAACATGAAGGCATCTGCTCTTTGCCGCATCTTCGCCCTCGGCGCTCTCATCGCCGCCGGCGGGCTTCGATCTGCCGCGGCGGCCGAGCTCAAGGCCGTCCGGGTCAAGGAAGGGCCCAAGGTCGACGGGCTTCTCACCGACCCCGCCTGGCAGTCGGCTTCCGCCGTCACCGGATTCCGGATGGTCGAACCCCGGCCCGGCGAGGAGCCGAGCGAAAAGACCGAGGCGTGGGTCGTCTACGACGACTCGAGCCTCTATATCGGCGTTTACTGCCACGACAGTGAACCCGCCCGGATCTCGGCCAACACCATGGCTCACGACAGCGGCGGCGGCCAGGTGCGGATGGGCTACGGCCACGCTCCGTCAACCGCCAGCGACGACGTCGTCCGCGTCCTCCTGGACCCCTTCCAGGACAAGCGCAACGCCTACGTCTTTTTCGTCAATTCCCGGGGCGCCCGCGGCGAAGGCTTGGCCTACGCCGGGAACTCCAGCCTCAACTGGGACGGCATTTGGGAGGCCGAGAGCCGGCGCCTCGCGGACGGCTGGTCGACCGAGATCCGCATCCCCTTCAAGACGATCTCCTTCCGGCCGGGTCTGACCGTTTGGGGCCTGAACATCGAGCGGACGATCGCCCGCAAGATGGAGATCATCCGGCTCTCCGGTACGACCCGGGACAGCAACTTCAACAATCCGAACGAGGCCGCCGCGATGTCGGGGATCGAGGGCGTCAGACAGGGGCTGGGCATCACGTTCCGTCCCTACGGCCTGGCCAGCGCCTCCAAAGAGAACCTCGTGTCGGGCACCTATCAGGGCGAACTCGACGGCGGCTTCGACCTCTACAAGAGCTTTACGCCGAACCTCGTCGGCGTCGCCAGCTACAACATGGATTTCGCCGAGACCGAGGTCGACGAGCGCCGCATCAACCTGACCCGGTTCCCGCTCTTTTTCCCGGAGAAGAGGATGTTCTTCCTCGAGGGCTCCGAGGTCTTCAGCTTCAGTTCGAGTGTCAGCTTCATGCCCTTCTTCAGCCGGCGGATCGGGCTCTTCGAGGGCTCCCAGATCCCCGTCCGTTTCGGCGCCAAGATCTACGGCAAGGTCGGCAACACCAACCTGGCGGTCCTCGACGTCCAGACAGGCGCCTACGGCGACCTCGGCGGCCGCAACCTGCTGGCGGCGCGGATGACCCAGAACATCTTCGCCCAGAGCAAGGTCGGGTGGATCTTCACCAACGGCAGTCCGACGGGCGAAAGGAACTCGCTTGCGGGAGTCGACTTCAACTATTCGTCCTCGAAGTTCCTCGGCGACAAGAACATCATGTTGGCCGCCTGGGGCGCCTATAACTGGAACGAGCGGGAAGAGGGACGGCACCACGGCTTCGGCTTTCGGGCCGACTATCCGAACGACCGCTGGAACGTTCAGACGACCTATGCCTACTACGGCGAGGCGCTCGATCCGGGGCTGGGATACATGATGCGGCAGGGGATCCAGACGGCTTTCGCCCGGGTCGCCTTCCAGCCCAGGCCGGCCGGGGGGTTCCTTGGAAAGTTCGTCAGGCAGTTCTTCTTCGACGCGAGCGCCGATTACTACTGGGACCTCTCGGGGAATTTGGAGACGAGCCGAATCAACGCTTCGCCGCTCGCCTTCAGGACCCAAAGCGGCGAAAGGTTCGGCTTCAAGATTAACGCTACCCGGGACGTCCTGCCCTTTGACTTCGAAGTCTCAGAGGGCGTTGTCCTGCCTTCCGGGACATATGACTTCACGAACGTGGAGTTCGAATCGAGCACGGCCTCCCACCGGCCGGTCGTCCTCGAAGCGGGGTATCAATTTGGCCAGTTTTATTCCGGGAACTACAACGATGTCAAATTGGGCCTGACGCTGAAATTCAAAGGCTATGCGACCCTGGCTTTCGACACGAACTTCGTCCACGGCCGACTCCCGGAGGGGAGCTTCAGCCAGAACGTCTACCAGGTCAAGGCCGACATCTTCCTCTCTCCCGACCTCGGCCTGATGAACTACGTCCAGTTCGACGACATCTCTAACAAGCTGGGCTGGAGCGCCCGGTTGCGCTGGCAGATCTCACCCGGTAACGAGATCTACCTCGTTTACAACAAGAACTGGGAACGTCTGTGGGATCCGACGAGCCGGTTCGCGCCGCTCGGAGACAGGGGCGTCCTGAAGATCTCCCTTTCGATCAGGCCTTGAAAAATTGTAAATATTCCGTGTAAACCGTTGTAACCTGACCTATTCATAAACATTCATGATGGTGCCAAAATTGAGAGGAATCGACCCGGTATGTACCATCCTTTGCTTTCGCGGCGGATTTTCGAGTCCGAGAAAACAAAATGGTTTCTTTTTTCGTCGCTGAGGACGTCTCCTGGCCGCTCCGCGCGGACCTCTCCCCAGAGAACCTCATCTTGGAACTTATTGCCTTTACGGCGAATAACATGATCTCCATATTACCCAAAGTTGGCCCGCCCAGGGATAGGACGACGGCAGATGAACCTTGATCCGGCGGCGGAGTTCCCGGACCCGGGCCCCGATCTTCACGATCACCCGCTGGATCGTATC
>Ga0268276_1003199_pt1 | contig 12994 bp, 17 predicted proteins | sample saktaG_4_FD_190145 | JGI IMG/M metagenome (GOLD analysis project Ga0268276, IMG submission 190145) | Saline water microbial communities from Sakinaw Lake, British Columbia, Canada - sak_2010_1_5_45m | ecosystem: Environmental > Aquatic > Non-marine Saline and Alkaline > Saline ...
TTTTAGGGTATAATGGATTTAATATTGTTGAAAATTGTTCGGCTAGCGGTCAGACGAGTGGGAATAATAGTGTTGGTGGTTTGATTGGAAGAAATCAAGGTGGATTGATAAAAACTTCTTCTGCAAATGTTAGTGTTTTTGGAAAGGCCTATTTTTTGGGATATGTCTATTTGGGTGGTTTGGTTGGCCAAAATTATGGTGGTACGGACCTAGCGGGCGTTTCAGTGATTTTGAATAGTTACTCTATGGGTAAGGTTACTGCGTTAAAAAGTACAGATATGCTTATCGGTGGATTTAGTGTTACAAATGGGGCGAAGGCAACGGTAAATAATTCCTATTCTACGGGGAACGTTTCTGCATCCAATGGCAAGGGTTTTGTAGATAACGGGGTTGGTGGATTAGCATACTTTTCCTATTGGGATAATGAAACGTCTGGGAAGATAACTAGTGGCGCAGGTACTCCAAAATCTACGGAGCAAATGAAAATACAATCTACATATAGTGGTTGGGATTTCAACAATATTTGGGCAATTAGTTCTTCAAAGAACAGCGGCTATCCATATTTGAAATGGCAGAATTTATAGTAAGATTAATAAATGATTTTTACATCGGTATTCTATGAGGGATTTAGAGGTTTTGCAATATTATTTTAGTTCGATGGAAGAGGCATGTAATAAACTTGAGGCAGCTGTTAATATAAATAATGTTGAAGATGCAAATAAACTGAAGAAATTTATTATTGATATTTCTGAAAAGATTTCGGAGGAGTTGGGATGAGTCTGAGTGATATTAGAAGAAACATAAAAGAAGCGGATAAGTTAATCAGTGGATTAAGAGATTTAGATGATAATCTTAAGTATGCAACAGGTAGTAAGAGATCTTCTTCAATATCTATTACAAAATCTATGTTTATGCGTTTGAAGTTAATTAATAGTGCTATTCCTGATTCCACGAAAGATATTTCGGCTGTAAAGAAGTTAGTTAGTGATTCTTTATCTACTAGTTCGCAGAAAAAAGATGTTATTAATTTTAAATATAATTTAGGGGCGGGGCAAGATAAAGTAATTTCTTTAAAAAAAGAAGATAGGGGCAAGTATTTGAAAGAATTGAGTTTATCGGAGTCTCATTTGAAGAAGATAAATAATGATTCTGTCCCGGATAGGGCGATTAGACCGAACGTTGTTGCTAAAATTGCAAGCAGTATATTCGGAGGGATTTCCGAAAAGATGGCTAGTGCTGTTCCTGATTTAAAACAAGATCTGAAAGAGTCTAATTCTAGATTCCTAATATCTACTTATATCTCTATTGCATTGCTTTCGTCTTTGTCGGTGTTTTTATTGTCTGCTATTGTTATGGTCTTACTTTTTGTTTTTGGTTTTTCTGTTCTAATGTATTTATGGGCACCATTTTTATTATTGTTTGTTTCTATGGTAGGATTTTACATGTATCCAGCTAGTAGAAAATCATCTATAAATAAAGAGATTTCTACTGAATTACCATTTGCTGCGATATATATGTCAGCTGTTGCGGGGTCTAATATAGAGCCGACCAAGATATTTAGGATAATTGCAGAGTCTCCGGAATACAAATATGTTGGCGTGGAGATGAGAAAGGTAATTAATCAAGTAGAGATATATGGCTATGATTTAGTTAATTCGTTAAAAAATGTTGCGAAGAGTAGTATAAATAAGAAACTTGCAGAATTATTGAATGGGATGGCAACAAACATTGCTACGGGATCTTCTCTACAGAACTATTTAGAGAAAAAGTCTCAGAATCTATTAGAAGATTATAAACTAGAAAGAAATAGATATAATGATGTTGCTTCGACATTTATGGATGTGTATATTAGCGTTTTAATTACCGCTCCATTGATTTTAGTTATGTTGATTGTTATAATGAGTTTGACAAATTTGAAATTTGGGAATATGTCAACAGATGCAATGCTAACGCTTTCCATATCGTTAGTAGCTATTGTGAATGTATTGTTTTTAGTATTCCTTCAAATTAAACAGCCTAAAGTATAAAATGAATAAAAATAAAATGATTGCGTTGACGGTAGGAGTTATTCTAATCGGATTAGACTTTATATTTTTGAAAAGTAATCCCAATTTAATGTATTTCTTAGCTGTTTTAATCGTTCTTATATCGCTTGTTCCCTTTGTTGCGAATGTAGCTTTTGAATCTAAAAAGCAAAAAGAAAAAGAGGCGAGGTTTTTGGAGTTTGCGAGAGATTTGGTTGAGAATGTTAAATCAGGAACCCCTATTAATAAAGCTATTGTTAATTTGAAAGATAGAGATTATGGTTCTTTAACGGTGCATGTTCAGAAATTAATTAATCAGTTGGCGCTTGGAATTCCACTTACCACGGGATTGTCAAATTTTGCTAGTGATTCTAAGAGTAAGGTTATTTCTAGAGTGGTTGGGTTGATTGCTGAGGCAGAAAGGTCTGGTGGGGAGATTGAGCATATTTTGGATTCGGTTGCGGAATCTATTAATCAGATTGAAATTTTGAAAAAACAGCAGCAGTCTGCTGTTTATAGCTTGATTGTTCAGGGTTATATTATATTTCTTGTCTTTATTTTAATTGTTTTAGTTTTGCAGTATTATATTCTTCCTATGACAACAGGATTGGGCGGGGGATTTACGGATTTAAATTCTGATATAAAAATTAATGCTAATCCTGAAGATTTTAGCTCTTCTCTTCTATGGCTACTCGTTGTTCAATCTCTCTTTGCGGGAGTTGTTATAGGAAAGATTTCTGAGGGTAATATAAAAGATGGGCTGAAGCATTCCTTTATACTTGTTAGTATTACGTTACTTATTAGTCTTGGTGCGAAAGTATTTTTGGGGTAAGGTTATTTTCAAAATAAAGAGAAAAGGAAATGTTTTTAAAGCTTGATATCTAAAAAGTATCAATTGATATAAAATGGTAATTGATAATAAATCTGAAGTGAGTGCTGGTGTTAGGTATCCTAATTTAGGTACTGTTTTAATGGTAGAAGATTATTTGAGAGAGTATAGGGATATTCCCGTCAAGATTGCTGATCTGAAAAGAAATTTACCAAAGCAAGTTATGCATCAAACATTGAATGTTATCTTAGATTATTTATGGCGTTCTGGAAAACTAATTTATGGGCCCAAGGGAGTTCAGTGGATTTATTCTACCCCAGAACATTTAAAAAAAATGGTTGAGGGAAGTTTAGAGGTTTAATATGTTTTTAGGAAAAGAGGTTAGGGTTTTATTGAAGGATTCCGCAAAGGAAAGTTTTTTAGAATTAAAGAAGCGGAACGATAAGGAATCGGTTTCTTTAATTAATTCTATAGAGAGGATGATTGAGATCCTAAAGGAGAATCCTCAGTATGGAGATCCGATAAGAAAAGAGATGATTCCAGAGTCTTTTAAGAAAAATGGAATTCAAAATTTATATCGTGCAGAACTTTCTAATTTTTGGCGTATGCTTTATACAATTGAGGGTAGTCGTGTTGAAATCTTTTGTTTTATATTAAGTATTGTCGATCATTCTACTTATAATAAATTATTTGGATATAAATAAATTTATTTCTTAGATGAGGAGCATTTATAAATAATATAATGTTTATTTAATAAAGATGGCGATGAACAAAAGAGTTTCCTGTGGGGATCCTTCCCAAAATATTTTTAGATTAGGTAAGCGTGGTTCCCGTGGGGATGGTCGCTTGAAAATTAGTATTCATAATAAGCGAGCGCAATTTTTTATATTGAGTGCGGTGATAATCGCAGCTATAATTGTTAGTATTACTTCTGTACATAATTATGTAGGTTCTGCGGATGCGCCTAAAAAGTTTTATTATTATAGTCAACAACTTGAGGACGAGACGGGGGCGGTTGTAGATTATGCTCTTTATAGTGATCCGACTGGCGGAAATGTCGGTACAAGGGATAACTTGAATAGGTTTTTGCAGTTGGGTATTGCTAAGATGATGGAAGCGTATCCGGATATGGAGTTGTTTGCGTGTTATAGTAATCCGACGGATCCAAACAATTTGATTTGTCAGAATAATGGGACAAGGAGCATAAGGGTTAATGTTTCTACGGTTGCTGGTGGATCTGTAAGTTTGGCTGGCAAAAAGGAGCTTATTTGTAATTTGTTCAGTTGTTCCAATGTGTCAGTTGGTACTTTGTTTATTAAAGATAAAACACTGGTTACGGTAACTCCAAATGGAAGTAAATCATATAATATTCCTCTTGGTAATTCATCTATTCAGAGGGGACAGTTCTATTTTATAGCTAGATTGAATACAACGGGCGGGGAATATGTTTCGTCTTCCGGTGATCAAAAGGAATCTTTGGAATAACTAATTACTACTTGTAAATGACATTATAGTAAAGTTTATAAACGTGGTTTATATGTAATTTTATGGCAGATTTAACATCTAGATTGACACAGGTAAATGTTCTTACAGATGGTGCGGGAAGAAACAGTTGGTATTCTAATATTTATTCTAAAACTAAGGATATCGTTAGAGATGTTGGGAGGGCTGTGAGAAAATCTCCGTTGGTTGTTGGAGCATTGGCTGCGGTAATTGGTGTGGAGGGCGCGAGAGCATTGCCTGTTGCATGGAGCTCTTATTCGGATGTTGTCCCGGTGGTATCTCCTGCTGGACCGTATCAGGGTCAACCGATAGATTCTGTTAATTATACTTCTTCGAGTACAGTAGCGGCGCCAAATAATTTTAGTGCAGTGTATTTTATAGAGGATGGCGAATTTAAAACACCGGTTGGTGGATTTGATGTTGTTAATGGTAATGTTGTTAAAAGTTCTTTCAATGGTTTGAGTACGTGGTATGGACTTACTCCTGGGGATACGGTGAATAGTGGCGAGGGTGCAAATCCACAAAATACCTTTGGCGGATATTGGGAAGTTTTTTATGATACTGATGGAAATGGCAATTATGGGTTGGCGGACACAGATGTTCAAGGAGTTTTTTTAAGTAGGGCCGAGCAATTGGATTCGATTCAATATGCTATTTCAAATTCTAGTTCGTATAGTGGAAGTCCTGGAAGTTTTACATTTACTACTGACGTTCCAGAACCATCAGCTCTTGCATTACTTGGGGTCGGTGCTGGCGCACTTGCTTTGCGGCGGAGATTCTCAAAAAGGGACAAATCCAATAGGCCAAAATCCAAGTAATGTTGTGAATATTTCTGTTAAAGCTTCTCCGAGACCGTGCAGATTTTATGTTCAATATTGTACTAATTTAAAAGAAGGAGAGTGGAGAGATATTAATTCTGATGGATTTAATGCTACGGGAGATGTTACGGTTGTTAATCATAATCAAACTAATGCATTACCACAGGCGTTTTATAGAGCGAGTTCGAGGGCGGTAGGGCTACCGTAATCAAAATATTTTAAGTGGTGTTTTTGGCAAAAGTTCTATCTAAGATATCCAGAGGCAAATATAGTAAGAATGGCAGTAGTTAAGCATTTGAAAGAAAAGAATCTTCTAGATAAAAATAAAGATTATTTGTGGATGCTCTATATCTCAAAAAGCATGGAAATGTTTAAAAAGATGGATAGTTGTTAAAATAGCATGGAAACATACAACGCGAAGACTGCAGCATATGATGTCTTTAGTGCAAACATGACTATGGATACAAACGGAGTAGCTTATCGTGGAAGTGAACTTTCTGCTTGTAAAAGTTGTCAATGTAATTGTAGACTATGCCTTGGCGGCAAAGCTCCAGACAAAACCAAAGTTTTTGCTAGAGTAGATGCTGAAAATGCACTAGTAGAACTATTAGCTGCTTAACTAAGTATCTTTCTATAAAACAGAAGATACCATGGAAAAAATAATAGATTTAGATTTTTGTAGTTTAATTTATGATTTGGAAGACTCCTGTATAGATACTGAGAAAGACCTTGTTATTAGCTCATTTAACTATAACAAGGAATTTGCAAAAATTGAAATTCCCAAGTTTGAAATAAGAGTTGTATACAATAGAAATGACTTTGACAAAATTTGGGGATCGCAGACTCCAGATTATGTTTCGGCTTTTGCGAAAGACGATAATATCGTGATCTTCTCTTATGGTGTTTTTGAAAAAGAAACTAAGTGGAAGAAAGAAAAATTTGAGGAAGCACTTATTCACGAAATAAATCATTTATTTTATCAAGAGTTAAGAGATGACGAATATGATCCCCTTTGGTTGTCAGAGGGGTTAGCTACTTTTATGCAACACAAAAAAAGAAGATATGATTATAAAAAACAATTAAAAATAACCAAAGAGCTATTGAATCAGTCTTTTGAGGAGATGAATGAGGACAGTTATCAAATATTTACATTATTTGTAGAATTTTTACTATTGAATTATGGAGAAGAAAAAATCCTTTCTTTTATTAATGAACTAAAAGAAAATGTATGTGTGAATTCGGCTTTAGAGAAAATATATAAAGAGTCTTTCGAAGAATTAATTGAAAATGGAAACAGATACCACAAAATTGCTTGAGTTTGAAGATTTTAAAAAAGCCTACAAAGATACGGAGCTTCCTAATTGTAAATATCTCAAAATTAAATCACCATTAGCAGTTCAGTTTGAACTAACAACTGGATGTAATCAAAAATGTATTTTCTGTTATAATGTGTGGAAGGGCCTTTGTTCTGGGAACAAGGTTATTAAGATGTCTAAAGAAAAACAGCTTCAAGTAATTGATAAGATAATTGAAAATGAGATTTTTGATATTATTTTCTCTGGGGGGGAGCCTCTCTTGGTCGAATGGTTAGAGGATTTAATAAAAAAATGCAAAGAAGCTAAAATGTATACCACCTTGATCACTAATGCGCAACTTATGACTATCGATAGGGCAAAGTCTCTTAAAAATGCTGGATTAGATGATATGCAAATATCTGTCCATCATCCTACTTCGAAAATAAATGATGAACTTACAAAATCTGCCGGATCTTTTGACAAGAGTATTCAGGGCATCAAAAATGCTATTGAGGTATTTGGTGCTGAGGCAATAAATATCAATATGGTTGCTCTCCCTAAAACATATAAAGATATTTATAAAATGGCAGAATTTTTACATTCAATTGGAGTAGGCTGTTTTAGTGTAGGAACTCCATCCGCCTCCGGAGAAATGGAGAAAGATAGAGATTTGGTTATTGATAAAAAAATGTTTTTAGAAGTTTATAATCAATTAAGACAAGCAAAAAAAGACTTTGGTATTAAAGTAGGTTTTTCGGGGGGATTTCCTCTTTGTCTGTTACCAGAAATAAATAAAGATACAGTAGAAATGATAGGAAACTATTGCGATGTTGGATTAAATCAACTTACGATAGACCCAGAAGGAGAATTGCGCCCTTGTGTCTGTCTTGGAGAACCATTGGGGAATATACTTAAAGATGATTTTAAGAAGATTTGGAACGAGAATGAATTTTTAATAGATGCAAGAGTTATGAAATTTGTTCCAGAGCATTGCAAGGATTGCCATTTAGTTTCTGTATGCAGGGGCGGATGTAGAGCATCTGCGAAAGGATATTACGGGAAAATAAATTCAGTAGATCCACTAATGAAAGATGGAAAATGACTTTGTAATTTTTAAGAGCCCCTATTTAAGATATAGGGATGAAGAGTTTGGGGGAATAGCCAAGCTAAATTTGAAAACTTTTATTATTAATAAACTTCAATATAATTTAATAGATAAAATAAAAAAAGTATTAGTCTATGGAGAGCTAACGAAAATAGAGCAAAAAGTTGCTAATAAATTAATTGAGAATAAAATTCTTTTAAAAGTAGATCTAGAAAGAGCAAAAGAGCTTGGTTTTAAAGATAATGGAATTTGATTCTGAAGTTTGGAAAATAAAGAAAGAGGAACAACTTGCGCTAAATAAAGAGATTTCTGGGATTGAAGTACCGAAAGAGCTAAAAGAATTTGAGAAAGAGTTGAAGATTTGTTGTAAATTGGTGGGATGAAAATTATTAATGCTGCTCTTGGCGCTCAGAAGTAAAAACGAGTAACGTTGAATATCTGAAAGACCAGGAGTTTCTAGATAAAAATAAAGATTGTTTATAGGTAAATAAAAGAATTATTAAAAAGAAAATTGAAAAATAGTTTTTCACTCGAGTGTCTAAATTTTTATAAACCATTTTTTAATTTATAAGCGTTCCTAGTATGTCGAGGCTATGTTTTCCATTGTTGGAATTGGTTTTATAATTATTTGATACTTATTTGTTTCTATCATAAGTTAAATAAACTTGAAAATATTCAGTTAAATATGTATTTCGGCCAGAAATTTGAACCAAAGGAGAATAGAATAATTCACGGAGCTGGGCAGAGTGTTGAGCAATTTAGAAAATATTGGAATATTATGGAGTGTTCTAGGCCGGCAATATATATGTTTTATCTTAAAATAAATACTGTGGCGGAAAAATTGGGAAGGATAAAAGAAGAAGTAAAAGAATTCCCGGGTTTAGCATTGCAGATTGGTTTAAATTTAAAGATTAAGGATGGCGGAGAGAAGACGAGGGAGATAGTCATGGGAGAATATGATAAGGAGATATTATCATTAATTGATTTCATGAAGAAATCCAAAAGATTATTTTTCTTAAGAATCGGGTATGAATTTAATAATCCTGATCACAATTATAAGTCAAAAGAGTTTGTTTTAGCTTGGAAACATATTGTTGATTTGTTTAGAAGAAATAAAGTTGATAATGTTGCTTTTGTTTGGGATGCCTGTACGGCTTTTAATAAAGACATAAAGGATGTTATGTATTATTATCCCGGAGATGAATATGTTGATTGGTTTGGGAATAATCTTTTTGGCGCCCAACATTTCGAAAACGATGGAGATAAGATAACTGAAGATTTTGCGAAAGAATCGGAACAGCATAAAAAACCTTTGATGATTTGTGAATCAAGTGCTATAAGAAGTGGTGTTTTGAGTGGTAAGGAGAGTTGGGATGCGTGGTTCAAGCCATATTTTAAATGGATTAAAAGTCATCCTGTCGTGAAGGCGTTTTGTTATATTAATTGGGATTGGGCGATTGACTGGAAACAGCCGGAATGGGGAAACGGGAGGATAGAAGAAAACGAATTCGTAAAGAATAGCTATCTAAAAGAACTTTCAGATAAAAGATATGTTCATTTGGGTGAAATATAGATAATCTTTATTTCGGCTCGTACAGAAAAGTGATCAGAGGGCGTGTTCTTCGTTACCACCTCTAAATTTAAAAACCAGGAAAGATATGGTATTTTATGTTGTTAGAAAAGAGGATGAATAAGAGAGGATGGATTAGAATAATGGAAGCAGTCGTTGCTATTTTAATTATGGCGAGTGTTTTAATAGTTCTATATACAAATAACGCACCGCAGGTTAGTTTCTCTTCGTATATTAGTGATTTGCAAATTAGAATCTTGGGAGATGTGGCGGATAGTCCTAAACTAAGAAACGAAGTGTTGGCGTCTGAAGAAGGTGGAAATACAACAGATTTGGTAGTTTTTATGAGAGATAGTATTCCTACTAATTTTAATTTCGCTGTTAGAGTTTGTAGTTTGGAAAATAGTGGTTGCCCGTTGGGCCAGTCGTTAGATCAAGAAGTTTTTGTAGAGGACAGAATTATTAGTAGTAATCTTACTACTTATGATCCGAAAATGTTAAGATTATTTATTTGGGAGAAGTTAAGTTAAACTATCAACAAAATTATAAACCCATTTTAGCTTAGTATTCTATGCCATATGATGTTATTGTTGGAAGGAATGAGAGTGATAAGAAGCTTTTCGGAAAGAGGGGATTAATTTTCTTAGGAAAGAGTTACGTTACGATGGGGCAATATACTTCTCTTTCAAACCCGATATATATGGATGTGGCGAGAAGCCATGTAATTATGATAGCGGGAAAGAGGGGATCAGGAAAGTCTTATACATTGGGAGGTATGGCAGAAGCAATTTCGTGTTTGGATTATGAAGAAGCACAGAATATTTCTTCTTTGATTTTTGATACGATGGGGATTTTCTGGACAATGAAATTCAAAAATCATAAAGATAAGGTGTTGTTAGATGAGTGGGAATTAGAAGCTAAGAATATACCATTGAAAGTTTTTGTTCCGTTTGGGTATTTTAATGAGTTTCACGATAAAGGAATCCCAGTAGATGCAGAGTTTGCATTAAAGATTTCGGATATTAATGCAGATGATTGGGTTTCTTTGTTTGAATTAAAGTTTACTCAGCCCGAAGCAGTTTTATTGGAAAGTGTCATTTCTGAATTGAAAAAATGTAAAAGTTTTGGTTTTGAGGAGATAAGAAAGACGATCGCAATGGCGAAAGATGTTTCTCAAGATGTTAAAAATTCAACTGCCGCATTATTTGATGCTGCTGAAAGTTGGAAAGTTTTTGATGAAAAGATTGGAACACCTATAAAAGAGTTAGTTAAGGGCGGGCAGACTACGGTTGTTGATTTATCGATGTATGCGTCTACTGGGAGCTTTAATGTTAGAGGATTAATTATAGGATTAGTTTCTAAAAAATTATTTAATGAGAGAATGTCTGAAAGGAGAAACGAAGAAATTCAGTCTGTTCAGAGAGGATATGACTATCAATCTATTACACTAAAGAGAGAAATGCCGTTAGTTTGGATATTTATTGATGAAGCTCATGAATTTTTACCGAAAGAAACTGAGAAAAAAACTCCGGCTTCGGATGCCTTAATACAATTATTAAGAGAGGGTAGGCAGCCCGGAATTTCTATGGTTATGGCAACGCAACAGCCAGGAAAGATCCATACGGATGCGATGACGCAATCTGATATAGTTATTTCTCATAGAGTTACGGCAGAGCAGGATGTAAATTCTTTGAATCAAATCATGCAGACATATTTATATGAAGGAATAAAAGAAAAAATGAATAATCTTCCAAGAGAAAAAGGGTCTGCTATTTTGTTAGATGATAATTCTGAGAGAATTTATCCGATAAGAGTTAGGCCAAGATTTACATGGCATGGCGGAGAGGCTCCTACGGCGATTAAGGCTGTGAAAGCTGAGTAGTTTTGGATAAGTTTATAATATATTAGTTTATTATATTAGTATGAATAAAAGAGAGTTTGATCCAGATAAATATAAGGCTAGTTTGTTAAATAAGAAGTATACGAAGAATTTTGATGATATTCCCTTGCCGGAAGAGGTACAGAGAGATATTTCTTCTTCTTTACCAAAAAAGAAATCGTTCCCGGTTTTCTTTTTAATTGCAATATTGGTATTTGTTTTTTTAGGGCTAGGAGTTTATGCATATTTTTCACCGAGTGATAATATAGTTAAGCAAATATTTTTACGAGAGGATGTCTGTTCTAAAGTTGATATTTCCGTTGCGGTTTTGTCAGATAAAACGTGTTATGACTCGAATCAATCTTTGTTTAAAGTATATGTCCAAAGGGGTTCTAATAGTTTTTCATTGAAATCAGTAAATTTCCAAATTAATTCGAATTCGGATTCTATAAGTCATAAATCAGAATATTATTTACCAAAAAATTCAAAGAATATTTATTATATTAATTATAGTGGACTATCTAATATAGAAAATGTGGAGATATATTTTGTTTTAGAAACAACCGCTGGATTGAAGAATTGTAGTAAGACGGTTATAAATAAGGTATACCCTTGTGATTCTCCAATAATAATGGAGCGGGCCTATGAGGATGGTTCTGGTTATATATATGTTGAGGAAAATGAGTCAGATGAACAAACACCAACGGAGATTGAAGTATATTTTGAAAACCAGAGTGAGGTTCCTTTAAATGATTCAGCTGTTAATATAACTGCAAATGTTACGTATCAGAATACAACGAATGTAATAAATGTAACCAATACAACTGGGAATAATTCTTCATACGTTCCTCCTACTCAACCTACTACACGGTTGCCGGTAGAGACTATTACGCAAGCAATTTCTAATTGTGAGCAGTTGCAAAATATAAAAAACAAATTAAACGGAAATTATTATTTGGCAAGTAATGTTGATTGTTTGGCTTCTAAGGACTGGAATGAGGGCTTAGGATTTGAGCCTATTGGGAAAGATATGCAAGATATATTTTATGGTAAATTGGATGGGAAAGGTTACAGTGTTTCTAATTTGTATATAAATAGACCAGATGAAAATAATGTTGGATTGTTTGGATATTCTGAGGGTACTATCTCTAATTTGGGATTATTAAATGTAAACATAACGGGAGACTGGTACACTGCTAGTTTGGTTGGCGAGCAATATTCTGGAAATATTTACAAAGTTTACTCCACAGGAAGGGTTTCGGGTGGCAATTTAGTTGGCGGTTTGATTGGGGGGCTTGATTCTTATTCAGATTCAAATGCAGTTGTTAGTAGATCGTACTCTAGTGCTATTGTATCTGGAGAAGCTAATGTTGGTGGTTTTGTGGGTGTTGCTATGGACGGTGTTATTACTAATTGCTATGCAGCTGGTTCTGTTTCTGCAGATAATACTGTTGGTGGTTTTGTGGGTTCTGCAAATGGTATTATTTCTAATTCTTATTCTTCTGGTCTGGTTTTAGGAGATACTTTTATTGATATGGATGTTGGAGGATTCGCGGGGTTTGTTTCAGGTATTAGCGAGATTAGTAATTCTTATTTTGATAAACAAACCTCTGGACAAGATATTTCGGTAGATGATGGGGATACTCCACAAGGTGAACCAAAAACAACTTCTCAGATGAAAACGCAGTCTACGTTTTCTGGATGGGATTTTACAAATGTTTGGAAGATGGAAGGATATCCTCGACTAAAATAATGATATTTATAAACTATTTAATATTAGTTTAATTATGCAAAATATTAAATTAGTTCCGAATTTAAATAAATCTGCTATTTCAGATGTTGTGACAACTGTTTTAATTATTGCTTTGGTAATTGTTGCTATTTCGGTTGTTTGGATTGGAGTAATGCCGTTGATAGGAGAGAGGGTTGGGAGTTCTGATATTTGTAATAATATGGACGTTTCTATTGAGA
>Ga0268276_1003201_pt1 | contig 12993 bp, 11 predicted proteins | sample saktaG_4_FD_190145 | JGI IMG/M metagenome (GOLD analysis project Ga0268276, IMG submission 190145) | Saline water microbial communities from Sakinaw Lake, British Columbia, Canada - sak_2010_1_5_45m | ecosystem: Environmental > Aquatic > Non-marine Saline and Alkaline > Saline ...
TTGCTATTTTTTTCAACCAATTTAAATAATAGTTGTTAAAGGCGTGGTGCATGGTTTTGTACATCTTAATGTAATCGTTTATTTTTTTAGAGCCATTTTGCGAGTCGCTGAATATTTTTTCAATAAGAGCAAGCAGCGAGTTTTCTGCCTCCTTAATTTTTTTCTGATGGATTAGATGACAAAGAGAATCTAACATTAATTGGTGATCGTCGTTGGCTTTTGTTCTTATGGGGTCTGTTAATAGAAAAATAAATTATAAAGCTTTAAAAAATAAATGTCAAGAACTGTTGTTATCTAATGACAACAATAATGTTAATTAACAAAAACATTCAATAGACGATTTATAATTTAAGTGCTTACGAATCAAACTTTTAGAAAAATTTTTTGTTATAATTAATTAATCGTTAAAAAGAGACAACATTATTAAATCGAGTTAAATTTGGCAAAATGAAAAAAATAATTGATTACTTACGAGACATTGGTCTTTCGGAAACGGAAACCAGATTGTATGAATCTCTTCTTAGAACTGGCCCCTCGACGATAAAAGAACTGTCAGAATACGCTGGTACAAATAGAATTACTGCCCATTTTAATATAGAAAATCTGATAAAAAAAGGATTGGTTGGTCAAAGTAAGGTTGGCGCTCGAAGACACATATTTGTTGAGCCGCCGGAAAGACTAAAATATCTAATTGATCAGAAATTAGAGAATTTTAACATCATTAAAAATAAATTTCCCGACATACTTAATACCATTAATTCTACTTATTTCTCCAAAATAAAAGAAAGTAAAAATATTGAGGTCAAGTATTATGTTGGCAAGCAAGAAGTCGAGTTGATTTATAAAGACGTTCTCTCTGCTAAAGAAGTCAGATCATATGTTAATTTAGATGTAGTAGCAGGTATTTTTCCCGAAAATGTAGAGCTTTTTATTAAAGGAATGGAAAAAAATCGTGATTTAAACATTTGGGAAATAGTGGAGAATTCAAAAACAGCAGAACAAAACACCGCCATATTTGCTAAAAACAAGCGTTATCACTACAAAATTGCCTATTCATCAATCAAGTTTTCAGCTGCCGATGTTATGATCTACAATAATAAGATTGCTGTGGTTAATGTCAGCAAACATGCTAGCGGGGTGATTTTTACCAGCAAAGATTATTATGATATTTCAAAAGAAATCTTCGATTTTGTTTGGAGGATGGTTCCGGACAAATAGATACTAAATATCAATTAAATGCCCCATCTGTTCTTTTTTTACCTTCAAGTATTTTAAATTATGTCTATTTATTAATGGTTTGAATACTATTCGCTCGACCACTTTTATTCCTTCGTTTTCTAGGTCTTTTATTTTTTGAGGATTATTAGTGATAATTTTCACTCGGTTAATGTTCATTCGTTTTAAGATGTGGGCAACAACGTGATATTTTCTATTATCAATTGGCAAATGAAGCTTTTGGCTTGCTTCAACGGTATTTAAACCTTGTTCTTGGAGTTTTAGTTCAATGGTTTTGTTATAAATACCATAGCCACGTCCTTCCTGATCCAAATAGAAAAAGATTCCTTTTTTTTGAGAGATCAATCTTAAACTTTTTCCCAGTTGGTTATCGCAGTCACAAGATTTATATTTAAAAATTTCACTAAAAAGACAGGCAGAGTGGATTCTAATCAAGGGAATTTGGGGCAGGTTTTTCGTTTGGAGAACGATGACATATTTCATGTCCGGTTGATCAGGATATTTAGTAGCATATGTTGTTAGGTAAAAATTGGCATATTTGGCAGGGAAATTGATCGTTTCGATTTTTATTAATTTTTTTTTAAACATCTATATTATTCTTAAATTAATAATAGATAAATATTGTTCGGTGATGGGTTTTCGTCTTTGCTGATTTTTTTCGGCAATTTTATCTTAAATAATTTTGTTTTCTTTAACAATCTCTTTAATTAATTTATTGGCTTTAAGTAAATTTTTCATATGTAACAGTTATGTATTATAATATACACTACAACTTTTATTTTGGGACAAATAAAATTGGTTGAGTCGTGATGCGTGTTTTGCCGGATATTAAGATAATTTTCAAGGCGGTTGTTTCTGAAGGAGCAATATCCCTGACGGTTAAGAAGTGGGTTTTGGCGGGTTCTTTGCTGATAATTCTTCGAATTTCTTGTCCAGTTTGTTGATTAAAAAAGACTGCCTCTGATTGAAAGGGCACTTTAGTTATAAAATAAACAACCGTTGTATTATTGACAGCGGAAATTTTTATTGATTTTATAACGTCGTCGGCTTGAGTTTTTAGAGATTGATTAGTGGTTATCGCCTGAAAAGAGGAGAATAGCGAAACGGTTGTCAAGATAAGAAAGCTATAAACCAGGATGCTTTTTAAAGAGGGGAGAGGAAGCCGCCAAGTTTTAAAAAAATTAAGTTTTGTTTGTTGGGCCTTTTTGAAATTAACCAAATCATCAGGAAAAGCAAAAACTCCTTGGCATTTTTCACATTTTAATAGGGTGACAAATTGGGGAACAGATTCTTCTTGAATAGCTTTCATCGGCAAATTATCTTTGGGGCAGAATTTTGGCGCGGCAGAAATAAAACCGTTTTTTTTATCAACGGCTAATTTTTTTGCTTGGGAAAAAGAAAGGCGGTTGATCTCATTTTCTTCAAAAAAACTCCCGCCGCAGTTTGGACAATGAAAAACCTCAACTTGGCCGAATTTTACTGTTGTTAATTTTTCCTGACAATTTGGGCAGAGCATGATTCTATTATAAATTATTTCATCGGGGTTTTACTCCTCTTCAAACACTTGCGCCTCGAAAACAAAAAGAGAGACAGAAGGATCTTTGTAGCAGTCAGATGACAGGCCGGCTTTTTCGGTGCAAAGGTGACTTAAGAATTGTTCTAATTTCCAGCCGGATTGATGAGCCACTTGAGGTAAGAAAGTACCGGCGTTTAGACCTTTTTGTACCACCACCCCGTGTTTTCCTAACTGAATTTGCCGCCAGTCATTGATTTTTCTTTTGGGGGTCATGACGGAAATTTCAATCGTGATATCTTTTAATTCAGAAGCCTCAATCGGGATAAAACGCATGTCTTTGCTGGCGGCGGAGACCGTCATCTTTTGAATAACTTTGTAAAGCGGCTCTTTTGGTTCAAATTCCCCGACACAGCCCCGCAGTTGTCCGCTGTTTCTTAGGGTGACAAAAGCGCCTAACGGTTGAAGGAGGTCTTGGTTTTTTGGTTTAATGCTGGGGACAGTTTTATTTTTTAAAAAATCCTCAAGAGTATTTCTGGCGATTTTTAAAGCTTCTTTTTGTCCTTCCTCATCAAGAAACTGCGCTGTTAATAATTTTTCACTAGAAGCTACAATAGCTACATAACCAACCACCCGACTTTTATCTCCTGACACGCTTCCGGAGTTTTCATATTTTATTTTTTGGAAATCGCCAATTTTCAAAAGTTCGGCGGTTTTTAAAGCAGCTTTAATTGCCTCGTGTCCACAAGCGGCTGTTTCCAGACCGGGATAATTTTTGTTTTCAACGGTTTTGATAGTTTTTTCAAAAACGTCTTTATTACCTGAAAGAATTCCCTTAATTGTTTCCTCGTCAGCCAAATTGGCTGTTTCGTAAGGCGGATAATGGGAAAGATCGGATGAAACCACCAAAAGGGTTTGCTCATCAAAATTTTGCGCCAATTTTTCCGCTAATAAATCAATTAGCCGATCTGAGGGATTGCTGACAAGGATGGGGACAATTTTGAAATTGGCAAGCACTTTTTGAAGAAAGATTAATTCAACCTCAAGAGAATGTTCGTTGATGAATGGGTTTTTGTCGGCAATGATATTATCTTTTTTATCAATAATTAAGTTGGCAAAATCTTCGTCAATGATCACTTTGCCGATAGGCGTTTGCCACAAACCTTCGTTGTCAACCGCCACATTATCAAACAAAGCCTGATGACTGGCTCCCAAAAGGATAATCCGGGAATAATTTTTACCTTGGATTTGTTTGAATCCCCAGGCGGCCACTTGACCTGAATAAACAATGCCGGCGTGGGGAACAATTAATATCCGTGGCTTACCAGTCATTTCAACTGTTTTTGTTTTTTTAAAAAAAGCCTCCAATTGCCCGCTTAATTCCTGTTTGTCAGCCGGATAAAAACTGCCGGCCACGGCTGGCTGACGAATTACTTTAGGTTGACTGATTGTTTTCTCATTTTTTTCGTTTTTTTTGATCATCAAGAAAGAAATAGTTAGGGAAATTATTAAAACGACAATTAATAATATTATATTCTTTGTCAAGGTCATTTAGATATTATTAGAGCAAAAAAGCAGTTGCTTTTCAAGAGTGATAGTTTTCACTTCATTATATTAATAAATTGAAGTGAAGTAATTGATTGGAGGTAAGATTTCACAATTTTTGACATAAACGTGTCATTCCTGCCCCGCCAAAGGCGGGGTAAACTCCAGCAGGCTATTGTCCCCTACAGGGGAAATCCAGATTTATATTAACTTAAAAGCTCAAATTATATAGATTTCCGCCTGCGCGGGAATGACAAAATGTGGCATTCTGATACAGTTTTGTCAAAGACCGTGAACTCTTATGATTGGACTTATAGAAAGACTTTTTTTTACAAACATGATAAAATAACCACCAGAATAAGATGGCAAAAAAACCACCTCCACAACAGTTGGCATTTTCTATTGAAGGAGAGAAAGCTCAGATTTTTCCTCATTTAAAAGATCTAGGTTACGGAGAATCTGTTATTCGGCAATTAGATAAAAATCCTCTTTTCCAAGAAAAACCAGAAGGACCAGCTCTTGTTATTGATTTAACTTCTGGACAAGCTTTCCAAGCAATCTATAATTCAGACAACTGGCAGATGATTGATGGAAAACCAGAAAGTCTTCCTAATCCCAATTACGCCCGAGCGATTGTTATTGTCAACGGATTTTTTTCTTCTCAAGAACTTCAGCAAGAGCTTGAGGAATTAAAGAAGAAATTAAATCAAAAAGGTAGTGAGGTTTTTATCTTTGAAAATAACCTTCAACTAACTGAAGAACAATTTGAACAAATAAAAGAAGAAAGAAAGCCTATTTTTGGAAAATCGGGTTTTGTAAGGTTTGAATTAAAACTTCAAGAAGAACCAAAAGAAGATCAATGGACAACTGGATTATTAACCCAAGCTCGATTAAAGAAAGAAGGGATTGTTTTTGAGGCTGCAGATCAATACTGGGAAATGGGTTATACTGACATTGATACTTCCGAGATTGAGCGTTGTCTTGAGCATTCTACTCTTCCATCAGAAGATTTGAGGAGAGCCCAAAGAGGGTATGGGGTAGAGGCGAGGTCACCATGTAGTTGTCATATTAAGGTTGATTTAGAGGGAAGTTGGTATGTTCTAAATCACTGCCCAGATCATAAAAGGGGCATTCCCAGAGAATCTGTATTAAGGACATATCCCAGATCAGAAACCTTAGAGACAACTTGTTTTGATTGTGGAACTAATTTAACAAGAGAAACTTCGCTTATTAAACGTCGTGGACTTAAAGCTGTAGTTGAGGAAATAACCTATTGTTATGATTGTCCCACCACGCAAATTGTTTGTACAAAACGTTTTGAAGAATCGTTGTTAAAATAGATTGCCAGATGAATCTGTTAATCAACCTGTCAGGTTGGATTTCGGGTTATGGCAAGGTTCATCCGGCTAATTTGTAAACATAGTTTAAAACTTTTTCTTTCTCCTTTTCAAAAATCCGCAAAACTCTTTTTCTTAAAGTTGACGGAAGAGAGAGAGAAGAGTGAATGCCAAAACATTCGTCAATTAACTTATATTTTCTCTTTTCTGTCTCCGCCAAATATAAAGATTTAAATTTATCAATTAACTCGCCCCGCACCCCGTTTTTATAAGCAAGGTAAAAGGCTAAAAGCTGTTCGTCTTTTCCCAGACCGCTTTCCCCATAAGCGCTTTTTTCCTGACCGTTATTAAAAATAACGTAAAGGCCCTCTTTTTTTGCCGAGAGCATATCATTATTATAAAAACCCACCCTTTCCGGACTAATCCCTAAAGCCTTAAAAAAGATATAAATTCGGGCGCATTTTTCGCAGACTCCGCACCAACGCTTTTTCTTTGCTTCCTCTTCTTCAGAAAAACAAGACATTTGAAACCGAGCAATGTCAGGATAACGACGGTGCAGAATATAAGTAATAAAAATTTCATTAATTGGTTCAATTAAACTGCCAATATGAGTTTGAATAAAGAAAAGCTTGGGAATACTTTGTAAAAGCTGCATGGACGAAACGCTTTGCTCAAAAACAGGATTAATTAAATAGTTTTCCTTATCGGTCGTAAAAAAATTACAACTCCGTTCATTACCGAAAAAGAGATAACGGGCTTGATAATAAAAATAATAAGGTACAAGAATAAAAGCGTACTGGGAAAGGATAATGTCCCAACCCCAAGCCATATCTGTCTCTTGGCGAAGCCGTCCGATAGAAAGAGGAAAAAATTCTATTTCCTCCTCAAATTTCTTATAAAACCTATCAGCCAATTTTCTTTTATGAGCGTTTTCAATAGCGCTTTGGGGCTCCTTCATAAAAACTAAAATCGGACTGACCCCAAGTTCTTGTAAAAGACCATAAGTCAGAAGACTGTCTTTACCAAAAGAGAAGAAAACAATAGCTCTTTCTTTAAGTTGTTTTTTTACTTTTTTCCCAGAGTAAGGAAAATTTAATCCTTTAAACTGGGTTTGAAAATTAACGTTATAAAATTTTTTTAGTAATTCTGATGTCGTAACATTTTTAGATTCAAAAATGTTCATGGGAATAGAATAAAGAAGAATTTTAAAAAAAACCGGTTCAATTAAAGGGTGATTAAAGTGATAGACAAGTTTGGCTTTTTCAACTAAAGGCAAATGCCAGGTAGTTATATAAGTTAGGCTGTCGGCAAAGACTTTGTGTAAAGACTTGGGAAATTTTTCCCAAATGCGACGATCGTAGGAAACGCGGTATTTTTTTCTTTTAATTTTTATTTCCACTCCAGAGCGATGGATTTTTCTGAAAATATGCAAACTTTCCATTATTTTTATTATACAAAAAGACGTTTCACTTCGTGTCCTTACACACGTTTTCGTTCCACAACCCCTTGTTATTCTCCCGGGCGTATGTTAAAGCTTTTTGAAAGATTGGTTGATACTTAACGTCAGGTGGATAGGTAGCTAAAAGAGCGTAACCTTCTTTTACCAAATATTCATTGACAAAAACTACTTGTCCTGAGCTTGTCGAAGGGTTATCAACATAAACATAACGAAGAAGTCTTTTATATATATCAGTTTCGGAGACGTCTTTTTCTAATCTCACCATTTTTTCAAGAACGAGTTTTTCATTAGCCAATTTTGCTTCTTGGGCATAACAGGCGCTGTCGGTTTTACTTTTAATTTCCGGTGTATCAACGCCAATATAACGAACAATCTTTTTATTTTCCAAAACAATCGTATCTCCGTCAATTACTCTGGTTACTTTAAACAGTTGAATTGTTGGGGTGGGGGTAGGGGAGAGTTTTTCGTTTGGGGTGGGAGGCGGGTTTGGGGTGGTGTTATGAAGAAGGAAGGCGTTGAAAATAAAATAAAGACCAACAATTATTACGCTGACGCGGGCTAATTTGCGGAACAATTTTGTCTTAATAATAATGCCCATTTGATTTTGGCAAAAGGTAGATTTGAAATTTATTGTTAATATTTTTTTGAATTAAATATTCTGTTTTTTTCCATTGTTGGACGCTTCTATGCTATCAAATAAAATTAATTTAAGCAATGAAATGAGGAAAAGCCCGTACGCCAAAGGTGGGAGATTTGATTGTTGTGCTAATGCTTTGTCAACCGAAGCGGTTGCTACCCGCCGTTTTATTTGAAGAATTCATCGATTTTCTTTTTTGCTTCATCTAGATTTTTGTATTCGTCAATTGTTATATCAGGCGATCCCGCAATCATGGCAGAAAGTTTTTTTCCATTTATCTGACGAAATAAACATAAGACTCTCTTTTTGCTTTTAACCGAAACACCAATTTCATATCCTACACCTAAGGAAGGAGTTGTTACTTCGGCAACAAGTACATCAGCTTCGTCCAATCTTTTCCTATCTCTATTATAAATAAATTGGTCATTAACTGATTTATCATCAGTCGTGGAAAGGATTTTTTTATCTGCATGTTCGCCGCCGATTACAGTCCCATACTTTTTTAAGTGTAGAATTATCTGTTTATATAATTTAGAATCACTTCCACCACCGCGGATAGAACCGGCAAAATATATTTTCATTATTTTATTTTAAAATGCGTAAATCAGATTAAAACTAATCGTCTAACAATCAAGTTGAATTGTGTCGCCTGACGAATACTTCTTGCATCCGAAATTATGGTAAAATTCAACCATCGCCGGAAGATCAACACAATGCATTGGAAAAAGGAATTTAGGTTTCTCTGTCCTAAAATATTTTATTGTTCCTTCAATCGCTTTTTTATCATTTTCAAATAAGTGAAGTCCTCCAAGTACGGCATATAATTTTTGTCCTGTTACTTCTTTAGCGTATTGGCAGATATTACAAACACCAGAGTGAGAACAACCCGTAATTACTATAGCGCCTTTTGCTGTTTTAATCGCCAAGGCGGAATCATCCAGCATAGGATCGTCTTTGTATCTACCCTTTTCAAAATTCGTTTTTCTTGGAATTTCTCCCAAATAATAAATATTTTTGGAAAACTCGAGAGGTTTATTTGATGTCACTATTTGAAAATCGTGCCTGATTCTTTGTGATTCATCTTGAGGTAATTTTTCAAGGATTTGAGGGTGAAGAATAATTTTCTTTTTTGTTTTTAAATTATGGAATCGTAAACCACCAGTATGATCCCAGTGATAATGAGATAAAACAACAAAATGAGTATTATTTAAATCAATTTTGAGTTGTTCAGCATTATGTTTATAAACTTCTGTATGACCGGTATCAAAAAGAATATTCACGTCGTTTACTTGAACAAAAGCTGAAAAACCCCATTCTGCTAAGCAGTATCTGGCCAATTCATGACCGGCTGCGTTTTCACATAAAATTGTTATTTTCATATAAATTATTTTAACACATGAAATTATACTTTTTCATAAGCGCTCTTCTTAAGCAGGATTTGAGATATATTTCGAAATTAAAAGCAATATATTTATTTTGGAAAGCAAAATAGGAAACTAATGAATCCCGACTTCGATAGAGCTTCGGCGGGTGAAAGCGGACTGTGTCTCGCCGTAGCTTCAAGAAGCTCGTTCTCGCTCTTTCGAGCTTCGACGAAGCGAAGGCGGAGAGGGCGGGATTCGAACCCGCGCGAGCATTGCTGCTCAAAGGTTTAGCAAACCTTCGCTTTGGACCACTCAGCCACCTCTCCAATGTTTCAAAATATTTTACCATAAATTATTTACAGAATTCATCATGAATTACAATCCTTAATTAATAATTAAATTACCATCTTAACAACGGCCGTGATATAGTTGGTATAATAGTAATATGGAAGAAGAAAATAAATTCAAGCATGGTGAATTACGTCAGATAGTCTTGTCGAGCATAGGGTTGGGGATACTTCTTGGAGGTACATTTCTTGTAACCCCCAACTTTCCGATAGTATTTGGTACGATTTTAAGCTTAATAAAAGAATTAAATAACAGGAAAATCTCCGAAAAGAAAATAAAAAGAGTACTGAAAAATCTTGAGAAAAAAGAGCTGATTCAAATAATTGAAAAAAATGGCGAAGCCCATGTATATTTAAAATCTGGCTGGACTCCGGTGATTTTAAAATACTCTCTTAAACCATTATTGACTCTTAAAAGAAGAAAAAAAAGATGGAATGGTAAATGGTTTATTATTATTTTTGACGTGCCGGAAGATCAAAGGAATAAGAGAGATTACTTGAGGAACTTTTTGCGCGAGATTGGGTTTTACCAGTATCAACAAAGCGTTTATATATTTCCTTATCAATGTAAAAAAGAGATTGGGTTGGTGAAGAAAATAGTGGAAGGGGCAAAGTATATAAGTTATATAACTGCTGATGAGATTGAGAATGAAGAACAGGTAAAAAGATATTTTGGATTACTATCTTGATAACGGCCGTGATCGAGATGGTAAAAATGGTCATATTCGAGAACACGGCCCTGAACCGTGCGTACCTGCCTGCCAAAGTGCCTCGAGGAGGATTTGAACCTCTACGCCTTGCGGCATACGCTCCTGAAGCGTACCTGCCTGCCCGCCGTAGTGCCAGAGGGGAGAGTTGAACTCCCACGCTCTTACGAGCACACGCCCCTGAAGCGTGCGTGTCTGCCATTTCACCACTCTGGCTAAGAAACAGATAAAGGCTTTGTTACGTTTCTTAATTATACTATACCACTCTGTTTTGATTTTGTCCCGATTTAATCGGGAGTATATACCTACAGAAGCCCCGCTTAGCGGGGCGAAGGGGTATAAAAAAATTAAAAGTACTGACAATTTAAACTGGTTTAAATTTACCGTGCGGATCGCCTGTTAATTTTAAACTCTAAAAGTCCACAAATTTTGAGACGATGGCATCAAAATTATCCCCGAATATCCTATAGAATGGTATAATAAGGATAAAGTCAATGAATTTTGTACAATATAGGGGCTTATGACACAAAATATTATCGAAGCAGAAAAATATTTTACAGAGACAGAGGAAAATCATCCTTTAGTTTTTACAGCTTATAATTTGGTAAGAGAGCGTTTGGCTAATAAACTAAGCAACGTCAATCCTTATGACACCTTCTTAAACCATGCTCAAAGAGTGGCTTTAGCCTTAAATAATCTTTTACCGCCAGATTATCCCGAACGAGATTCAATTGTGGCGGCTGGTTTAATTTATGAATTAAGCGACCCCAGACATGGAAAACAATTAGTTAATCAAGATGTTGATCAAAAATCTGTTAGTTTAACCATTTTACCAAGTGAGAACGATTCTTTATCTTTTTTAGAGAGAAAAGCAGCTATGCTGAGGAAAATCCCTTACTTAGGTGATCAATTAGCCAAGGAATCAGTTTTAGTTTTGGCGGTTAATGAAATAGACAAACTTCAGATGTTGCTTGATTATCATGTCCGGTTGCAAGATTTATTTGGTCAGCATGCTACTGATATATTCTTAGGCAATTTTCCTGATGGATATTCAAATAATCGTGTCTTTTATCGAGAATTACTGTTGCCAGAAGTAAAGAAATGGATAGGGAATGAGTCTGACTGGCAGTCTGTCATTAATGATTTAGATTGTGAGATAGGGAAGTTAGAAGCACTTTCGCTCCTTAAAGAAACCAACTTAACTAATGTTGATCAAGCTATTTCAAGCGAGCTGAGAGAATTACTGGCGAGATTATGTCAGTCTAAATTACCGGCTTCTTTTGTTGGCAATTTTTCAATTGTTCCCGGTCGACAAATAACCGAAGAGGCGGCGGTATTTTTATCAGATGGAGCCGCCGCGTTAGGTGATGTAGACTTGGTATTCTATTCATTGACGGGAGATCCGCTAGAAATTAAAGATGATTTAATGAAAAAAATAGCTATTTTTATGGCCGATCATATTAGTGTTTTTGCCTCAACTCATAATATAAAATGGGGGAACAGGCTAAGATGTCACCTAGTTGATAAGTCTAAAGAAGAAAAAGCAATCGCTTTTAATTTTGTTGACGCTCTGCCTTATTTTACCGACTATGATTTTCGTGTTAGAGAGGTAGAACGGTTCGACTCTGAAGAGACTCTTGCCAAAGTCATCGAATTTACCGTTATGTTGGGTAATGTTGGCGATCATCAAATTATAGGTTCGTGGGAAATTGAAGAGTGGAGAAACAAAAACATTCGGGAAGAAATAACTGCTTTAGCGAAACGAGTCATGTCAGGAGAGAAGCACATGAACGCACATTTAAAGTTAATTGTTGGTTCTCATTTATTTCTGCCTTATTGTTTACCAACTATTATCAATATCCTTAATAATGTTGGGCTAGGTTCTGATGATGGAATTCGCTCATTAATCGTAGAAGCGTTGATTAATAGTCAAGCCCACATTAACCAAACCTTAATTGAAGCAATATTAAATCATACTCCTCAAGGGGTATTTGATTCATGCGAAGAAGCCAATGAATTCTTGATTTATTTAGCTGATAATTTAAGAGAGTCATTTGGTAAGACTGAATCCACGGCCTCGGCTTGTGATAAAATTAATCAGTGGGATAATTTTCAAGACGTTCTTAATAGAGAAGGTAGTAAAGCTAGTGAAGTCTTGACTGATTTGAGAGATTGGTTTAGTCCTCGAGTCCATCCCCAAATTTCTTATAGTCCGGTTGATATTGATTATAAAAAGCGGATGGAAAGAAACGATAAATTTAGCTCGTTTATTCATTCAGCTTTTGAATAATATTACTCCTTCAACTCCTCCGCCGCGTCCTTTGGATCAATGATGTTGACGGAAAGACCGGTTCCCAGTTCAAAGCCGGCCCGGTGGACTAAACGGGGAATAATTCGAAGGTACCAGTTTTCTTTAGGATAGATATAATAATTGTAAGCAAAGCCGTCATTGGTTAGTTTGTTTTTCAAAGAAACTTTTCTTAATTTGCGTATAATGTTTCGTAAAATTGAAGCTAAATCGCTTATCTCCTCATCGTTAATTTCGCCAAAAATTTTTCCTTCTTTTTTGGGGACAACCCAAACTTCATACGGCCACTGGGAAAAATCAGGAGAATAAACATAAAAAAATTTATTATCAAAAACCAAGTTATTTAAAGGCTCTCGGGTCAAGGTATCAAGATTAATCTGGGAGGGAATGACGACGAGCTGGGAATGAGGATGAGTTAATGAAGCTCCCGAATGCTCGCCATGATTGCAAAAAATCAACACCTGACCTTTACTTTTGAAAAAAAAATAGCGCTCCTTGTAAGTTTTGATTAAAGCTTGTATATGAAAAAGCGGCAATTCA
>Ga0268276_1003202_pt1 | contig 12990 bp, 9 predicted proteins | sample saktaG_4_FD_190145 | JGI IMG/M metagenome (GOLD analysis project Ga0268276, IMG submission 190145) | Saline water microbial communities from Sakinaw Lake, British Columbia, Canada - sak_2010_1_5_45m | ecosystem: Environmental > Aquatic > Non-marine Saline and Alkaline > Saline ...
TCAGCTCAACTAGAAGGGACTCACAAGGGGTTTTCTTTCCAGGTAGACCAGGGCCTAGACATGCGATATAACGACGAGGTAGGGCACTTGACCGCAGAAAAAATTGTAAACGAGTGGCCAGAAGAAAAGATTAAACAAATGCTCGAGGATTATGGAGAGGAAAATTTTTCAAAAAAAATAGCAAAGAACATAGTTGAGCAACGAAAACTGGGGAGGATTAAAACCACATTTCAATTAATAGAGATAATAAAAGATGCCACGCCGGCACCATACTGGAGAGGAAAATTACATTATGCGACAAGAACATTTCAGGCGTTAAGAATAGCGGTTAACGATGAATTAGAGAACATAAAAATGATTTTACCCCAGGCAGTTTCGATTTTAGCTCCAGGAGGAAGGTTGGCGGTAATATCGTTTCACTCCCTAGAAGATAGAATTGTTAAAAACTTTTTTGCCAAGGAAGCGAAAAATGGAACAATAAAATTATTAAACAAAAAGCCGATAACTGCGGTAGCGAGAGAATTGAAGGAAAATCCCCGCTCAAGATCTGCAAAGTTGAGGGCGGTAATAAAATTATAAAAGCGACGGATAAGGTATCCAGCGAAAATTAGGCCAAGATGTACCTGCAACCATCTGGTAAGGAATGTATAGAAGGTTGTTCGATATATCATAGCCTAATTTTCGAGGCAATCTTGTTCGCTTCGCTCACAAGACCGTGACAACAGCTGTATTATCGTATTCAAGAGCCCAGAAAAAAAATTATTCACGCATCAATTTTTTAAAACTTCCCTCAGTCAATTGGAAAGCAATTTGTTTTATGAGTTTTTTTATGGTTGTATTTTTGTTGATTTTTTATGTTTGGCAAGTTAACAACTTGATTCATGGTTCGTACCTTACAGGTAGCTATAAAAACCAAATCAGTAAACTTTCAGATAAGAACAAAAATTTGGAAGTTTCATTTGCCGAGAATAGTTTTTTGGGAAGCGCCCTCGAAAAGATTCAAGCATTAAATTTTCAAAAAACTACTTCTGTAAGATATATTCAAATACCGGAAAACGCCTTAGCAAAAGCGAACTAAAGGGGTATTTAATAAAAGCCTAGATGGAGTAATAAACATAAGCCAGAATTTAAAAATAGGGGTTAGGATGAAAAAAAACAGAAATTTAAGATTAGGTATAATTTTGGTACTTATTGTAATTCTTGGGGCAGCTATTATTGGCCGCCTATTTTTATTGCAAATTAAAAACCGCAAGCTTTACGAGGCACAAGCATTAGGGCAACAAGTGGCTTTTGACAAGGTAGTCGGCTCAAGAGGGCAGATATTCGCGGTTTCTTCACAGGAAACAAAAGGGAAGACGGGCTCCGGGCAACTGAAGACTTTTGCTATAAATAAGGACAGCTGGATAATATCTGCAAACCCGGAAAATATCCCCGATAAAACGGTTTTTGCTGAAATGTTAAGCGAAAATATCGGTCAGACCAAAGAACAAATACTGTCTGCATTAGACAGCGAAAATCCGTATGTAATTTTAGCCAAGAACGTATCTTCGGCTGATTTGGAAAAAATTAAAAACATTAATCTTAAGGGGCTTTCCTGGCAGAATGATCCTGAAAGATTTTATCCTCAGGGTGATATGTCTTCTCATACTTTGGGTTTTTTGGGTGGAGAAGGTTTCGGACAATATGGTCTGGAAGGATATTATGACGATATTTTGGCAGGTAAATCGGGAATTCGGCAGGAGAAAGCAGGGCTGGATTTAATTTTTTTAAACGCTGATCAAATTTCTCTTAACGGCTCTGATCTTTATTTGACAATTGATTATAATATACAATTCCAGGCGGAGACATTACTTAAACAGGAGAAAGTAAAAAACGACATAGATTCGGGGCAGATAATAGTTTTGAAACCGGACTCGGGAAGAATTATAGCTTTGGCGGACTTTCCTAATTTTGATCCAAATCATTATTCAAAAGAAAAAAGTTTGGAAATTTTTCAAAACTCCGCGGTGCAGAAGCTTTTTGAGCCCGGGTCTGTTATGAAAGCATTCACTATGGCCGCTGCAATAAATGAAGGAAAAGTATCTCCCGACACGGTTTATACCGATACGGGTGTTGTGAATTTTGGAACTAAGCAAATTCATAACTTCGCCAACGAAGTTTATGGAAAACAGACGATGACCCAAGTTTTGGAAAAATCAATTAACACGGGAGCTGTTTTCGCCGAACAGCAAATCGGTAAAGATTTGTTTTTGGACTATATTAACAAATTTGGTTTTACCTCTAAGACTGGGGTTGATCTTCAAGGGGAAGTTTCTTCACGCAACGACAATATTAAAAGTGGTATCGAAATGAATCTTGCGACCGCATCTTTCGGACAGGGGATTGAGTTAACTCCCATGCAAATAGCTAGGGGTTTTTGCGCGCTAGCTAATGGTGGCCGGTTGGTAAAACCTTATATAGTTGAAAAGATTATAAACGGTGGAGACGAAGTTTATACAAAACCTGAATTTTCCGAGCAGATTCTTTCTCAGCAGACAATTTCACAATTAAACCCAATGCTTATAAATGTTATTGACAAGGGGTTTAACGGGGCAGCAAAAATTCCTGGATATTATTTGGCAGGAAAAACCGGAACGGCTCAGGTTCCTCTAAAAAATGGAAAGGGGTATGAAGCAAATAAGACAATACAAAGTTTTGGCGGGTATGGTCCGGCCTTTGATCCGCAATTTGTAATATTAATAAAGCTGGATAACCCAAAAGTATCCATATCGGCTCTTTCAGCGGTTCCTATTTTTAAACAGCTTGCTCAATATATAATAAATTATTGGAAAATCCCGCCAGACTACGATATAAACGCCGCGCAATAAAAAAACAACGCATAAGCGTTGTTTTTTTATTGCGAAGTGGGCTCGTCTTAGCGAACCTATCACCACGCTTAGCGCGGTGGCCTCAATGGGATTTGAACCCATGATTTTCTGGTTGAGAACCAGACGTCCTAGACCAGACTAGACGATGAGGCCATGATTATTATTTAACATAAATTTTTGTTTTTGTCTATTTCAATTTTTTAGTTATCCCCATACCAGCAACGTCAATTTTGTAGTAAAATAAAGAAATATGCTCAAGGATTTATTTAGGAATTATATTTATCCAATTACCGTTTATGCGGGAGGAATGGTTGGAGTTGGATTTTTGGCGTTGCCGTATATTGCGATGAAGACCGGCATTTGGCTGATGCTTTTATATTTTTTAGTTATTACGGCTTTACTTGTTGTAATAAGCCTAATTTTTTGCCAGATAAGTTTAAAAACTCCTGATTTTAAAAGGTTTCCCGGTTTTGCCGGCCATTATCTGGGAAAGTGGGGCTGGATATTTGGCATGGCCTCGATAGTTATTGGAATATTTATAGTGCTTTTGGTTTATTTAATAATCGGCGGACAGTTTTTGACAGCCATATTTCAACCAATATTTTCAGGGAATGTTTTAACTTACACCTTAGTCTATTTTGTTGCCGCATGCGCCATATTATATTTTGATATAAATGTAATTTCAAGAGCAACGTTTCTAGGGATAACGCTTCTGTTTGTATCGTTATGTTTTGTGTTTGTAGAAGGTTTTTCACAAATAAAGATAAGCAATATTTTTATTTCAAGTCCGGATTGGCTACATAATCTTTTTCTGCCTTATGGAGCTTTACTGTTTGCTCTCTGGGGAATTGGACTGGTGCCGGAAGTAGAGGAAATGCTTTCGGTAAAAAAGAAAAATTTAAAAAAGGTAGTAATAATATCTACCATAGTTGTTTCAGTTTTTTATTTTTTATTTACTCTTTTAATTTTAGGAATAACGGGGGCGCAAACCGCAGAGACCGCTTTAGTTGGGCTTATTGGGTTTTTGCCAAAAGTACTGATTTCAATAGCGCTCTTTTTTGGAGCATTGGCAACCTTTACGGCCTTCATTGCGCAGGGAATTATCCTTAAAAAGACCCTAATGTTTGATTTAAAAATCAAACGCAATCATGCTTTTATAATTACTTGTTTTACTCCGCTTATACTTCTTTTACTGGGTCTGAGTTCTTTCATTCCACTATTATCTTTAACCGGAGGAGTTTTAATAGGAATAGACGGAATTTTGATTTTACTGATGTACAAAAAAATTTACCCGGTTAAATCCGGCGAAGCTGGAATTTCTGCAAAGCAGAAATTATTTAACTACTGGGTCGGAGGAAAAAATATAATAATTTATCCTTTATCCGTAGTTTTCTTGCTAGGATTAATTTATGAAATAGTATATTTTTTAAAAATTATATGATTTTACAAATCGCAATTTTTGTAGTTTCCATTTTCGCTCTTTCATGGCTTAGCTCCAGCTTAATTAAGACACTGGTTGCGCTTGCAAGATACCTGCGTTGGAGAGAGTTTATAATCGCATTTTTTGTAATGGGTTGCGCCGCATCTTTGCCTAATTTATTTATTGATTTACCGGCCGCTCTCCAGGGCTTAGCTCCTCTTGCCTTTGGCGACATAATCGGAGGAAACCTTGTTGATCTCACGCTTATATTAGCAGTCTTGGTTTTTTTCAGCAAGAAAGATTTGTCTACGGATAGCAGGATGGTGCAGGGGAGTTCTATTTTCACCTTTTTCATTGCAATATTGCCGATTTTTTTGATTTGGACAGGGAAAGTTACCCGCCTGGACGGAGTAATTCTAATCCTAGCTTATGTGGTTTATGCTTATTGGCTTTTTTCAAACAGCAAACGATTTAAAAAAAGCTATAGAGAGACAAAAAAAGAGTCGTTGGCAGCACCCCAGCAACGATTTGTTGTTTTTCTAAAAAACATATTAAAGCTGGTTTTTTTGATTATAATTTTGATTGTAGCTTCCCAGGGTGTGATTGAAAGCGCTAAATATTTTTCAGAAAGCTGGGGCATCTCTCTTTCTTTGGTGGGTATTTTTATAGTTGCGGTTGCAAATTGTTTTCCGGAAGCATATTTTGGTATTATTTCTGCAAGAAACGGAGAGGGTTGGATGACCGTAGGGGACATGATGGGATCTGTAGTAACAGGAGCTACGCTTATTCTTGGAATAGTGGCGGTAATATCTCCTTTTGAGATTGGAGATATGTCACCATTTTTGATGGCCAGAATTTTTACGGTAATTGCAGCCGCATTCTTTTTAGTCGTTGTAAAGACTGACAAAAAAATTACAAAAAAAGAGGGAGTTCTTCTGCTTTCAATTTACGTAATTTTCCTGATTATCGAAATTTTTATACGTAAATAAAAAGTAATCACGCAATGTCTTTTTATCAATATACTTCAAAAACAGCGGAAGAGGTGATGGCGCTTTTTGGGACGCCAAAAGATGGTCTTTCCAAGAAAGACGTTCTTTCTGCCCAAGAAAAATATGGGCTAAATGAAATAGAGGCAAAGTGTACCGGCATTTTGGACGTAATATTAAGACAACTTAAATCTCCGTTTACTTATCTGCTTTTTGCAGCGGCTCTAATCTCTTTTTTTATCGGCGAGAGGATTGATTTTATAGTTATAACATCTGTTGTTGTTTTAAATATTGCGATTGGTTTTTTCCATGAGTATAAAGCGGAAAGAGCAGTTTATCTTTTACGTAAGTTTGTTCCGCAAAATGTAAAAGTTCTAAGAAAAGGAGCTGAAATTATTATTGATAAAAAGGAAATCGTCCCCGGAGATATAGTCCTGTTAAAAGCGGGGGATAGAGTGCCTGCCGACCTAAGGATAATTAGTACGGAGAATTTCTTAGTTGACGAAGAGGCTCTAACGGGAGAATCTGTTCCTGTGGTAAAAATCTCTGAGCCCCTATCCAAAGAAACCGAGGAAATTTTTAAAGCAAAGAATATTCTTTTTTCCGGTACATGTATTATTTCAGGGCAAGCGCAAGCTGTTGCGATAGGCACGGGAAAAGATACGGCATTCGGAGAGATAGCCAAGATAGTTTCATTTGGCGAAAAACAGTCGTCCTACGAAAAGAGTATAGTCTATTTTTGCAGGCTCGTGTTGAAAATAGTGTTGGTAACAATATTACTTTTGTTTGCCGCAAATATTATAATCAAAGGTCTTAGTAATTTTTTCGAATTTCTTCTTTTCTCGGTCGCTTTAATCATCAGTATTTTACCGGAGGCTCTGCCCGCCGTTGTCACGTTTTCTCTTTCAAGAGGAAGCTTAAAATTGGCAAAAAAACATGTTGTTGTGCGAAGGCTTACGGCCGTTGAAGACCTGGGAAATATTGAAGTCCTTTGCACAGACAAAACGGGAACATTAACCGAGAACAGACTTTCTTTAGAAAAAATTGTTTCATCTGATAAGAGAAAATGTTTGCTTTTTGGTTTATTAAGTTCAGACATAAATGATCATAAAGAATCAATTTTAAACCCATTTGACCTTGCGTTGTTTGAAAAATCGCCGGAAAATTTTTGGCATGAGTATAAAAAATATGAAACCCTTTTTGAGCTTTCATTTGATTCAGACAGGATGAGATCTGGTTTTGTAATAAAGGATAAAAAAGGAAATAGATTTTTAATTGTAAAAGGCGCGCCGGAGGTTCTTTTAAAATTGTGCTCAAAAGTAAGCTATAGGGCTTCAAAAAAAGAAATAGAAGAGGATGCTCGTCGCGAGGGCAGAGACGGGAAAAGGGTTTTAGCTATTACCTTTAAAAAAATATCCAAAGATGTTATTACTGTAGCCGACGAAAAAGGGCTCACTTTTTTGGGGCATTTTGTTTTTGAAGATCCTCTTAAAAAAAGCACAAATGAAGCTATAAGTTTAGCTAAAAAGCTGGGTATTAAAATCAAGGTTATTACGGGCGATTCAAAAGAGGTCGCAGGATATGTTGCTTCTAAAATGAAATTAATAAACGACCCTACGGAAGTATTTCTGGCAGAAGATTTAGAAAAAATGACATCAGAAGAATTTGATGACGCGTGTAATGAAGGTTCTGTTTTTGCCAGAATATCTCCCCAGTTAAAATATAGAATAGTAAAATCCTTGCAGAAGAAATATGATGTCGGATTTTTAGGAGAGGGAATTAACGACGCCCCAGCATTAAAAATTGCAAACGTTGCGATTGTCGTTAAATCGGCCTCCGATGTTTCGCGCGAAGTTTCGGACGTTGTTTTGTTGGAGAAAGATTTAAAGGTCATCGTTGAGGGTATTAAAATAGGCAGACAAATTTATTCTAATATAAATAAATATATAAAATGTACGTTGGCCAGCAATTTCGGCAATTTTTATTCAATTGCCGTTATTTCTTTGTTTATAAATTATCTTCCGATGCTTCCGGTCCAGATTTTATTGGCAAATATTTTATCTGACTTTCCTTTAATATCTGTTGCTACAGATTCGGTTGATGTTGAGGAATTAAAAAAACCGAAAATGTATCGTCTAAGTTCTGTATTACCATTGATTATGATGCTGGCAGTAATCAGTACTGTTTTTGATTTTATTTTCTTTGCAATTTTTTATAAACTACCCCCATCTGGCATCCAAACATTATGGTTTATCGAGAGCGTTCTGTCTGAACTTCTTTTAATATTTATTATCCGGACAAGGTATCTTGTCTGGAAAGCTAAAAAACCAAGCTCTACGCTAGTAATATTTTCTGTATTAAGTGGAGCATTTGTGATATTTTTGCCATTCTTTATTTTTGGACAAGAGCTATTCCATTTTGTTACCCCGCCTATAATCCCCTTAATAATAGTCTTTGGCTTACTCGCGTCTTACAGCGCCATAAGCGAAGCCACAAAACTAATATATTTCCATTATTGGAAACCAAAAGGAGCGAATGCATAACTTTTAAATAATTATTTAAAGAGTATAATTAAATAATATTTTCAAAACTAATTATTAAAAATTAAATACATAAAGATGAAAATTAAATACATTTTAATATCGATTGTTTTAGTGCCAATAATTTTATTTTCTGCGAGTCTCTCCAGCGTTCAAGCCGTAGATAACTCGGCATTAATAGCCCAGATTCAGGCACAAATCGCCCAATTAACAGCCCAATTACAGGTGATGCTGGCCGCCCAACAAGGAACAACGCAAACCTGGTGTCATACTTTTAATACAAATTTAGGATTTGCAAACTCTGGTTCAGCCGAAGTGGGATATTTGCATATCGCCCTGCAAAGAGAAGGTATTTCTTACGCCCCTGACGGCGACAACGTTTATGCCGATAGTACCTCCCGTGCGATGATTATCTTCCAAGAGAGATATGCTTCAGAAATTTTAACTCCGGTTAGATTGACTCGTGGCACCGGTTTTACCGCATCATCCACCAGAGCAAAATTAAATGCGCTGTATGGCTGTGGTCAAACAACCCAAATAACCCCGACAACAGCAACTTGTAGCGAGAGTAATTGGACTTCAGCCCTAAGCCCGACAACTTGTCCTGCTTCCGGCCAGCAGACCAAAACCTGGACAAAGATAGGAGCCTGCCAGAATGGAGCATTCCACCCAACAACGGAAACAATTATTTGTACACCGTCAACACTTCTAACAACAACCTGCACCAGTTTCACTTACTCTGATTGGGGCGCCTGCTCTGCCAGCGGAACGCAAACAAGAACCGTAACGTCATCTTTGCCAGCCGGTTGTATTGGCGGAAGTTCGATACTCTCCCAAGCGTGTACTTACACCCAGCCATCTACATCAACTATTCAGTCGTCTCCATTAACGACAACTTGTATTTCTAATTGGGTATGTAGCGTGTGGAGTGGCTGTACCACGTCTTCGCCAAAAACACGAACCTGTTGGGATTGTAATAACTGCGGAGTTGCAATAAATACACCCGTGACAACGCAAAATTGTGTCGGCCCATCTACCATCACCACATTCGTCGTGGGGGACATTCGTCCTTATAGTGGAAAAACTTTTAATATTCCAGGGCCACCAGCGGGAGGGTCAAGTTTATCCTTTTTTCGTACTTATATAACGTGTTCCCAGGGCGAAGTTTTCAATATCGCCAATGGTCCCGGTTCGTGGAAAGCTCCAAATGATGCCTATGCGAACAGCTGTATAGGCCACATTGTTTTTTCCGGCGAAAAGGTGGATCCAAATCAGAAGGCCGGTGTTTGTCCTTATAATGCTTCCTTGTCAAATAGTTCCTCTATTACTCTTACTTCGCCGAAAGGGGAGATTTGGCATATTGGAGAGACTTATAATATTACTTGGAACGCAACCGGATTATCAGATACGTCAGTGGTTGAAATTTCTCTTAGGGATGATTATACTCTGCCTGGAAACCCGAAGTATGTCATCGTTGCTAATAAAATATCTGGCAACGCCGGTTTTTATTCTTGGACAATTCCCGCTACTATATATGATTCGCGTTATGTTAATAATAGTTTTGTCTTTAAAACTGCTCAATATAAAATTTTTATTAGTGAGGTTTGTGACCCATTGTGCGTTCAGCGGCCAGCGGTTCATCTTGCGGAAGGTTATTTCACCATTGCTGCGCCAACTCCTATCACCGTCACTTCGCCGAACGTCGGAGAACAATGGGCACAAGGATCAGCACACGATATAACATGGCAAGCCACTGGTGCTGAAAAGGTAATTATTTACCTCCAAGATGTAAATAGTCAAAGGTCCTATGTGATTGGTTCTTCAATTACAGCATCTAAGGGTCTTTATCATTGGGGTGGACGCGTTGAATATGACCCAACGCCACTACCAGTGGGACAGTATAGAGTTGTCATTACTACTCGTGATAGCCCCAAGGTCACAGGTTCCAGCACTAACGATCTTACCATTGTCGCGCCGTCTATCACTGTTACTTCGCCGAATGGCGGAGAAAATTTAGCCGTGGGTTCCACTCAAAACATCACTTGGACGATCGCGGGCACAATCGAAGGGTACGTTAAAATAGATCTTTATAAAACGGGAAAATTTTTGTATACTATTGGTCATCTCGCGACAAGCACCGCACCCGGCGGAACATACAGCTGGAAAATTCCTACATCTGCAACAACAGGCAGTGATTACACTATACGGGTAAGAAAATATTATGAGGAAAAAACTTTTGACGATAGCGATAACTATTTTAGTATTGTTGCGCCGACGACAAGCTTTAACGCGTCTCAGAGCAGTCTGGCCTCTATCTCCGACGCAATCACAAAGATAGTTCAAGAAATACAGGCAATGTTAAATAAATAATTATTTGTTATAAAAATAGTAACCAAAAGAGCGAGACCTCCTCGCTTTTTTGGTTAAAATAAAGTAAAATTAACCAACGGGGAATATTTATGGATTTAATAATAATACTTTTAGTTATAATTGCGGTTGGGGTGGTGATAGCAGTTTTTTTGTTGCTTAAAAAGAAACCAGAAGCCGAGAAAAGGGAGGATGGCTCTTTGCTTATGTTGCAACAACAAATAGCTCAGATTGCTAATGCGGTAGACAGTAAGCTTTCAGAATCAAACAAAAATGCGCAGGAGCAATTTAAACACTCAGCCGATATTATAAGAAACGTTACCGAAAGATTAACTAAGTTAGATGAAACAAACAGGCAAGTTGTGGGATTTGCCGACCAATTAAAAAATTTACAGGACATTTTAAAAAATCCAAAACAGAGGGGGATTCTTGGCGAATACTATTTGGAAACTGTCTTGAAAAATGTTTTACCACCAGCTTCTTTTCAAATGCAATATGCGTTTTCGAATGGAGAAATTGTTGACGCGGTTGTCTTTGTAGACAAAAGAGTTATTCCAATAGATTCAAAATTTTCTTTGGAAAATTATAATAGGATAATCCAAACGACTGATCCCGCTGAGAAAAAAAGATTTGAAACAGCTTTTATTAACGATTTAAAACTTAGAATAGACGAAACGTCAAAATATGTTAGGCCCGAGGAAAAAACAATGGACTTCGCTTTTATGTTTATTCCGTCGGAAGCGGTTTATTATGACTTATTGATAAATAAGGTTGGCGCGATTGCCGAGGACACAAATAACTTAATTTATTACGCAGGGAAAAAGAAGGTTATTGTTGTTTCTCCAACTTCTTTCCTTGCCTATTTGCAGACGGTTTTACAAGGTTTAAGAAACCAGAAAATTTCTGAACAGGCGCAAACTATAATTAAAGAGGTTGAAAGACTAGGAAAACACCTTTTTACATATTCAGAATATATGAAGAGATTGGGTCAACACTTGGATGTGGCTGTTGGTAGTTATAATAAAGCCGGCAAAGAATTGCAAAAAATTGATAAAGATGTGGTAAAGCTTACGGCAGGGGAGGCAAAGATAGAGATTGACGACGTCGAAAGGCCAACATTGACTAATGAATGATAAAATGATAAACTACTTGATATATCATTGTTCATCAACGAATAACGAATCTATTACGAATGTACAAATTCGTAAATTCGTATAAAATTCGCAATTCGCTGATGGAGCGAAGCGTACATGTTAGCTATAATAAAAACTGGAGGAAAACAATATATTGTTAAGCCAGGAGACAAACTAAAAATTGAGAAACTGGACAAAAAAGAGGGAGAAGAGATTTCTTTTTCAGATGTTTTATTGGTTGAAAAAAGCAAAAAGGTTGATGTTGGAACACCACTAGTTAAGGCAGAAGTTCAAGCAAAGGTTTTAAGCCAAGGAAAGGGAGATAAGGTTATTGTGTTTAAATATAAGGCAAAAAAGAGATATAGCAGGAAAATCGGACATCGACAACCGTTTACGGAAATTGAAATTACAGGAATTAAGAACTAGTCCTCGTGGACTAGTTTTTTTTTGGTGTTCTTTGACTTTTCATGGAAGGAGCGAAAATGAACAGCAAGTTTGATGGCTGGCCGAACGTTGTTGAGTCGCAGCAGTTTGCTGCCGCCTGGTTGGATCAAGAGTTTTTCCCGTTGGCATCAGAAATGGTAGATGTTTATAAATCCGGTGGCAATGATCTTCTGCGCGGGATGCGCATGGTGTCTTTATTTTTCGAACCCAGCACGCGTACGCGCATGTCTTTTGAAACCGCCATGCACATGCTTGGAGGACGGGTTGTTTTTGCCACCGAAAATGCCTCGCAATTTTCGTCAGCAGTCAAGGGCGAAACTCTTACAGACACCATTGAAGTAGCGAATGAATATTATCCACATGTAATTGTTTTGCGGCACCATGATGACGATAGTGCCGAGCAAGCTGTGAAAGCTTCGGTGCGCGCAAGTGTTATTAACGCTGGTTCTGGAAGAAAACAGCATCCAACGCAAGCGTTGCTGGATCTCTTCACAATCCGCCAAAAATTTCCCGAGATAAAGGGGATAAAGGTGGCTATTTGTGGAGATCTGGCTAACGGTCGGACTGTCCGGTCACTGTCTTATTTGTTGGGGAAATACGAAGGCGTCAGGATTTATTTTGTGGCGCCGACAAGGCTTGCGATTAAGCAGGACATAAAAGATTATCTTGTCAGGCACAACGTTTGCTTTGAGGAAGTAGATGACATACATGCTGTTGCAGAAAAAGTGAACGTAATATACCAGACGCGCACACAAAAAGAAAGAGGAGGGTCGATGGAGTTTGGCGTAAATGGGCACTTCCGCATAGACCAATCTGTGCTCGATCTTATGAGGCAGGATGCAATAATTATGCACCCCATGCCGATTGACCGTCACAATTTAGCGACCACAGAAATTGATCCCATCGTGGACAATGATCCTCGCGCAGTTTACAAGAGACTGCAAATTGGCGCCGGCTTGGCCACTCGCATGGCCATACTAAAAATGATTCTTGCTCCCGAGGCGTAGATTCTTTGAATCTTCGCAGGACCCTTCTGGGTCTTTTTTATTTAAGAAAATAATGGTAATTTTAAAATAATAATTATATGTATCGCAAAGGGCAAAAAAATGAATTTTACACCATAAAGGCGCGAGAGGAAGGCTATCCTGCCAGGTCGGTGTATAAATTAAAAGAGATAGACGAAAAGTTTAAGGTTATCGCTTCTGGCGATAAGGTTTTGGATTTAGGCTCGGC
>Ga0268276_1003204_pt1 | contig 12990 bp, 6 predicted proteins | sample saktaG_4_FD_190145 | JGI IMG/M metagenome (GOLD analysis project Ga0268276, IMG submission 190145) | Saline water microbial communities from Sakinaw Lake, British Columbia, Canada - sak_2010_1_5_45m | ecosystem: Environmental > Aquatic > Non-marine Saline and Alkaline > Saline ...
GGCTCCGGCAGAGGCTGTCCAGTTTGTATTACCGAAAAAGACATTCTCTTTTCGAACTAAGGAATGATCTGCTGTTGCATTAGTTACTCCGGCAACATTCCAGCCAGTTCCAGGATCAGTATTAGGATCTCCAATAATATCCAACCAGGTCGTGTCAGTACCAACAATTTTGATCATAGCGCGAGCATCATCACCATTATGATGAACGACACTAGGATAGGCAAGCACTTCGTCGGCATTGAGAGTATCGTATAAGGTGGATGCAACATCTTTATTAACGATCACCCAGACATCGCCATCGGCAATTGTCGCTCCCGTGGGAAATGTATGAAAATATTCCCATCCACCACCATTTACAGATTGTGCAATTTGATAATTTGCCAAATCTACTTCAGCACCTGTGCCGTTGTAGATTTCAATTGCTTTGTTGCTGCTGCCGCCCTCGATATATTCCGAAAAGAATAGATCGGCGACCTGTCCAAAAGCAACCGAAGTTGCTAAAACGAGAACGAAGAGTGTAACGAACTTCTTCATGATTTCCTCCTTTGAGTTGTTTCTTTTTTTCCTTTTGAAAGTTTTAAAAACCAATAAATATGGCTACCATAATCATTGGCTTTTGAATATTTTTTTTGAATGTGTTCCTCCTCTCTCTAATTATTATTAATTAAAATACTACCAATTATTTTAAAATACGATTCTTAATGTGTACTTATGCACTTGATCCAGATAAAGATAGGATTGATACGCATAATCCACATGAAACTTCAAATTATTAGCGAGAGGAATATTCAATCCCCCTCCAACCGAGAGATTCTCGTCTCGATAATCCATAAACAGGGCTTTCATCCCCATTCGTAAAACGACCAGATTGTTTACCATTCCCAGTTCCAAACCAAGATTAAGATATTCAGTATTGTCATTCGGGTGAATAGCATCTATCGCCCACGTCGCACGCATAACGTTTGCATTTCCCAGATCACCGGATAAACCCACCCGCAGTAATAAAGGCAAGTCAAATCTATCAGTCGCCAAATAGGCATTTACACTCTCGTTATTACCATATTTGGTTTCATCAATGTCTTTGGTTACCAGTAAATCTTCACCGGTCATTTGCATCTTTCCACCAAAATTTGATATACTGGCGCCAAAACGAATCCCCCAGAACGGCGAAATAAAAAGTGTCCCAATATCAAGAGCAACCGAACCAGCGGATGAATTCATAATATATTCATTAATATATTTCAGGTTTCCACCTATGGAAAAACGATCTGTTAATACCTTGCCATAACTAAGCCCGACTGCATAACTCCCGGAATTAAAATATTCTCCGGTTCCTTCCGGATTTGTTTCAGTGGTTACTTCCATTTCTCCGACGCCCATATGGGTAGCATTGATTCCGAAAGTGCCGTACTGCTGGAACGGCAGGACCAGCCCAAAGTACATCAAATTGATATCCGCCAGCCATTGGCTGTAATTACTGACGACTTCCATCCGATCCAATTGTGCAATTCCGGCAGGATTCCAGTACATCGCCGTTCCATCATTTGCCAGCGCAACAAAGGCATCTCCCATTCCGTTTGCTCTTGAACCTATACCGACGGCTAAAAACTTCGCAGCCGTTGTACCTGTCTTTGTCACCGGTTTTGCCGCTATGGATTCCGGAAATAAAAGTACAATTGAAATACAAATCAGGCCAATCTTTTTCATATCCATGATAAACACCTATTTTATTATGGCAAATTTTCCAATATGTCCACCGATTCCGGGAGCATCAACGTGAAAAACATAAATACCATAGGAGGCTGACAGATTATCGCGTGTAAGCAAATCCCATTCTTCTGATCCGTCATTCAACGTAGTTTTATGATCAATGATCTTTACCAATTCCCCGGAAATTGTAAATATCCGGATTGTACATTCTGCAGGCAGATGATTAAAATGAATGGATCGTGGACCGCGACCACTTACAAAGGGATTTTTTGACTCCCAGGTTGCGGCAGCAACGTAAGGATTTGGAACTACTTTGATTCTTTTCAGATCCGATTTTGCGACTGTATTATCGATATAAGAAGCAAATGTCGTGAATTCAAATTCATCTTTCGATAGAAAAGGTTTATTGACTACAATAAAAGCCGTATCTCCGGCCTGAGGTGCGTATATACGGTATGTCTCTGAAGGCCTCGGCGCATCCAGCGAAAACCGCCATGTCGGTTTTAAGACTCCCAATGCCGTAGAATCATCAAGAAGTACAACCCAATCCCCCTCAACAGAATCCGCATTTAAAATTCCATCGGGATTTCCGCGGGGCGAAAAATCTCCAAAAGCAAACGGTATTGGTTGCCAATCAAGAGCGTCATCACCAGTTAACGCCACATGTTTTTTGACAGTGAAATTTACCGGTTGTGGAACATAATTGACAACAAATGATAGAACACCCGTATAGGCAGTCGATGTATCCATCCTGGCTTCCCCAATCTCGATACGGTAATCGGCAGCAATTGGTCGTCCAATTGTCAAGGACTGCGAAAAGACTGTTGTGACAAATCGCCATAGGCTGTCCCGGCTCCAATGAGATTCACTTATATTTGGATCAATTAACTCTTTGTTGTTAAATGTCAGCTGCCAGCCATCAATAATCGGTTGTTCATCGTCAGAATAAAACTGCCGGTTTCCCAGTATCAGTGTATCCGGATAATCCCGATCAGTAACATCTTCGAGTGTATAAGATTTTGTTACAAGCGTATCATATCCAAGTCCCATACCTTTTTTCCGCCTCAAAGTATCCTCAAAAGTAATCCGATAGGTGTGTTGATCAAGAACCATGGATGGATCAACAACCCGATAACCAATAGTACTGGTAGTCATGCCCGATACTAATTCAATATCAATAATATCTGCTTCAACATATCCGGCTGCAGGTGCTTCCGGTGTAACAATAACAACGTTTTGTCCTTTTTGCTCAACGTCACCGGTGGCCGAATTGATCGTCAGTTTAATATTACATTCGGTAGGCGGAATGTTATTAGCCGCATCACCGCCAAAATCATATGAGACAATCGCATAGTAATAAGTTTGACCATTTTGGACATCGGTATCCGTAAAGCTGTGAAGAATCCCGATATCGGAGCCCAGATTGTATTTCAATCCGTTGATATCCACCGGATGAAAACCACTACGACCATCAACCAAGTCACACTGAAATATCGGTTTCAGGAAGGTCAAATTACCGCTGGCATCGGTAATCCTGAGGGCATCCTTAAAACCAGTATCAGTGGCTTTGAATATCTTGTAACCCTCAAAATCATAGCCCGGCGACCCGATTCCAAACATGTAGGAATCAAAAGAACTTTCAGCAACATCGTCCCAATATAACGTCACTTTTCCGTCACCCGCCACGACGGTAAGATTCGGAGGAATGGGCTGTTTGGCAAACTGATAATCTTCATCGTAAGTACGTTGCGCTACTTGCATATTACGAATTGCATCATCTTCATCGGCTCCCAGACAAACCGCCATTGAAATTCTTTCAGTCTGACCGGATTTTAATGGAAAGTATCCTGAAGAGACAAAAAGGTCATAATCTCCGGAAATACCACCTGGAGGCGGTTGCCAGAATTTTCCAGGTGTCATGTATAATCGCCAAAGATTATTATCTTGACTAAGATTAATTGAGCCCGCACGATCATAGGCTACAGACGTGAGTCCCATCTGATCTGATTCCGACACATCAGTTTTGTCGATATTTGGCTCACCGGGAAAATTCGTTCCGGCACCGGATGAAGGACGCCCATCTTTTTCTCCAATATCCCCGGTCAGATCAGCGCCGTCAAGACCGACATCATCGTATAACGGATCCCAATCATTATCATTATCAACAAAATCATCGCGGCTTTCATCAATCATTTCATCAATCATTTCATCAATGTCTTCATCAATAGCGCCATCACCATCATTATCGATGCCATCGGCATACATCAATCCTAAATCTTCAGACTTAAGATCGTACAAAATTATAGAAGTACCCGGCACTTTATATCGATAATAAGGTGAGTCCAACGCCGCTGAACTAATCATTTCTTGAGTAATAATTGGTCCACCTATCTCTGAATTACCATTATTATCAACATTATCTTTGAATTTGCTTCCGATATCTTCCGATTTAACATCGATTAAATAGATAATATCCGGTGCAAAGGTATCACTTTCGGGATAAGAGGGCCAGCGATGCCATTTATCCGGTGCCGCATCATCGATCATTGCCTGAGTAATAACCGGGCTGTTACTTTCGCCATTATAATCATTATCGATTCCGTCACTAAAACCAACCCCCAGGGAAAATGTACCAAATGCAATATGAGTGCTGTCTTCATCAACCAATCCATTGCCATTATCATCGATACGGTTGTGGACTTCGTCAACTAACATTGCACTAGTAACTTTTGGGCTGCTGGTTTCACCATCCCCATCGTTATCAATCCGGTCCCGGGAATTCCCGGGTGTTTCAAGATATGATACTGCCGCAACCCCCACCGGATCGGAACCGAAAGATCCGATATTTCCAATACCGTCACTATCTTTACACCAGGCAACATTATATTGCAGATCAAAATCCGGCGAGTCATCGTCGGTATCTCCATCACCGCCGACTAAATCGGCAAGCCAGAGACTAAAAGCCACTTTATCAAGATCCTGAGAGCCATCATTTTGAATTTCATACAGAATAAATACAACGTCTTCAACCAAAACCTGAGACCATTCCAGGACTCGCACACCGGCCAATATTCCCAATCCTCCACGGGATAAATCGGTCGTATCTGGATAATAGTTCATAGTCGATTTTTTATAATAATCATCGGATATTTTAAAATAGATTTCCTGGTCTGCATTAAACTGATCTTTCCCGAAATAGCCGTTCCATGAACCCGTCCAGCCCGGATCTTTGGCGTCACTGATTTTATCCGGCCAGTAACTTGGCCAGGTCTCCGGCTCGTCACTTTTTGCAATAAGCTTCGACTCGGGATTCAGGTATCCCGCCACCGGTTCAAAATTTAAACTCTCACCAGCTGAATTAGTCCGCCCGTCAGCAACATCTACTAACTTCGCCGTTGTTCCATCCTCAAGCGCTATCTCTGCTCCTACCCATATTTGCGTCATGGCAATATAGTGTTGTCCGGAATTCTTGGGCCATTCATAAGGAACGTATTGAGCACCGGAAGTCGGTCGCCCGGTAACACCGTAATTAAATACCGATGTACGAACTTTGTTACCATCGATATTGGTCTGCCTCCGAAAATTTGCATCGCCTCGTTCCTTGCTTGGCACATGTTGGGCAAGCAGCATAGATGTCAAGAGCAGATAGGGAATAAATCTGGTTAATTTCATTGGCTTCACCTCTATCAGAATGAAATTTTTAATCCGATATTAATTTTACGTGGCGCATAATACCATTCGGAATGTTTAAAATATTCTTCAACCGTATTAATACGCTGGTCCGCAAGATAGTTACGACTGGTTTCATCCGCTTGTAGTTCTTCAATACTCGAATCTGATCGGCCGGTACTGCCCCACACATAAATTTCATTACGAGTATCCAGCAGGTTGAATATATCCATATAGGCAGTAATTTCCATACCAAATAGTTCAATTTTACGATGGAGTTTCAGATCGAATTCATAAGTCGGGGAAACTCTTCGGCTGTTGGTTTCAGGCTGGATTGATACATTGCTGCCCTGGCGAGAAGCAGTAGTAACGACCGGTGTATAAGGATATCCCGAACCAAACCTGCCATTCAAGGTCGCACCCCATTTTTTGTTTCCATAATAAAAAGACCCATTAAGCGTGTGGCGTTGGTCCCAGTTTAACGGGATAATGTATTTACGCGGTTCCCTGTTCGACGCAATTGCTCCAAATGCATCTCCCGGGTCGGAGTTGGAACCTTCGGCTATCTGGAATGTATAGGAAAGATTAAACCAATTATTACCACTGTACTTCTTATCGATTGACAGCACAACACCGCGGACATTGGAATAGTCCTTGTTTTCGTAGGTAATATATTGTGCGCCTCCTCCGATATCGATAGCAACTCCAGTTGACACCCAATCCCTGACATCACGATAAAAACCGGTCATATCGATAGTTAAATCCTGTACGATTTCCTGATTTATTCCCAATTCATACATAACTGTCTTTTGCGGATTCATATCGGGATTACCATAAATGCCAAAAGTGCCACTGGTTTCTGCAATTTTATAACCCGGATTGGCATAAAGCAATTCGTATTGTGGGATCTGGAAAAAATGCCCAAACGAGAAGTGAATCACGCCTCTGTCTGTTATCGGATAAGCAATACCTAAGCGAGGGCTTATCTGTTGTTTTGGAGTGGTGTTTTTCCACCAAATAGCTTCTTTTTCTTCCAGCGTCAGAGAATCCAAACCGGGATCCCGGGGATTATCAATATACGGTTCAGTCGGGTCCGCCGGAATATAACCATTGGCATCAAAATAATCCCAGCGAAGTCCCAGATTAATGATCACGCTTTGAAATTCCAGTTTATCCTGAACATAGAATGAATACTCTTCGGGTTTAACTGAAAAACTATAGCGGTAAAAATCACCAAACTTTTTCCCATCGACATCCTTTTGAGGAATATATGGAGTAAAGACAGAATCCCGAATGTCCAAATCGTCGGTAATCCCATATACATCTATGCTGCCTATATGTTGTTTGGTTTCAAAACCGAATTTTACAAGATTTAAATTGTTGACTTGTGAAGTAAAATCAAATTTAACAATATTGGTGCTTGTGAACCTTTCGAAGCGACCTGTATTAATACCATAATCTGTAAACCAGTAATACGGATTCACTCTTTCGAGGTGGTCCCAGTAATTTGGATCAATATATCTGGAATCATTCTCATCTTCAAACATCCATGAATGATAGTAACTGTATGCAGAGGATAACTTCAGTTCATAGAAGGCCCGTTGGGATAATGTATGCGTCATCCCTAGGGAAATATTCCGACCCAAGTCATAATTTTCCATATTGGACTCAGGAACATACTGGAGATAATGGTTATACATTTCATAAGTTTCAATACTGGTCATATAGGAAAGCCGGAATTTCAATTTAGCGAAGGGTTTAAATGTAATTTTGGAATTAGTCGTAATTCGATCCCTCCAGTTCATAGGTACATCTTTGACATCATTCAGGGTATCTCCATACATATTGAAATAGCTGGTCCCATATAACCAACCATCGGTATATACTTTTCTCATAGATGTATAAAAACTTAGTTTGTCTTTGAAAAAAGGAACCGGCCCTTCGAAGCTGATCTGCAGGTTTCGCTCATCAAACGGATTGATCTTTCCAATATTTTGATACAATTTCTTATCCGAAGATATGTAGTCTCCCAGGTATACGGAAAATGAGCCTTTATATTCCATGGCCCCTTCTTTTGTAACGATGTTGACAATTCCTGACATTGCATTACCATATTCCGCATTAAACGTTCCACTAATCACCTGCAATTCCTGGATAGCATCATTTTCTATAGTAACAGATTGACTACCGTCATAAGCATCGGTAACCGGTATTCCGTCCACCCAATAAGCAACTTCCGAAGAACGTCCACCTCGAATGTGAATACCGCCACCAGCATCGACGGTCACACCGCTTTGCATTTCCAGCAGGTCACGTATTTCAGTTACGGGAAGTGCTTCAATCTCTTCAGAACTGACTCGAGCATCCGAGGATGTCTTATCCTTTTGAATCACCGGTCTTTCAGCAATTACTGTAACCGATTCACCTGCTTCCAGGACTGTGGAAGACAACTCAATATTTACCCTGCTAGTTAAATCAATCTGTACGATAACATCTGTCAGCAACTGCTTCTGGTATCCAATCATAGATATTTCAAGGTCATATGTACCGGGTGAAACATTCAAAATTAGAAACTCGCCCTCTATGTTCGATGCCGCGCCCATGGAAGTTCCTTTCAGGATCACATTAGCGCCAACCAGTGGTTCTCCTGTACTTTTATCTGTAACCTGCCCGGTAATCTTCCCAGTTGTTCCTCCAAAACCTGATACGAATAATGTAGTCATGAGGATAGGTATCATACAGATTTTCCAATAGTTCATGACATTCCCCGTCCTATATCAATGTTTAGTTTGTCGATAAATTCACTTTTAATCTCTAATTTCATTAGTGTTTTGGCCTCATTAATGAACCGGAAATACGCATTCTTGAAAATATCCGGTTTGAGTTTTTCAGCGATTTTGTCTTTTGAATCCTCAAAATTAAGGGGTGATGGTTTCCTGATCTCAAGTAATTTAACCAGGATGAATTTATCATAATATTTGAATGGACCAACAACATCACCGACCTGAGATTTAGCGATGTGATCGGATAATTTCCCAAACTGGGCAATTTCTCCCCAACCAATATACCCACCCCTGCTGGCGCTGCGTTCATTCTCAGAATAGGATTTTGCCATATCGGAAAAATCCTCCCCGGCCGCGATGAGGCTGGCTACGTGCCATGCAAGTATAGAATCTTCAACGGCGATTTCCGCCACTTTATATTTAGTTTGAGACACGAATTCATTTGTATGGGCCTCATAATAGTCTTGAATTACTTCTTCTTTAATTGTTAGAGTATCCCGGATATATTCAGTGATTTGGGCAATTATCTCTTCATTTTGTTTCTTTTCTATAAGTTTTATCACCTGGGGCTGACGAGGAATATCATATGCTGCAATCCGTTTTTCTATTTCTTCCCTGATCACAAGCCCCTTTAACACTTCAACCAGATCGTTTTGATCAATAATCCGATTCCACTGGTTTTTATTTAATTCTGCGAGTTTAAAAATAACCTGCTGAATTGTCCATTCGCCATTTATTGAGGACAGTAGAATATCGTTTCGTGATTTAATACTCATTTCCGTTAGATCTAAGTTTGTTAAAATCCTGTTCCTGAGTTTCGGTAATTCCTCATATACATCTTCCAATATTTGATCATTTATTCTAAGGTCTAAATTGGACAGAATTTCATCGGTCTTTGATTCGAGAAATCGGGCATGCTTGCGACGTTTGACCTGTAATAGTAACCATTTTTCATTTTTAACATAATCGGATTCGGTAATAAAAGGCTGTGATTGAATATCCAGTACCTGAATGATACTATAGCCGTCATTGGTTTTAACGGGATTTGAAGTTTCACCAATCTGCATCGAATATGCGCCATCTTCAAAGTTTGGGTCCATTTCATCAAAACTGAACCAGCCCAAATCACCCCCGTTTGATGAGAGTACGGGATCGTTGAACAATTTCCGGGCTAAGGATTCAAAGCTTTTACCCTCAGCTAATCTCTGTTCTATTTCCAGGATATCTTCAAGTGTACGGGCATAAAGATGGCGGGCACGGATTTTGATTTTCGATCTCCGAAAAGCCTCCCGCAGCTCGGTTTCAGATACAGTTAATTGAGGATAAATATATTTTTCATAGTAATAATCAAGATACAACTGTTCTTGCTTATTCTGTAGTCTTGTTTTGATTCGGGGCTCCTCAATTAAATTCGATACCCGCGCATATTCCAATAGCACTGCTTCATCGATTAACATATTTAAAAAATCATGTCTTAACTTGAGATTATCATTAACACCGGTTTTTTTTAAATATTCAGTAAAACGGTCTATATAATCCTCAACCAGTATTTTTCGATCTCCAACTAATGCTATATATGTGGTATTTTCAGGTTTGCGGCTACAGGCTGTAAACAAGTTTAGCACAAACAATATCAGTAATGTAAAGGATTTAACCATTTTTTCTCTTAAAAATACCAGCTGATTTTGGTGGTATATTTGAAAAATCACTGATCTCTCCATGAATCTGTTGCCAACCATTGAAACCACCATCAAGACATTTTTCGACCTCAATTGCCTGTGTATCAGCAGACAAATTAAATACAGCCCGGATTTGTTCGTTTTGAAATGTTCTTACGAAACCAAAAATTGAATGATCTTGGTCAGTTAAAATTGTTTGATAGGTCCCTTTCCGTAAGCAAATATTCTCTGTTCTCAGTTTAATCACCGACTTATAATAATCAAACAGTTCCTTGTCAGGTTGAACATTGTCAAGCGGCCGTTCTAATCCGAAAACATGTTCGGTTTCATCTTCATAAACAAATTCACTCCATACCATCGGTTTACGGCAATCAGGATCGTCGGCTCCCCACATACCAACCTCATCACCGTAATAAATATATGGGGCACCAATATAGGTAAACTGAAACAATAAAATAGTCTTCTGAATTTGCCGCTCTTCATCAGTTGGTTTACGAATTTCAAACAATTCATCATAATTAAGATTAGATGCGTGATCTATCCAGCGGTCGGGATTTGCGACCATTGATGCAAATCTTTCGGTGTCGTGACTGGCCATCAGATTTTGTAACACTTTTTGATTATCCCCAGGATAATTTTCCCGGACAAACAATAACAAACTATCCAACTGACTTGGTAAAATTTGGTATTTCTGATCCACAAAGGCCTTCAACATTGCATCGGCGAAACGATAGTTCATCACCGCATCAAAAACATCGCCCTGCAGCCACGGTGAAGCATTAAACATGATATTATCCCTAAAATTCTCCCACCAGACTTCGCCGGTTATATAGGCATTTGGATTAATATCACGGACCCATTTTCGAAAATCCCGCCAGAAATTTTTATTGACCATTTCGGCCACATCAAGGCGCCAGCCATCGATGCCATCCGACGGATCACCATCTCCATTTGGATCCATCCAACGCCGAACGATATCATGAATATGCTGACGAAATCCGGCACAAGGTCCGTTGTCGTCTTCCCACACTTCCGGTAAATCCGGCACATTGTACCAGCCCTGATATTCAAATTCATTTTCCGGAGTTGTGGGATCATCATATGCTTTAATGACAAACCAGTCCCGGTATTTACTGGCATTTCCCTTTTGCTTCACATCCACAAATGCCCAGAACGGTAAACCAACATGATTAAAAACACCGTCAATGATAATTTTCATATCCCGCTTATGGATTTCGTCAATCAGTTTTAAAAATAATTTATCGGCAGATGTCCACTCCCAGGTCGCGGGGTTGTCCGGAGTTTCCCGATTCCAGATCGCTATATCCCCTTCCGGATCTGGACCAAAATTATTATCAATATGATGATACATCGTCGCGCCGTATTTATGGGAAGATGCAGATTCAAATATCGGATTCAGATACAGCGCGTTTACACCCAATTCCTGCAAATAATCAAGTTTATTGATGATTCCCTGAATATCTCCGCCATAGCGACGCAACTGGGCATTATAATAAAAACCCCGGGCGTTTTTTTCTTCCCAGGGTTGTAGTTTGTACCAGTCCGACGTCCACGGCATAATCGCCCATTCGGTCTGCTTGTCATATGGCCAGGTACCTTCCAGCGTTTCAATTGTCGGGTCGTTATTTACATCCCCATTATAAAATCTATCCGGGAATATCTGGTACCAAATCGCGTCGATTGCCCATTCGGGAACTGCGGAAATTTTTGATTGCTTTTCACAGGATGAAACAAGAACAGAAGAAACTATCAAGCCGAAGAACAGTGCCGATAGAATTTTTATTTTCATCTTTTTTAAGTTATGCCTCATTTTGTGTAGTTCACATCTGAGTTACTAACGTGACAATATATTATTTACAAAGTAACTTGTCAACAGTTTTTTACACAAATTTCAGGCTTTTATTTATCTTTTAACTGACTTGCCAATAGAAAACGCTGAAAAGAATTATAGAGATGAACAACATCGTTATGCCCATTGAACGAGTAGATTAAAGTCACTTGCGGTTCCATTATAAACCAATTGTGTTATTGCACAATGAAAAAAGCTGAACTTACCAAACCGGCTGCAATGATAATGATAAACAGACCGTATATTCGAAAACTTTTATCTTCAAGTTTCAGCATCCACTCAATTGTCGAGCTAAGTTTGTCAGACATTAACAGATAAAAAACGCCATCAATGAAAAGTAGAATACCAACGAGAAAAACAAGGGAACTGAGCTGCGTGTCATGACGGAAATACAGTGTCGACAGCCCCATGATAATCTCAATGATACCGGGAATGAAAAACAGGTTCTTTTCATGAATGTACTTGAGGAGGTTTTTAATAAGAACGTTTTTAAGTATTAATACCAATCCGAATATCAGAAATATCAGACTTTCAAAAAAGTAAAAAGGAATCATAACACCTCGCTAAAATGGATATACAAAATCGAAAATCTTTCGCGTAAGCGGAACATGGGCATATAGTGCGCCATGTGGACAAACCTCCTGACAGCAATAGCAGCGAATGCATTTTTGATAATCAAATACAGGCGGTCGGGGACGTTTCCCATCCTTCAAGAATAATGCTTTGGGAACGACAGGACATTGTTCGACACAGACATTACATTTTTGGCACAGTTTCGGATTAATGACCGGTTTGGGTGTCAGTAATTTCCGGGCAAGCCTGTACTTCCAAGAGGAGCCGTTTTCAATTTGAGGTCCCCTGGAAATATTAAAATCTTTTTGAACAAACTGATGCCAGTCGTCGCCAACAATCCGAATCCGGTTGATATCGCAAATTCCCAGCTCCCTTTCGGCGCCAATCTTATTTGTCGGAACCCTTTCAGGTTGAATATTTATAATGAGACACGCAACAGAATCCATCGCGACCGGATCCGTACTGAACAGTAGAAAACCTGTATTAACCGGATCCCCACTTCCTGGACCGTTTCCCTCCATAGACTGAATCGCATCCATCACAAATAATTTCGGCTTTAAAAGACGATTCAAATCCACCAGCATCTCGGAAAAATGTTGAGCATCGGGAAGTTTAACATGAAATTCCGGTTTCGAAAATCCCGGAATGCAGCCAAACTGGTTTTTCACTGCACCGGTCATCCGGGTCAGATTATGGGTTTTTAATT
>Ga0268276_1003205_pt1 | contig 12989 bp, 15 predicted proteins | sample saktaG_4_FD_190145 | JGI IMG/M metagenome (GOLD analysis project Ga0268276, IMG submission 190145) | Saline water microbial communities from Sakinaw Lake, British Columbia, Canada - sak_2010_1_5_45m | ecosystem: Environmental > Aquatic > Non-marine Saline and Alkaline > Saline ...
TACAAAAATAATGCACCTACTTTGGTTCTTAAAACAACAAAAGCCATTGAACCTGGCACATCAGGCAGTCCTGTCGTAGATGAATTGGGTAAGTTGATTGGTGTTGCTTCGATTGCATCAATGGATCAACTACAAGAAGGAGGTAGCGGTTCTATTCCTCATTTAAAATTAGCATTGCCTTTATGGATTCTCTTTGAAATGGGTCTATGCTCATAAGTTTCTAATCTTAATTCCAGCACTAAAAACATTTCTCACATTATGACATTGCAAAGCACCCATCGGTTAATTTTCGACAATTCTTTTCCATCCCTTTATCCATAAGACTTTGAACGTTTCTTGACACGAAGAATACCCTCGAAAAACGAATATCTCAGACAGGCTATTTTCAAATAGGGTATTATACCAGTCGGAAGAGATCATGCTCTCACACATGGCTGTACGCATTTGTAGACGTATTTCTATAGATCAGATCATGTAGGCTATCCATACTATAAAAAGCTGGATACACTTCTGGACAAGCCGACGGTGTTTACCACCCCTGGCCGGTCGGAATAGATCAGTTTAAATGTATTAGAATCAGACATATACTGTGGTCACTTTGTATCGACTAAAAGAGGTCACTTTGAGCTGCTTTTCCATATAGTGACCATTTTAGTGCAGAAAAAGAATTAGTTTATCAACTAATCGACTCAATTTTTCATAGATAGATGGTGAAATTTGCATCGGTGTTCTAGATATGCCTTATATTAATTCATACTTTTACAGTCAACAACAAATCGTTATAATATGAGAATAAAAGTTATTTTGGTATTAGCACTTTCATGGGTATATCAATCCCAAACCAATTTGAATTTTGGATTATCCTTAAAAACAATAAGTTTAAAAGCAGAAATAGTTCTTAATACTCCTCCCCAAAAATCCCTAAATAGCAAATCGGGTGAACTGAACTTCCTATTAAAATATAATGGAAAATATCCATTTGAAATAAAATTACTCTCCAATCCAACCTTAAAAAAAAGGCTACAACAGCTTCTTGGTGTTCAACAGTATAAATTCGTAGATGAAATTATGGAGGTCCAAATACCTATTGAAGTTAAAGATGGGCTCTTTTATGCAGAAGGAATGCAAGCCCATAGTGGTGGTGACCCAAGTGCGGTAATAATGGCTGATATTTCAAAAGACATTCTTTTTGTTGGCATTTTTAAAGATGGTAAAGCTACCTTTTTTGCTGAAGAAAATGCTGAATTGCCTTTGAAACTTAAAGAATGGGCCCATTTTTGACAAACATATCCTATTCACAAACAACCATATACAATTGTGATGTTGTTCAGCTAATAAGGAATAATGAATTGGTTAAATCATTTGCATATAATGTTGAAGTAACCGTCAGTAATAGTTAAGTAAAATTTGTCTCAAAAGACAGAACCTCATTATTCAATATTGTCCAACTGGTTAAAAAGGGCGAGTTTATTGAAGAAGGGAAAAAAGCTGATGTTTGGGAAATAAAGAACAATAAAGAAAATCTATATTTCGGTTTGGTTTATGATAAAAGTGGAGTAGTCGTTATAATGACATCAACTGTCGAAAATACCAAAGAGGAACTATGGTATCGAGTTATAAAACTCACTAAATCAAGGTAAATGCAAGAAACTTCCTACAATATTTGCAATTGAAAGTCAAGAAATTCCTTTATCCCACTTTTCCTTTTCTTCTTTTTCTCGTTTCTTTTTATTTGCTCTAGTTATCAAAAAAATACCAATCCCAACAAAAGCAATTCCAAAAGAGATATTTTGTCCGAGTTGTCCGGCATCTGGTTGGTATTCGGAAAAACCTTGAGACCCTGCAAGATAAAAACCGCCAATTCCAGAAAGAAAGAAGAATGCCCCCAGAACTATTAATATTATTCCGCCTATTTTCATTTCGTTATCTCCTCTTTTTCAACATCAACAAATTCAACATCTTTCTTCTTTGAAAGTAGAATAATTATTAGGCCTATCAACGGAGATAGAAAAACACAAAAAAACAGGCTCCAACCATAACCTATCTTTCGATTTCTACCTAATAAAGCTACTAATGCAGCAACGACTAAAAGAATGATTATTGTTCCCATACAACTTCTTCATTTAAAAGTTATACCAAGTTCTTGTTTTGCTCTTTCTTTGAGTTCGACTAATTTTTTGTAATTAGTTTTATTTTTTGCAATCTCTTGAAAAATCTCATTAGCTAATTTATTCTTCATTTCATCATTAGGAAATCTGTCTGGATGACATTCCACTTTAAGATCATCATAAAGAGGCTGTGTGTGAAAAGAACTCTTAATGATATTACTAAAATCAATATCCTCTTTCAATGACTTCTCTTTCATACTATGTTTAAGATTTAATTTCTTTGATCGTATTCTCCACTGATAGAATAAAATTATAATGAGAAGAAACTCAACTATTGCAACCCACATCCAAATATTGTTTCCTGCCGAGGTGCTGTTATTTATTGTTCCATTGATACTGTCTGCAATCAGATTTCCCGTCATATGTATCATTTTGGTAATTGAATGTAGTCCTTTAATTGCCATCTACATCCATAATGACCTTTATCACCATGGATCTCTAATGTATCCCAACCCAGAACTACCAAGCGACGAACCAACATGTCGTCATCTAGTACTACTTGCCCAATATGCATTATCTCATTCTTTGCAAGGGGTTCCCCCGAAAAGGCTTGGATCCGAAAACCTGTATTAAGCCAATCTGAAAATTGATGTTTATAGGCGCGTTCTCCCTTAGAAATACGAGCTTTCAACAAAGTTGGTGCAATCCCAGACACAAACGCATCACGAGCCGAGTCGTTGAAGCTACGAACCAATTTACTGCGCTCAGATCTATCCCTGAACCAATCCAATATTAGATTCCAAGTATTTTCTAACATAACGAAATCAAGTTAACAAAGGAACTTCTACTAATAATGTAGTCCACTCAAAGGTAATAAATAATTAACATAAGTCAAGGTTTTAGTAATAGTCTTGTAAGGTAACAATGTCAAATCTAGATATGTCTATAAAGACAGTGGAAAAATTCTCCACTTTCATTTCGCAAACAAACCACAGTGAATCAAATGACTTTCACACTCCAGCTCAAATTCTGTGAATTCATTTGCCAATACATGTATTTTTTATAAGTTTGTATAAAACCAATTCGTTATGAAAATGGTCCTCTATTTAATCGTTACTTCAGTAATGCTCCATTCTTATGGTCAAACTGATACTGTAGTCGTGGTTCACAAGATAGGTGATCACTTTGGAGGAGGAATCATCTTCTATATAGATGAAACCGGGCAGCATGGGTTAATTTCTGTATCATATGATCAAGGATCTAAAATATTTTGGGGATTAGAAGGTACAACAGGAGCATCTTTTCTGAGTGATGGGGAGCAAAACACCTTAATGATAAAAAAGTTTACTGAAGATGATCGGAATACTCCTCTTCAACTTAATGAGGGGTGGAATAATCCCCTTAAGGCTGGTGCCAATATCTGCGATACGCTTGTGATTGAAGGATACACCGATTGGTACCTTCCTTCAATAAAAGAACTTCGAAAGATGTTTAATGCACAGGAATTAATTGGTGGTTTTATGGCCAAAGATTACCTGAGTTCGACGGAGTATAATAAAAAGTATTCATGGAATATTCATTTTGCCCCTAATAAAGAGATAGAATTTCGTTGTCCAAAGATGAAGAATAGCAACAATGTGAGGTGTATCCGGAAGTTTTAAATCGACTATTTATTCGGGAATTAGCCCACTCAAATACCAGTATGCCATATGGGAAGAAGTATCATATTGATTATCTTGATTCTCATGATGAATCATCTCTCTGCGCAAGATTACCTTTATAAAAAAAGTGGTGGCGGAATATCTTGTAAGGTGAAAGAAATTACGATTGATGTTATTCGCTATAAAAGAACAGACCTGGCAAAAAGCCCAATCTTCGAGATCAAACTGGAAGACATATATAGGATAAGATATAATAATGGAGTTACTGATATTATTGACCCAGAGTATTATAAGATGACGAAAGCTTCGTTAAATACTATGTCTGATACTGCTAGCTACGCAATGATATACATAGTCTTTCATGGTGAAAATTCAACACAGAACTTTCCTTTGTATATAAATGGTCAATATGTATGTAAATTAAAAAGTAATTCCCGTGCGACATATAGGATATTTACGGAGGGAGAAATTGAGATTTATCGATCATCGAAGGAAAAAGTCGGACCTATCAGAAGCCTTCAGGTGTATCATGGCTCTAATTATGGTGTATCAATCAGTATTGTGAATGAGCAGAAACTTGATCCAAATGAGAGATTTCAAATGATAGTTAATGATGACCCAGTCGATGTTAAGGATTTTATTGACAAAGAATATAACGGGCTCAAACCTTATAAAGATCTTGATTTTCATCTTGCTGAATATTAAATGAATAACCTCCTTCATACTCCCATTGAAGATTTTGTCATATACTATTGTATTTTAGTTAGGACGGTACCCAAAATCCATTTAATAGAAAATCTCAATACCCCTATCCTGATTTATACATTTCAACTCCAAAGTGGGGGTAAGGTTCGCTAGATAGAGATAGTGCGTCTGTGGGTTGGGGGTGGTCAATTTGGATCGGCGGAGACTGGTCAAATGGAATGGTTTATCCATATTAATTTGACATTTTGATAAAAACACTGAAAAGGGTTTGATGCTTGATCAAATAGATTATCGAAGATCAAGTTATTATGAATATTTAGTAAGGTTATATGAGTGACTCTAGTAAGAGTCATAATACGTGTGATCACCAGGCCAATACCAGTCTTTCATTAAAAACCTTTTTGACAAGAACTCAAATATAGCTGGCAGAATCGCATGTCTCGTTGACGAATGCATCTCTTCTTCACATATTCTCTTCATACTTAGAAGATTTTGCTTTATTTCATTAATATGATCTGAGCCTTCCTCACTATTAGTTAATATATTAAGGGACTTCGCAGCTTCAATGCACGCCAGTGTATTTTTTCCGGATAAGCATTTGAATATATATTTTCTGTCTTTATAAAGGTTGATAAAGGAAATAATTATTGAGGAAAGAAAACCTTCTTGTGTACAACCCTCAATATCATCTTCATGCAATTTATTGTAAGATATTCCTTCATCATGTCCATAAAAGTTCAAATAGCCATTAATCTCAGAAAGAATATCACTTATAACTTCACTTGATTCAGGTTCACGGATCATAGTTTGGAATTCCTTAATCAATTCCTCAGATCCAATGATGATGTCATTGTGCTCTTCCCGTAAGTAAAACTGCAATGGTTCAATAAACTCTTGGCATTCTATTAGCCCCATTGCGATTGCAGCTGACCTTCTGATAGTTGATTGATCATGAAATAGGAAGGAGCCAAGTTTAGATATTCCCAATTTATCACCCTTTATCGATAATACAACGGCAGCATAAAAGGTAAAAAGGGGATCATCTCCGTCTAACAGTTGGAGCAAGATTCCATTAAGCTGTACTTTACTGATATCACTAAACCAAATCTCTTCAATGGAGAATTGCTTCTCGGTCTCCTTAATTATTTTTTCAGTGAATAATGAGACTGCATTTATAGTGTCCTCCTTTGAGAAAGGGTATAAATTAGTTTCTCTAAAAATCTCACATGCCTTTAACCATTGATTTTCTCCGATTTTATTTATCGCCTTCTTAGCAAACGTTATGAGCTCAACATTGGAATCTGAAGTACCATCAAAACATGCATATCTGATATATGTATCGAGTACTCTTTTGTCTGCAAGCTTTGCCAAGGCAATGAATTTTTCATAAGGTGGATAACCTTTACTTCCATGATAGAATGTTTCAAGAAGATACTCTGTGACTCTTCTATCCTTGGTTTCAGCTACTTTGATGAAATCTGAATCCTGACCAGTAATTATTTCATTCCATTGATTTTCTCCGAGATCTGCAAGGATTTCAGCAATATCTTTCCTCATAAAGCCGTCATAATGGACAAGTAATTCAAACAATTGAGATTTATCACCAAGGTGTCCGAGCACTTTACTAAATGTTGATATGTAATGTCGCTCATTAAACCCAAACCTTTTTGGATAGGAATGCGATTCCTCCAAATATTCCTGTAGGTTTGATTTCAAAGATGGAATAGCTTTTGTATTCCTAAGTTGACCTAAGGCCAAAGCAACAGAGATCCTAACATCCTCTTCAGGGTCTTCAAGCGCTTTGACTAGAGCTTCAAGCACGATTTCTCCTTTCAAGTTCCCCAATTCGTTTGCAGCCTTCCTTTTTTCTTCAAACTCTCCGGTGCTCAGAGCTCCAATAAGCTTTTCAATTTCATCGACTGTTCTCAAATTCAAATATTTTAATTTTTAAAACTGAACTCACAGATTTTAACTCCTAAATCAACCTTTGTTTACTTACATAGTTAGCAGCTTGTTATACATCGCAAATTAGTAAATATTTCTTCAACACTTCATCCCCCACCCAACTTTTTCTTCCTTCCTGTAGTCTACTATAGAAACGCACTGTGATGAAACGAAGACAATACAACTTGAACCTGACTGGAAAGGAACCCTCTATCCTGTTATTTGCACTGACAGATGCAAGGGACCGAAAGGAAATTGAATATGATGAAACACGCTCTCCCAAAGCACTAGAGGAGTATTTTGTACTACGTAGACTGACAAAGATGATGTTTCATGTGATTGTTGGGGAATCTACCTTGCCATCGATGAATTGATAGTATATACTAGATGTTTGAATCGATACTTTTGTGGCGCAAAATCCTAATACCCCCTGGCCTACAATCAATGATCTCCAGTTAGTAAGGGTTTTCTCCACCCTTATGTTAAAAGTCGTTTCTACACAGAGGGGTTTCTCGTTTTAGTGATATTTGATAAATCTTGGCAGGTCGATTTGTTGCTCTGCACCTATTCAAGAATACGATCCTGAAGCCCTTATCATTTGTCACTATCCCTTTTACGCTTCACCAACAGGCTTGAGCCTTTGATTCATCGAGTTAATCATCAACATGAACTCGTTATAGAAGCCTTGTTTGTAAGTCCATAACCCATCTTTACGTCCAACCATATTTTTGTCAATCATGAACAAAAGCAATTGGATATTACTCTTTCCCATATGGGCTGCAACTCTTGAAATAAAAAAGAGATCTGATGTGAAAGGCGGTGGTCCAAGGATAGATTCGGCATATTCTGTATATTTATCTGGGATGTATTCCATCGCCCTTTTTTCATTCTCTACTATTTCTTTAAAAGGATTTATATCGTCCTGATCACGTGCTTCCGATAGTAGATGAACCATAAGCTGTTCACTTTCTTCTATATATAGATGATTGGATACTGAAAATTCGTTAAGCACTTCAAGATATCTCCATAGCAGCCAAATATCAAACTCGTTGCTAAAAAACGGAGCGGCATAGCTGGCAGCCAAATAGTGATACCATTTTTTCTCTTTTCCTGAAGTGTCATCTTTTTTAATTGATACCATTGGGTGGTTGCTTAGTTTGTATGCAACAGAAAGACGTTTCTCTGTTAAAGGGTGACTCTTCAATGAACCCACTTCTTTGTTGAACTTTTGCTCGATATTGCTGAGATCTACCATCCAGTATCTGTCGCGGATCTCAAAGGGGACCTCGATACCTTCATAAGAAAATGTAATAATCTTTTTCATGGTTCAGATTTTATTTATTATTTTGTTGATTTAGACGATGTTATCGCAGATTTTAAATGTAAGTCTCTTTAGGAATGAAAATAACTCAGTTTATCATTTCCCTTCTTTCTTCTTTAACCATACTGAAAGTATATTTTAACAAGTATATATTAAAGAGTATATATTAGTAAGTATCGTATTAAGGTGCTGAAGAGTTGTTGATGAGTTGTCGATGGCGCTGCTGTTCTTCTTCCTTCCGAAATGGATATCGTTTCAACGGATCTTCAAGCTTCTTTTTCTGTTCTTTGAAAGATTTTTTAGCTACAGCTATATCATCTCCAGCTTTCTTTGTTCTTTCCTTTTTCTCATTACTAATGCGAATATTCTCAATAATCTTTTCACTCAATTTTTCTGGCCGATATCGTATCGAGACATAGTACCCTCTGCACCCTTGACCTCCGGATACTTTAGCAAGCATGTTTTTCCTCATTGCCTCTGCAAAAAGCTTGTCAATATAGTACCTTGTATACTTTCTCCAAGGTTCGTCACCCATCATCCTGGAATAAATGAAACTATTGTTGGTAGACGACATGTTTCTATTGACTCCTATTATAGATCTCACTGCAGCTAGAAGGAGCAGAAGATCAGGTCTTAGTTTCCCGTCTCTTACATCAATGAGGTAGTCTCTTTTTATACTAGTTGGAATCTCACCGGTACCTATTTCCCATCTCTTTGATAGTATTTCATCGATCTTATTCCTTATTTGTTCTGGAGGTCCCCAGAGCATTTTTAGGGGGAATGAGACATAGGATGCTGATGAGTACCTTTGTTTCAATGGGGCCTTACTAGTAAATGCTGTGTTTGAATAAATACGGTTAACAATACCATCAATTTCTTTGAAATCAAAGCCATCTTGTACGAACTCTAGCAAACGACTCAATGCATTCGCCTTTTTCACCCCTGTCCGATGAAGAAATCCTGCTAATTCAACAATGTAAGTATGCCGATTGCCTTCCTGAAAGGTCTTGCTAGAATCAACCCATGCTTTCCCCTTTTGGAACAGGAGATCAGATGCTGGAAACACGTACAACTTTGACTCTCCAACGATCTCTTTGGCATCAAGAATCTCCTTGGATTGCTCAATTTCGCCAACATAAGACTCAATAAATAGATCATCTATTGGCACTGGATCCTCACAGAAAAAGACTTCCGGATCATGACACAAGAAGCATGCTCGAGACACATCGCAGCCTATGTCGATTGTTATCTGCATTTCTTGGGTGAAATAATGTCGGAGTGCCTTAAAGTAATCCAAGTGATGTCCTGTTGCCAGATCAATTAGGAAGACGACCTTCAGTCCATGCCTACTCACACTTGTGAACATCAAAGCAGGCCTCAATGCTTCAAGGATCTTCTTCTTCATCCCCTCAGGCTCATCAACCTTATCTATGTCAATACAAATCAATCCTGATGGCGATATCAGGGCGTCATTCCTTCGCTCTGTAAAGATTCCAGAGAAGGTTACATATGGCAATGATGATCTTTTAAGCTGCCTTTTAAGATCCTCATCTTGTTCATTGCTGATTCTCTCAGTGATTTCTTTGTAACCATAGCCTATGATCAAATCCCGTACCTTCATTAATGTCATAAGACCATCAGTAGGTTTGGTGTTAGTAATAGGCTCATTGAATAATGAAAATTGGACATCGTCCAAGTTATTGCTATCTTTGTTCATCTTATTGAAATTTAACGGGGTTTTCGTTGGAGACGGGACTCCGTTTTACATTTTATATACCTTTTTCTGAAACTTTTCCCATAAGGCAGTTACAGAAGGCTCAGGATCTTCAAAAGGATGATCTTTGTAATATTCATCAATGTTTTCAATTGTTATTAATTCACCTATATCTTCCAAATAATTATAGTCAATTAGACTTGCAATTGTCATAATAAGGTCATCGATTATTTCATACGATTCGTGCAATCTTGTCTTTTCAGCCTCTGAATCTGGAGAAAATACAACATAGTGCTTTATTATTTTTTCAAGATCTTCAGATAATCCTTGTGGTGACTCTTGATCCAAGAAATCTTGAGCAATCTGAAATGTTTCCAGTAGTGCTCCGGGTCTTAATTTCATCTTTTTTTAGTTTTAATGTTATTAATGTTATTTTGAATTGAGTTAGTGTAGTGGGTTTGTTGTTTTATAAGCTTCTCGAACCGTATCATCGCATCCTCCAATGTTCTGCAGGACCAAGCCGTTTTTCCGAAGTCATTATTCCCTGGAAACACTTCTCTTTCATGGAGGATCTTGCCATGAATTATCGTGGTTGGTTTTATCTTGACCGTGAAAATTTCAAAGTATGATAGTTCTTCGGTTACCCTTTGCTCGTAAATACACGATCTCCCTTCACGTAGTATCTGAGTATAGGTAAAACCGTTTTTGCGGATAATCAAGGGGAGGGGATTCATTTGCCTGTCCCCCGATGTTTGTACTTGACTGTTTCAATCTGTTTAACTGCCTGTTCGATCTCCTCCCATTTGTACAAAACCCGACCACCGATCATATACTTTTGTAAGATACCGTCCTTTGTATAGTAATGAAGTGTAGCAAGGGAAATTTTAAGACGTGCGCAAACATCCTGGCGGGTTGCATATCCCTCTTTTAGTGTTTGGGGTTGTTCCGGTTTGAATTGACGGAGTTTCTCCTCCACAATGTCCCCAATGATTGTTTGGAAATCTTTGAGGGATGTTGAGTGTAAAATTACTGTGTTATCCATGATCCTAACTATTGTTTCGGATCAAAGATAATATCAATAATTATGTAAATGGCTGATAATTAACTGATTGTAGTTTTTATTGTAGTACTACACGAGATCAAGGGAGGTTTAATTTAGAACGAACTGATGTTGCAAACGTCTGGTTTTCAGGAGTTAGGTATATATGTTTTTGTTTCATCCTTGAGGTGTTCTCTGGCTTGTTAGTCCCATATGTGAGAAATTCCCGTGTATTCTGTTCGTTCTTTCCAATAATTAAAGATATTAAGTACGCCTTTTTTTCATTTGTTAGATTGAATTGATCATCCAAATGTTTTAAAATTCCAAATTCATCAAGTAGGATCATTTGTTTACTGTGCGAAATTTTTGTTTGCTCCTGAACGGATACTGATTCGGATTCAAGTTCCATCTTTTTTTTGTCAATCCAATCTGAAATAATTTTTTGTCTTTTTTTGATCTCTATAGGTTTAAAGCCCCATTGAAACTTCATAGATACTTCAATAGGAATATCCTCGATGCAGTTCTCAAGAAAAAAGAAAAAATCAACTTCTTGACCTAGATTTTTATTAGCGAACTGTTCATAGTGGAAATTTAGAAAACTTAATATATAGGAAGGCGGTACATGTAAAATTTCATAAAAGGACCATTTTAGTATAGAGTTTATATCCTCTTCAGATTTAGATGAATCTATATCATTCATTTCAATTGGGATCTGATATTTACCGCCTATTTCTTCATTGGGATGAAAATAAGAGAGATATCTTGTGAAGTCCATAATCTTGCTTGTTTAGTGTTTAAACGATCTGGTTATCATTAATATGCCTATTTTCTTGACGTATTAAAGTCTATTGTTTTCCGGGTTGTATACTGTATATCTTCCGGATTAACCTTCTTTGAATGACTCATCTCGGCTCATTTATGTTTTTGTTTACTGATTAATGACTTTCAGTGGTGACTTGCTAAAAAACGGATGATTGGCCATGAGGTCTGCATTTTGCTCCTGGCTGATCTTAATATACTTCAAGAAGGATTTTTCTGATCTGTGACCGGTGATCTTCATAATGGATATACTCGGCACCCCAGCTAAATATGCGTTGGTTGCAAAGGATCTTCTTGAAGTATGAACAGTAACAAGCTGATACATAAGATGTTCAGTCTCCACCCTCATCCCTCCTTTAGTTTGTGTCTTGATTATGTTCTCATTCAATTCGGCTTTTTCAGCTATCTCTTTCAAATAATCATTCATTTTTTGATCGCTGATTGCCCGAGGTAAGGTTCCATTGTACTTTTCTAAGATTGCTCGTATCGTCCAATGAATTGGTATTTCAACAGTTTCTCCAGTTTTCTCAGTCTTCACTCTTATCCTGGTGCCTGACTTTATTATATTTTCCATGCGGAGTTTAGAGAGGTCTCCAAATCGCAACCCGGTATAGCAGCCAATGATGAATAAGTCCCTTTGCTGTTCCAGTCGTTTGTTGTCCGATAAATCCAGATCATAAATTGTCTGGAGTTCTTGTTCATTCAGGTAGATAGTGTCGGCAGTTTCGGCAAACACTCTGAAATCCCCTGGGAGCTCCTTCTCAGTATATCCTTTTCGCAAGGCATATTTATAGAAAATCTTGATATTCTTTATATGGGTTCCGGTCGTGTTGAATGAAAGCACCTTCACTTTATTGCAGAATTGGATGAAGTCTTCGTAGAAGTCCATGTTTATGTCACGGAAATCCAGAACTATATTGTTATGCTCCTGGTAATACCTTATTGCTCGAAGCGTCGTGATATAATGTTTGATTGTCCAGGGTTTGCGGTTAATCGAGCTGATATATTGCTCACTCGCATCATAAAACGACAGTTTAAGTGGCTCCTCTTGTGGCTTTGGCCTTATGATGAGCTCAAGTTCATCTCTTAGGCGATTAATGTATAAGGTGTCATTATTCACCATGTGGTTATCATAGCATGCAAGAGCCTTTTCTTCAATGTCTTTTAACCGGTCGTTGGTGTCTTTGAAGTTCTTATATCGTTCAGTTTGTCTCGCACGATGTTCCAATTTGTTCCAGTTCTTTGGGTGAATCTTTTTCCCGGTAGATAGTTTAATCCGGTGTTGGTCAATCCACATGATAAGGTAAATGGGTGTTTCTTCCTTTCCCTTTGAGGGTATCTTTCCCTTTGGGTCTTTCTTTATCTTTGGTTCTTTTAGTATAAAAGTTACGGTGGCCATAACAGCAAAGTTTGGTTCGTACAAAGATAATTCAAAATTACGTTGGGGGACGGTAGGGGGGACTGTAAAATTAGATTTATTTGAATTATTTTGTACACATCTAAATGTCAGTAATCCTGAAAAGCCTATAAACAGTAGGGGTTTTAATTCAGATTGAGACAACCGACATTAAAAGGTTGGTGTCTTGTCCTGGGCACCCAGAAATGAAAAACGTCATTGTAAATCAAGTGTTTACAGTGACGTTTTTTCTTTGGTGTCAGGATCTTCCTGTTTTAGACA
>Ga0268276_1003207_pt1 | contig 12988 bp, 31 predicted proteins | sample saktaG_4_FD_190145 | JGI IMG/M metagenome (GOLD analysis project Ga0268276, IMG submission 190145) | Saline water microbial communities from Sakinaw Lake, British Columbia, Canada - sak_2010_1_5_45m | ecosystem: Environmental > Aquatic > Non-marine Saline and Alkaline > Saline ...
ACGCTGGGGTGGTGTAATTGGCGAAACGCGGTAGCTTCAAGAGCTATTGGAAGAAATTCCGTAAGGGTTCGAGTCCCTTCCCCAGTATTTTAAAATAAAAGGATATTTAAATGTGGGCATTTTTTGCTGTTTTGGGATGGATGTTTTTTGGAGGTCTCCTGTGTGCTATATCTGAAACAGGAGATAGTACTTCGCTTTATGCTAGAATAGCTCCAGCCATTTTAGTGTTTTGGGGTATAGTAACTTTATTCGTTATAGTTATCGGAGGAACGATAGCTTACAACAGCAGTAAGACAGAATCTCCAGAAAAATATGTAGAGGAAAGATTTTTCGAAACTAAAGAAGCGTACCTATCTCGTAAGAAATTGGAGAAAGAGATTTTAGATCTTAAGAGGAGAGAGGTAATTGCTTTAGAAAAACTTCTAGAGATGAAGAAGGAATATAAGAATGATTAAGGTTTTTTGTGATCGGTGTTCTAAAGAGATTGCAAAACCTACTTTTGCTGAAATTACAAGTTCCCAACATATATGTTCAACATGTGTGTTGGGAGATCATAAAAAACAGCCTAAAAAAGATGTTCCTAAAGAACATTGTTGTATAGGATGTAAAGGTGTTGAAGGAGGTAGTGCATGAAGAGAATGTTTGTATTGTTATGTGTGCTTTTGATTGGGTGTTCGAATATAAAGAATTTACCTCCAGTTGTGAAGGAAGCTGTTTTAGAAGAGGTAAGTGGGATTAAACTTATAAAATATTCGAGTTGGAAAGAAGATGGTAAAACACTTTTCAATGTTATTGGAAAGAAAGATAATAAGAAATATGTGATTACTGTGGATGAAAATGGAAAACTTTTGAATGTTCATATAGAATTTTAGAAGAAGGGAGAGGTAAGTCGAGTTACGGACTAACGACCGCGCTCCTGAAAAGCGTAGGCCCTAAACGGGCGTGGGGATTCGAGATCCTCCCTCTCCGCCTTTTTAAAGATCACCAAAAGGAACACCGGTAGGAATCTGTCAGCCTTCCGGATATACCGGGCATTCCATAAACTGCGGTGATCTTTTATCTACAGTGTATCTGCAAATAGCAGAACAGTGTGTGGGATGTGCTTAAATTGGAGCCCCGGGATTTGCTGTTGAATCAGCAATACTGGCGCTGGGTGGATTAAGCTACCTGTAGATATTACAAAAGAAAAGTAGAATGTACAGGAGAAAGTGAAAATGAGGCCATGAAGAAGGTAGATGTTACGGTACAAATGCGGGTAGCGTATATCCCTAGATTCAGAGATATTAAGTACAAAGATGTGGAATTTGGGACTGTTTCATCTATAGGCGAAAAATACATCTATGTCAGATTTGATAAAGACATAAAACAGTTAGGTTGGGAAAGGTGTTGTGGTGAAGCATGTTTTCCCGAAGATTTAATTAAGATTTGAAGTATGGATTGATCTGCATCATCTAAAGGAAGAAAAAATGAAATCAAATTGGTTTATACCGGGTTATTCTGGAAATTCGCTTATAGCAATAAAAGTCAAAGTCGAAAAAGAAGTTGGTGATTTTCAGGGGATATGGGTTGATGAACCGATTGGTCATGCTGTGGGTGTGGATGAAATTATAAGTACTCGTAGAAAAGCGGTTGTAGAACTAAAGAAAAGAATAAATGAGGCTAGGGCATATGGGGAGGTAGTTATTTCTTCGGATCTTTCCAAATTCAGAAAAGAGCATGAAGCTTTTATTGCCTCTACTTGGGAAGAAAATGGACAAAAGTGGTCTGGACTAGGATATACGTTAGAAGATAAGAAAGAGAACGTTGATTGGTTTGGCCCTCAACATATTAAGGCTTGATGTTTTTGAAGGCGCAGCGAGGGTGGGGCGCGGAGTCCTATACCGGCAACCGGGTTACTAGACCAAAAAAGGAGTAGTAAAAGGTATGTTAAGTTGGAATATAGTTAAAAGACTTCCCTACGAAGCTAACGGGGATATGTTTAGATATGCTGATGGTAAAACCCAAAATGTATTTTGGGTAGTTAATGGCCCCTTTAAGGCCCGTTTAAAAGTTATAGGATGGGATAGAACGATTAAAGCACAATATTATATTTTAAGAAACTTGGAGAGTGGTAAGAAAGTTTTTATAGCTTTCCGAGATATGTATATAATACTTAAAACTAAGGATTTGAAGAAGGGGGAGTTTGAAGGGAATTGGATAGGAATTGGGTGGGGTGGGAATTACGGACTGCGTATGCATGAATCCGATCCGGATTGTCCTCCCGGATATGTATTTACTGATGAGGAGTGATGGAGGGTATGTTAAGTTGGTATAACGGTTGAGTTGCTAACTCAATGTCCGAAAGGGCACGTAGGTTCGATCCCTACACCCTCCGCCATTTTGTATAAAAAGGATATTGTTGTGATAATCTTAGGAGATCTACATGGAGATTGGGGGACTTTAAAGAAAATACTAAATACTACAGAAGATGAGACAATCATCCAGTGTGGAGATTTTGGGTTCTGGCCAAATACTGGAGAATGGAAGAGATTTAGTAATTATCTGAAATACCATCCCCTAAGTCCTAAAAAAATATATTGGTGTGACGGTAATCACGAACATTTTGAATATATAAAAAGACTTAAATTAGATAAGGATGGTAAGTGCCAAATTCTTCCGGGATTATTTTATATGTCTAGAGGATCTGTACTAAAAATAGAAGATAAAGTCATTCTATTTTGTGGCGGAGCATCCAGTATTGACAGGCAGTGGAGGACTGCCGGTAGAGATTGGTTTCCGGAAGAAGTAGTTTCCGAATATTTTCTATCTGATTTAATTAAAATAATAGATAGGAGATTGTGTGGATTCAAAGTAGATATGCTAATTAGCCATACCTGTCCGTATGAAATTAATATGGTTTTAGAAGATGATTTGATAGATCCAACAAGATTTGTGTTAAATGAACTATGTAAAAGATATTCTCCTAAACGTTTATATTTTGCACATTGGCATGTTCATAAAGTAGGTTGTTTAAATAATACTGAATGGGTTTGTTTAAATCACAGCAAAAATTTTGATATTGGTTTTAAGGTTGTTTTGACAAAGGAAAAAAGTGCATGAAGAGTGTTACTGAATACACAGTGGTTGAAGAAGGTTCCATAGTTCTTCCAGAAGATATTGTAGATATTTTGGAAGAGGCGTATTTGACGAAGGATATTGTCGGCTCCTCTCTTATCGATGCTTTTGAAATTTTTAAAGGAGATGATGAGGATACGCACACTAAGATTAGAGTTACAGCTAAGGTTTCTGTAACTATTGAAGAGGTTAAGTAAGAAAGAAATAAGGCCGAGTGGTGTAATTGGCGAAACACGCGAGACTTAAAATTTCGTGGGAGAAATCCCGTGAGGGTTCGAGTCCCTCCTCGGCTACCATTATGAATTGTATACGTTTTCAGGTAGATCACTAGGAGAAAACTATGTTTGTTGTGTACAACGCTGTGGATGATGAATTTCTATCTAAGTTTAATAAAAAAGAACCTCTAGAATCTCTGTTCGATTATAAATACGAGTTTTTAGCAGATATTCGAGAGACTACAGAAGACTTTGCTGTTTTTTCCACAGCAGAAGATGCCCAAAAAGTTTGTGATATTCTTACGGAAGCATGTCTGGATGATATGATGGAAGGTGCGGCTAAACCGACTAAACCGGCAAAAATGTCGGACGAAGCCTTTAGAGATTCGTTGAAAGAAGACGTAAGTTTTATAGTTAGAGAAATAGTTGAGAAAAAGGTTTGGGGATTGACTGATGATGAAGATGAGTATGAAGATGAGGATGATTATGAAGATGAGGATGAACTATAAATTTTAATTAATTTGCATAGGGTACTATATTCGGAGACAAATGTTTTCGATTTTAAGTTTTGTCGGAGTAGTGTCATGGGATGGCTAGGTGTTTTAGGAATGTTTTTACTAATCCTTCATTTTGGAGTGTGATATGGATGATGGTCCTGAACTTAGAGAAACGAAGCTGGCTAAGAAAGTGCTAGAGTTTGAACTTGAGTTTGGAAATGGTTCTCACAACTCAACATTATTCGATAGTATAGTAGATTTGCTTATTACTAAAGGAATAACAAGTAAGGAAGAAGTTTTGGATTTTGTTGAAAAAGCTTTAGATAGTAAGACTGCACTTAAGAGAGCCCACAAATCAACTCAATCAAGGATGTTTTAAATGGCAAGCGCAGTAGGTAAGAAAGCACGAAAAGCCGGTGGGAATAGATACACTATTAAAAGACGGAAGAGTGCGGAAAAGCATGGGAAAGTGTTTGACAATTCTGTTCTAAAGCCGGAAGCATATAGACAGAAGAAGGCTGCACATAAGAAAGAACTTAGTAAGTAAAAAGTCAACCAGAAGAGGTATGCCTTAGTAAACACCTAGCGGTGAGTTAATGTAGATTGAATACAAAGAGAAACTGTATGTTTGGTTGAGCATAGTTGTCTTGAGTAACAATCACTAGTCCGAATTGTGTGTTTACTAAGACGGTGGGGACCCCACCTTACAGCCTCTTCGTTTTGTAAGCCCCTGTCGTTCAACGGATAGGACCACGATCTTCTAAATCGTTAACGGTAGTTCAATTCTACCCAGGGGTTCCACTTTTTAAAATTACTGGAGTTTGTATGTGTAAATGTAAGTATTGCGGAAAAGAAATTGAAAATACCCCTTTCTGCAGCGAGCTATGTGAAAGTGAATATATTAAGGGACTGAATTCACAAATAGATTTTGTATATCCGGATGGTTTTGATATCTTTCTAAAAGAAATTTTTGAAGATTTAGGGGCGAGTAACTCAATTGGTTTAGAGTAATGTCCTGATATGGCATAAGTTAAAGGTTCAAATCCTTTCTCGCCCACCAAAGGATCAATATGGAAACTGCGGTTTTACCTACGAAGAGTGATGTGAATTGGATTAAGTGTACTCTGTGTCAGAAGACTGGATGGGTGCCGAAAGAAGGGTGTCCTAAAGGACCTATTAAAAAAAGACTTTTTATACTGAATAAGAAACATAAAGTTTGCGAAACATGTTTAAATAAAATATTTTTAAAAAAGTAGTTTAAGGGGCTATAGCTTAGTTGCTTAAAGCGCGTGATTTGCACTCACGAGATCGGGGGTTGGAAGCCCTCTGGCTCCACCATTTTATTTGTCTTGTTGGTCTTCGGGTCGGCAATACGGAAAGTGGAAATGTTAATTATTAGAATCAATTTTATAAATTGGTGTTTTATTCTTAAGGGGGATATATGGATTGCTGAAAATGAACGGGGTGGAATATTTTATAATTTGGTTGAAAGCTTTAAGTATCTTTTGGAGAAGAAGGATTTGGAAAATATGTTAGAATTTTGGAGAGCACATAAAGTAAAAGGTTCTGAAGAAGATTTCGAATCTTTTGCAAAGTGGTTTAAGAATGAATATGCTGCAAGCTTATTGTGAGACTTAATATGTTTACTTTGAAAGGTAGTAGTGGAACTGTTTATGATTTTTCTTTTGAAGAGGAGAGGTGGGTAGCTAGATGTAGGAGTGATACGGATATAGTTTTTGATACATTGGATTTTGGTTTTGTAGAATTGAGTGAACTGGATTTAAAGGCTTTTGAAATGAGTTTGATAAGAGGTACTAAAGAATTTAAAGAATTTTGTAAGTGGTACAGAAGAGAGTTAGCTCTCCATCTGTTGTAAATTAAAGGAAGTGATATGAATGCATTTTTTAAAACGATGGTATGTATAAATACGGTTGCTATTATTGTTCTACTGTATTTTATTTATTCTAGTAGAATTATACTAAAGGATATGAATACAGAAATAGCTACTGTACATAAGAATAATGAAAATCTATTTAATTTAATGGGGGATGAACTTAGAAATATAAATAATGATGAGATATATGCATACATCAAAAAAGAATTGGAAACTTTAAGATACACATCTGTATTCGATAAGATTTCCATAGAAGATAAGCAGGAGGAACTATCTCTAAGAGTCGATTCAGTAGTTACTGAACTGCTTAACAGATTAGGAGATATAAAAACAAATTTTGAATGTAAGTTAAAGAGTAATACAGATTCTGTACTAAAGATAGTTAAACAAAATAATGAAGATACTCAGACAGCTATTCAAGAAACTCTACAAAAACTTTCTGTATTAGATAAGAGAGTTGTGGAAAATGAAGTTTTAGCTGTTAAAATTAAATCTCTAGAAAATACTTTGAATACTGCTGTAGAGTTGATGAAGATTGAGGTTGGAAAGCTTTCTGCTGAAATTGCCAAAGAAGCTGCTGAAAAGAGACTTATACATTACAATTACGACGCTGTACTACAGATAGAGAAGCAAAAAGGAAAAGTAAAGTGAAAAGAGAAAAAGCTACTGTAGACATAGATAGGGCTATAGAAGATATTTCAGATATGTATGCAGTAAAATTTGACTTTAAGGAATCTCTAATAGAGTCCGGAGAGTACGATAAACTTTTGGATATATATAAAGCCAAGGGTGGGGAAAAGATCAAAGATAAGTTGATAGATCTGCTTTTAGGAAATGTAGAGATGTGATGGTGGAAGTAGAAAATAAGTTTTTGGTAAGATTATTAAAATGTATGCGCCTGTAGCTCAGCTGGTTATGAGTGGGGCTCTTATAAGGCTCTGGTCCTAGGTTCAAATCCTAGCGGGCGCACCACTTTTGGAATGGATCTTTTATCTATATTACCGGAATAGATTAAGCGCTGGAAAGACTTTTTTTGTGAGCAGTAATTCAAAGTAAGTTGGTCTCTAACTGAAATGTATGTGGCCAAAAATAAACTCTTTCCAAATATGTATAGGGGAGTAGCGGGGAAGCAAAGTTTTAACTGCGGTGTCAGAGCACATCCTATACATTTTTAACAATTAAGGAATTAAAATGCCATACATAAAAGAAAAATATAGAACCGAAGTACAATCCGACTTAGATCATTTAGTATTTAATATTATAAAAATTAGAGATGAGAATAATTTAAAAGATATGGACTTGCTAGGAATCTTAAATTACTGTATAACCACTCTAATACTTCTCTTCGTATCTCGTACAGCCGGTAAAATCAGATATTATCTTATTGCTGGAATTACCGGTGTTCTAGAAAATGTGAAGCAGGAGTTTTACAGAAAAGTTGCTGCCGGATATGAAGATGTTAAGGAAGAAGAAGAGGGAGAAGTCGGATATTCCCGAATATTATGAGTTTAGTAAAATTTACAGATAATACGTATTCTGTAATTATAAAGTTATTTGGAGAACGGAGTGTGAAATGAAATATAAAAAGCATTTGGAGACGGAAACTGATAAAAGAGCCTGTAAGAATGAATGTGCTGTCGGGACATCTACTACTAAATATAGAGAAGTTACCTGCAAAACATGTAAGAATACATATGAATATATTTGGTTAAAAACCATGTCTAATTAGGGGATTTTTATGCAGCACAGACTTAAAGGAATGCGGTGCTATCTTTCTGGAGCTATGGATAGAGTAGATGATAAGGGAGTTATTTGGAGAAGATGGATAACTGAGTTCCTAAAATCTTTAGGAGTTATAGTACTCGATCCTAGCGATAAGAAGATGTATGGGGATGTTAAGTTTAAAATAGAACAGAAAGATTTTAGAAGAGATTGTCTGGATAAGGAAAAATTCGATAGTTTACAAATAGAAACTAAAGCACTGCGTTCCGTAGATTTAAGGATGGTGGATATTTCAGATTTTGTAATAGTTTATCTAGATAACAGACAGACTGCCTGCGGAACTTTTGAAGAGTTATTTAAAGCTAATCTAAGTAAGAAACCTGTTTTGATTGTAGTTGAGCAGGGGAAGAAGGAAGCTTTCGCATGGTTGTTCGGAGTGATCCCTCACGAACATATTTTTGAAGACTGGGATTCTTTAAAAACTTATTTGGTAAAAGTACATACAGATGAAACTGTACTAACATATAAGAGATGGATCTTCTTTGATTATGATAAGCTTACAGCGGTGTAATTATGCGTAGAGGTCCTTTAGTACATAAACCTTTTATCTTAACTATAAATGTTAAAGATATTATCCAGGAATGGTTGTTAATATTTAGGATGGGGCCTAAATTTTCCAGTTTTAAAGCATATGAAATGTTTATAAAAACTATAACGGATACTTGTGAAGTCAGATATTCATTAATAAGATTTTGTAAACATGAAGTGTATTATAAGGATTATCAGCATATATTTGGATTTTATTGCTCGGATATTACAGAAGCCAATATTCCTCTCTTTCTGGAAGAGTGGCGGAGGGTGTGGTTGGTAGAAGGTTTTGACGGATTTTGGTATAGAACAAAATAAAGGCCTGATACGGCAGAATCTCTCTACTCGTGTCTTTAATCTCCACTATACTTTTTAGTTACCAACAGGAGCTCGTGTAATGGGTAAAAAAGTAGCTATTCTCAGGTGTGCGTGCAGATGGTGTGGTAAGACCGTGTACACAAAGACAGTCCCTTATAAGAACGAGCCTGAAAAGATTTTAAAATGTGTTTGTGAAGAGTGTGAAGAAGTTGCACGGAATATAAAATACGCTTGAGTGCATTACGGGGTGTGGGGTAACGGTATCCCGTCTGCTTTGGGTGCAGAAGATTTGCAGGTTCGAATCCTGCCACCTCGATAGTTAAGATTTAATTTAGGAATTTAGGATGATAAAAATATCCCCGAGAACTTGGGAGACTTTAGAAAATGATGCTAAAAATATTTTAAAAACTAATATGGAATATGCTGTAAGTTTTTTAAGTTTATTTGAAGAGAATTTATCGGATATAATTGTATGCTCGATGGTTTCTAAAGGAGGACAGGGTATACAAGTTAAATATAGTGATTTGTCAACAGCTCTGAATAATAACGATAAATACGAATGTGATGTGTACTTTCACGTTAACGGAGGAGGAACTAAGCAAGCTAAAATTAATAAAATTAGAGCCTCCTTCATAGATATAGATGTTGGAAGAGATAAGAATGGTAATTATCTACAGAACAATATTGTTAAGAAGAGGAAGGAGGATATAAAATATTATATAACTAATTGCGCAGCTCCTCCCTCAATAATTTCGGAAACAAGAAATGGATATCACTGTTATTGGTTATTTGATAATACTTTAGATGGACACTCGCCGATGGATTTAGAGAAGTGGAGGGAGATTCAGCAAAGCTTACTAAAATATTTTGAGCCTGTAGGTGGCGATAGGATGGCCTTAAAGATAAATCAGCTTCTGCGTGTTCCAGGAACTATGTGGAAAAAGAAATGGACTGGTTTACCAAATACTTCTGTAGTTTACGTCTGTACAGGTAATAAATATACGATAGATTCTTTACATGCCTCTCTAATACCAGCCCCAGTAAAGAAGATGAATTGGGGGAGTCCTTCTGATCTTACTGCAAAAAAAACTGTAAATACAGGTACTTCCACAACAGTTTCCAATACGGTTTTGGGAACAGTTATGGAGACTATGAATTTTCTGGCTTTTGTAGCTTATCAAGCTAAACTTGAAAACAAGTATTTTTTACTACAGACTGCGGAAAGGCTTGCTAAAGAATTAGCATTTCATCACAATCTGTCAGTCGTAATTCCCAAGGTGTGAAATGGAAAAAGATGGTAATACGAAAAACAAGAAAGACAATATCAATACTATTTGTAGAAAATGTGGAAGGGATAAGTATATTAGTAAGGTTAATGAAAATCTTACAGGATGTGTAGTTCACTGCCCTTCCTGTAAGCATAGACTAGCTAGATTTGAGTGATACGGGGAGGATGTTAATTTCCAGGCGAGTCTCATAAATTCGTCCACGTGGGTGTGATTCCCACCCCCGTTACCATCTTTTAGTTTGACTTCTATTCTTCTGGGTGCTAATAGTACAGCAAAAAGGAGAATAGAATGTCAAACATTAATTCATGGAAAGCAGCCGGAAAAGTCACAGCTAAATTTTAAGCAAATTGTAAAAAGGAGAAAGTAGATGAAGGTTTCTGTGAGTGAAGCTCTACGTTTGAAAAATGAAATTATAAAGATGGTGCATACGACCTTAGGAGATACCCGTATAGCTGAATACGGTGTTACTACTGAAGATGATAAACCTGTTACGGAAAGAGAAAGTTGTGAGAAGTTTCCAGAAGTATATGCTAAACTTTGTAAGATCTTTTCTATAAGTCATCAAATAAATTCCGTATTAGCTAAATATGATGTGGAAAGCGGCATTTCAGATTTGGTTAGATCCTTAAAGAATAACGAAGCATTGCTTACGGTTTTAACCGATGCTTTAAGATTAAAAGATAGCACACAGATTACGTATCAAGCTATAGGGAATAAGAGAGTAGAAGTTAAGAGGCATTTCACTCCTTACGTTCCTATAAAAGAGATTAAGTGTAAGATAACTCTTTTGAAGAAGGAGATAAGAGATATAAAAAGAGATATAGATAAGAAAAATTTGGAAACTATAGAACTTCCATTCGAACATACGGAACTGGATTCTTTCTAAGAGATTTTGTAAATCCTGGTTACTACGAATAGGTGTCTAACCGAATTTAGACTAGGGTTCTCCACACCGAATTGAGGAGAGGTTAGCTCTTTCATCCATAAAATTGCATTTGCATTAATTTTTTTAGAAAAATTAAAATACTGATGTAAAATGTAAAGAGTAAACTGTAATACGTACTGACTGTTTACAGTCGCGTTAAACGTAGAATGTATGCACGTGACTTTCCGAAAACCAGGATTTACATATTTTTATATAAAAAGTGCACAAAAGTGCACTTAAAATTGTGACCGTAGCTCAATTGGCTAGAGCGCTCGGATGTGGCCCGGGAGGTTGCTGGGTTCAAGTCCCGCCGGTCACCTTATAGATTTTGGGTACCTGGAAAGATGTTTGGTTGTTTACCTGATTGCGTGTGTGGTATTAAATGATTTTCTATTTTATAGAAAATAACGAAGATAATGACGCAGTGTCTTCACATGTCTCCAAACATCCTTTCCAATTTTTTAAGGAAAAAGTATGAATGTTACCGACTTTGTTGAACAAGCTAAGAAATATAGAGAAGCTGTTAGAGAAGTTAATGAAAAAGTAAAAAAGGATCTCGCATTCAATCCGATGGAGTGTAGAATTCATAGGGGGAACTTCGCAGCTCTGATCTATTTCGAAGAATGGGATGGGAGTATTCTCATTCAAGTAGGTACAGAGGATGTTATATTGGATACTACATATACGAAACCAGTTCCTAATACTACCTTCCCTGTTTCTGGAATAACTACTGAATTTCTAGAGCTTCTGGATAGTAAATTTAAAGAAGCTATAAACTGGGTTCAAGGAAAAGCAGAAAACTTTCCTACAGATGATTGCGAAAAGAAGCATAAGAAAAGGGCTAGGAAGGCGTTGAAGGATAGAGTTTAAGTTTTTAGGAGGTTTTTATGCGTTCTTTAGAACAACCTAAAGAATATACTCAGAAAGCAGATATTCAGGACATTTTAGTAAAAAACATAAATAAGTTTGTTATGGTTAGAGGATACTTCTTTGCAATTAAAGGTATATTAAAAGAACTTACCAAAGTTCTTTCTAACGAATTAGCTTTGGAACATAGAAAACTTTCTGAAGGGTTTTTGGAAAAGAACGGATCTTTTGTTGTATCGGTTAAAAATGGAAGAAATTTGGCTAATGTAGTTGTTTTTGCAGATAGTATTATTTCCATAGCCTCCCAAGATGATTTACCGATTGTTATAAGGACAAAGATGCCTGGAAAATAAGAGCGGGCTGCTAAGATTGGTGGTTTAGCGCTGGTCTGTAAAACCAGTCCCTTAGGGTATATAACAATGTAGGTCCGATTCCTACCCCGCTCAGGGAGAAGAATATGAAGGTGTATGATTGGCATATACTATGTAGATGTTTGGATGAATGTGTTTGTGGAGGATATCCGGGAGCTCTGCATACATTTTCTAAAAAGATATGTGTAGAGTGTCCTAGATGTGGTAAGCATACTTCTTACGGAGAATCTTGGGAATGTATGGTGGAGTGGAATAAGAAAATACGTAAGGAAAAGTTAAAAGAATGATGTTTACCATACTGTTTGAGAGTAAATTTCCTTCTAGGAGGGAGTTTAAACTTATATTTTATAAGGAGAAAGGCTGTTGGATAACTATATGTGATGGAAAACATGTTAATATGAAAGAAGAGGTGTTTAAGTTTAAATATCCTAAAAACAAAGAGGTACTAAGTAGACTCCTCAACTACGCATATGTTACCGGAAATTTAGCAGAATATGCTGAATTTAGAAAATGGTTTATAAATGAATTGGCTGCAGAACTTTTGTAAGGAGAAAGTAGATGGAAATTAATGTTGACGAAAAGGATGATTGTAGGATAACGATTGATAAGCTGACTGATGAAGAAGAAGCCCTCCTTCTTCGAGAAGGTATACGTTCTTTTATAAACGATGTTCCTGAATATAGGGATAGTGTTTTAGTAATGAATCCGGAAGCTCTCCCTAGTTCTTCAGAAGTTAAGCATATAGAACTTAGCGATGATATGTGTTCAGTACTTCTCGCTAAAGGAATTGTTTCTGCATTGGAAAGAACTCTTGAAACAGTTTCTAAACTAGAAAAAGATACGGAAAGTGTAAAAGACGAATGTGCGGAATGTTCGGATAAAGATAAGGAGTAAACATGTTTATTTTCATTTCGATTTGGTTGCTTTTAGGAATAGTATGTGGTCTAATAGGTCAGAGTAAGATAAATGCAGATAATAAGAATATAGGGATGTTGGATCTGTATGTGGCGGCTTTAAGCCCTATCTTTGGTCCTCTAGCTCTCTTCACTCCAAAAATTGCAAGGAAAGATAAAACGGATGGGTGTACAGACGGAAGTTGCGAAGACAGTCCCAAAGTATAACGGTATAGTAGATATACTAAAACAGAGTGGATGGGTATTTAAAGGAAATGGCTTTTGGCTTGATCCT
>Ga0268276_1003208_pt1 | contig 12986 bp, 7 predicted proteins | sample saktaG_4_FD_190145 | JGI IMG/M metagenome (GOLD analysis project Ga0268276, IMG submission 190145) | Saline water microbial communities from Sakinaw Lake, British Columbia, Canada - sak_2010_1_5_45m | ecosystem: Environmental > Aquatic > Non-marine Saline and Alkaline > Saline ...
CTGCAAGAATTGCCAGAAGGAAATTGTGCCCAAGGTTGAGGGCACAATCCCAAACTGCAAGTTTGACCTTGCAACGGCAATCCTCATCTCCTACCTCTATGTCGCGACAAACATGAGCATGGGGAACATAAGGCACCTTTTCCTTGAGCTCTTCGGAATGGGAATCTCAAAAGGCACGGTCAGCAACACCCTCACAAGGCTCAAGGAGTACCTTGGCGACGAATATTCGTTCCTTGAGCAGCAGATAACTGAGGCTCAGGCAAGATATAGGGATGAAACTGGCTGGAGGAAGAATGGGAAGCTGTTCTGGAACTGGGTGATTGCGACGAGCAATGCAGTCATCTACCGGCTCGAAAAGAGCCGGTGCCACAAAAATGCCGGCAAGATAGTTGGCAAAACAGGTGTTGATGTTTCCGACGGCTACAAGGCATACAACCAGCTCAAGACACGCAAGCAGCGCTGCTGGGCGCATCTCATACGCCTTGCAAAGAATCCCGAGCATCCGTTCGCCATTGACCAGGAGATAAGGGATTATGAGAAGCTTGTGCAGGGCATCTTTGAGATTTACCATGATGCAAAACTGGCCAAAAAGAGGTTCAAGCCGTCTGCAAGGAGACGACGGAAGTTTGACAGGAGGCTGCTTGCGCACCTGCAGGCCGTCAGGTGGCATAGCAAGAACTCAAGCAAACTGACAAACTATATCATGCAGCTTTGGGGGGAATGGTTCACCTTCCTGGAATTTGCTGAGGTTGAGCCCACAAACAACAGGGCGGAGCGTGCGCTCCGCCACATCGTGATAAAGAGGAAGGTCAGCCAGCAGAGCAGGGGGGATGAAAGCATGAGGAGCTATGCCATGCAGGCATCCCTCTTCATGACCGCACGGCAGAATGGGGATAGCTATGCTGATTACCTGCGCCACGTCGTAGAGGAGAAAATTAACGGCGTCGGGAAATCTTGAACTGTTACCGCCAGTGGCAAGCTATTATAATAAAACGCCCCAATTCACCCTCATGAGGCGCATAACAGTGCACAAATGCAGCGGCAACTCGCTCCACCACTGGCACCGCGTGCGCAACCCGCTTCGCGTGTGCCTGAATTTCCTGCTCATATACGCAGCGCGCTATGCACCCTCGCTCCCACTCAAGCGCTTCTTGCTCCGCACAGCAGGCGCGCGTGTGGCAAATGGCGCCGCATTCGGGCTTGGCGCAACGATAGACATATTCTTCCCTGAAAACATCGAGGTGGGGGAAAACGCAATCATAGGCTACAACACCGTGCTTTTGGGGCACGAGTTCCTGCAGGGCGAATACAGGGCTGGAAAGGTGGAAATTGGCAAGGAAGCAATGCTTGGCGCAAACTGCACTGTGCTTCCCGGCGTAAAAATCGGCAATGGCGCATCCGTTTCCGCAATGTCGCTGGTGAACCGCGACATACCCTCGGGGCAGACATGGGGCGGCATCCCTGCAAGAAGGCTGGCGCCTTCCCGCGGCAATGGCGGCGTGCCTGTAAAAAAAATCAAGGGTTGAATGCATGGACAAGCGCAGCCAACTTTTCCTGCCCATCGTGCTTCTCAACATTGCGGCAATTTTCGCAGGAGGCTATTTTTACATAGACCAGCTTGCCGAAACAGCGCCGCACCTTCTTGTGTTCGTGCCAGACTGCCCTCTTTACGTCCTTCTCGCGCTTTTCATAATCCTCGGCATCATCCGCAATGAAATATTCTCCTTCATAGTCTCCATAGGCATGGTGAAATACGGCTTGTGGACGGTTTTTATCTTCCTTTTCCACTGGGACGTTTACTCCCAGCCCCTTTTTTTCTGGACAAGCGTGATTTTCATCCTCGGGCACATTGGAATGGCCCTTGAAGGGCTTGCGCTGCTTCCCAAAAAGCCAGCAAGGCTGGCACTTGCCCTCGCGCTTGCCTGGTTCCTGCTGAACGACATTTCCGACTATTACTGGGGCACGGTGCCCTCGCTTCCGCCAGGGGGCTTGGAAACAGTGCGCATCCTCACCATTGCCTCGAGCATAGCGCTTCCGCTCCTGCTTTTCGCATTCGCCGCCCAAATCCGCAAGTGCGTGGCGGTGGCATGGCTGCGCAGAGTGCTTGGGATAAAATAAGCCTTACGCGATTATGATCGGCTCAGGCGGAGGCTCGGGTTTCTCTTCTTTTTTCACAGTCTCTTTTGCAGCTTTGCCCTCTTCCTTCTTTCCTTCCTGTTCATCCTTCTTCTCAGGCTCTGCCTCTTCCGCATCAGGGCTGATTTTCTCAAGCGCGACAATCCTCTCGCCCTCATCCAGCTTCATGAGCCGCACTCCGCCAGTGTTCCTGCCAATCACGCTCACGTCTTTCACGAACAGGCGTATCATCTTGCCTCCTGAGGAGACAAGCAGCAGCTGGTCGCTGTCTGCCACGGAAACAATGCCCACGACACGGCCGTTCCTGCCGTGCGTCTTGATGTTTATCACTCCCTTGCCGCCGCGCGACTGAAGGCGGTACTCGGAAATGTCCGTCCTCTTGCCATACCCGTTCTCGGTAACAATCATCAAAGTCTCGGTGTGGTCAATTGCCATTCCCACCGCAGAGTCATCTTTTTCCAGCCTAATGCCCCTCACGCCCTGCCCGGTCCTGCCGATTTCGCGCACCTCATCCTCATTGAAGCGAATCGCATTGCCCTCTGCAGTGGCAAGTATGAGCTGCCGCTTCCCGTCAGTCTTCTTTGCCGAAATGAGCGCATCGTCCTCCTTGAGGGTGATTGCGATGATACCGCCGTTTCGGGGCCTTGAGTAGTCCGACATGCTGCTCCGCTTCACAATCCCTTTTTTGGTAAGCATAACCAGGTATTCATCATCAGAGAAAGTGCGCGTCTTCACCCAGGCAGCAATCTTCTCGCCTGAAAGCGAAAGCAAGTTCACAATCGCCTTGCCCATGGCATACCTTCCGCCGGAAGGTATCCTATACACCTTCAGCCAGTGCACATTTCCTTTGTCGGTGAAGAACAGCAAATAATCATGCGTGGAGGCAAGCATCACATCCTTTATCCGGTCGTCCTCCTTGGTCTCGGAGCCTATCACTCCCCTGCCTCCGCGCCTTTGCGCGCGGTACTCGGACATTGGCACGCGCTTTATGTAATCGTCCTGCGTGATTATGACTGCGACATCCTCCTCCGCAATAAGGTCTTCCATCTCAACTTCGCCGTCATCCTCGATTATCTCCGTCCTGCGCTTGTCGCCGTACTTCTTCTTCACTTCCACAAGCTCAGAGCGGATTATCCCGTATATTTTTTTCTCGTCCGCAAGCACGCCCGCAAAGTAATCAATTGTTTTCGCAAGCTCAACATCCTCATCGCGCAGCTTGCCGCTTTCCAGCATGGACAATTTCCTTATCTTCATCTCAAGTATGGCTTCCGCCTGCTTCTGCGTTAGCGCAAACTCGGACATGAGGGCCTCAAGCGGCACCTTTGCCGCCTTCACTGTCCTTATCACCGCGTCAATCTTGGCAAGCGCGAGCAGCAGCCCTTCCACAACATGCTTCCTTTCCTGCGCCACGCGAAGGTCAAAAGCGCTCCTCCTTTTCACCACTTCCTTCCTGTGGGAAACAAACTCAGTGAGAAGCTGCGGCATGGAAAGCGTTTTCGGCTCGTTGTTCACAAGCGCCAAATTGTTTATGCCAAAAGTGCCCTCCAGCGTGGTGTGCGCATAAAGCTGGTTGAGCACCACATCGGCATTCGCATCCTTTTTGAGGACTATCTCGACATGCATGCCCTTCCTGTCAGACCTGTCTGCAATGTCGGCAATGCCCTCGAGCTTCTTGTCGCGCGCAAGCTCTGCAACGCGCTTGATGAATTCCGCCTTGTTAACTTGATAAGGCATTTCGGTAATCACAATCTGTGTTCTCTTTTCCTTATGGGTAATAATTTCAGCTTTGCCCCTCACGCGCACTATTCCCCTGCCTGTCAGGTAAGCGTCGGCAATTCCCCGCCTGCCCACAATATAGCCGCCTGTGGGAAAGTCAGGGCCGGGAATAAGCGTGCGCAGAACCTCTTGGGGCATGTCAGGCTGGTCAATCATTGCAACCAGCGCATCCACAGTCTCAGACAAATTGTGCGGCGCCATGTTGGTTGCCATGCCAACCGCAATTCCTGACGAGCCGTTCACAATGAGGTTCGGCACCCCGCACGGCATCACCGTGGGCTCCTTGAAGGTGCCGTCAAAGTTCGGAGTGAAGTCCACAGTCTCCTTTTCCAGGTCAGTCAGAATCTCCTCTGAAAATTTGCTCAGCCGCACCTCTGTATATCTCATTGCCGCAGCCGCGTCCGCATCTACTGAACCAAAATTCCCCTGCCCGTCCACAAGCATGTAGCGCATGGAAAAGTCCTGCGCCATCCTCACCATGGAATCATATATCGCAACATCGCCGTGCGGATGCAGCCGGCCAAGCACCTCGCCGACTATGCGCGCAGACTTCTTGTGCGGCTTGTCATGCGTGTTTGAAAGCTCGTACATTGCGTAAAGTATCCTTCTGTGCACAGGCTTCAGGCCATCGCGCACGTCGGGAAGCGCCCTGCCCACAATGACCGACATGGCATAGTCTAGGTAGGATGCGCGCATCTCCTTCTCGACTGCGCGCGGCAATATCTTGCCATGCTGGTATTCCCTGTTTTCGTCAGCCATTTTATCCCCTGATTAAACATCCAGGTTCTTCGCTTCCTTCGCATCCAGCGGAGCTCGGCTCCGCTGTCTGCGCAAATCGCTGCGCGATTATGCGCATGCTGCTCAATGAACGTCATACATCCAGGTTCTTCGCTTCCTTCGCGTGCTGCTCGATGAAAGCCTTGCGCGGCTCAACGGCATCGCCCATCAATATGGTGAATATCTCATCCGCCTTCATTGCATCATCCACGGTAACCTGCAGAAGAATGCGCGCTGAGGGGTCCATTGTGGTGCTCCACAACTGCTCAGGATTCATCTCTCCCAATCCCTTGTAGCGCTGCATGCCAACATTTTCATGGCCGCCCATTTCAGCAGCCAGCTTCTCCATTTCAGCGTCAGTGTATGCATATCTCTCGTCCTTGCCGCGCTTGAGCTTGTAAAGCGGCGGCTGGGCAATGAAAATGTACCCATTGTCCACAAGAGGCCTCAAATACCTGAAGAAAAGCGTGAGCAGAAGCGTGCGGATGTGCGCGCCGTCAACATCAGCGTCAGTCATTATCACAACTTTGTGGTAGCGCAGCTTCTTTATGTCAAAGTCCTCGCCAAACCCAGTCCCCAAAGCGGAAATGAGCGTGCGGATTGCCTCGCTCCCAAGTATCTTCGTTATCTGCGCCTTTTCAACATTAAGGATTTTGCCGCGCAGCGGGAGAATCGCCTGGAACTTCCTGTCCCTGCCCTGTTTTGAACTTCCGCCGGCGCTGTCACCTTCCACAATATACAACTCACTACAACTAGGGTCCTCTTCCGAGCAGTCAGCAAGCTTTCCCGGAAGCACGCCGCTTTCCATCGCCCCTTTGCGGCGCACGAGCTCGCGCGCCTTTTGCGCAGCTTCGCGCGCGTTTGCAGCTGAAGTCGCCTTGTCAAGTATCTTGCGCGCTTCAGATGGGTTTTCCTCAAGGTAGTGGCGCAGCTTCTCCCCCACAATGGACTCCACAATGCCTTTCATCTCGCTGTTGCCCAATTTCGTCTTGGTCTGCCCCTCGAACTGCGGGTGGGGGAGCTTCACAGACAATACCGCAGCCAACCCCTCCTTCAAGTCCTCGCCAGAAATCTTGATTTCCTTTCCCTTGCCATTGTTCTGCGCTGTATAATCATTGATGGTGCGCGTGAGCGCAGCCCTGAAGCCCACAAGGTGGAAGCCGCCCTCAATGGTATTTATGTTATTGGCAAAAGTGTAGATGTTGTCGGCATAACCTGCATTGTACTGCATGGCGACCTCTACCACCACGTTCCCGTCATCCTTCTCAAAGTGGATAACATTGGTGATGGGCTGCTTGTTCTTGTTGATGTAATCCACGAACGAGACCAGCCCTCCCTCGTACTGGTTCTCCTCGGACTCGCCTGAAAGCTCGTCGCGCACCAGAATCTTCAATCCCTTGTTCAGGAAAGCAAGCTCGCGCATCCTGTTTGCCACTATGTCAAACTTGAACTCGATTAAGCTGAAAATCTGCGGGTCAGGCCTGAAGCGCACAATGGTGCCGCTTCCCGTGGTTGGGCCAAGCTCGCGCACAGGAGTCACAGGCTTTCCCCTTTCATACCTTTGCCTGTAGTGCTTGCCATCGCGCTTCACGTCAACTTCCAGCCATTCTGAAAGCGCATTCACGCACGACACGCCAACGCCATGCAGGCCGCCTGACACCTTGTAGCTCTTGTTGTCAAACTTCCCGCCTGCGTGCAGAATCGTCATCACGACCTCAAGCGCGCTCTTTCCCGTGCCCTCATGCGTCTCCACGGGTATTCCGCGCCCGTCATCAGTGACGGTGACTATTCCCCCGTCCCCAAGCGACACCTCGATGTTCTTCGCATGGCCAGCCAAAGCCTCGTCCACGGAATTGTCCACCACTTCATAGATGAGGTGGTGCAATCCCCGCTCTCCAGTGTCGCCAATGTACATTGCAGGGCGCTTCCTGACCGCTTCCAGCCCTTCCATTACCTGGATGCTTTTTGCGGAATATTCGTTAGCTGGAGGGGTGCTTTCCTGTGCCATCAATACCACTGATTCAGATGCATTTCTTGCGCTAGTTTTTGGACTGTTTTTCAAGCATTTTCCACGCGCGCCGCCAGCGTGTTTTACGACGTAAAATCAACGATAATATTATGCCAAATGAGCTTTATATAGGTATGCCTGGAAAAGGCCCAAAGCCGGCCCCACTTTTACTCGTTGCAGCAGGCAATCCTCAGGTCTATTCCTGCGCGGTTTTGCCTTGCGGCTTCAAAATCAGGGCAAATCAAAAGCGCGCGATCAAAGCACTTAAGGGCAGAGTAGCCGTCGCGGAGGAGCAAGTGCAGCTCGCCAAGCTTGTTGAGCGACTTTGCGAAGTCAATGCTGGTGGCCCTTCCCCCAACGCTTTCATAAATCCTGTTTGCCGCCTCGTAGTCCTTCCTGGCGTTTTCAACATACGTCTGCCATTTCTCATAGCTTCCCCCCATGTTCTCGCGCTCTGCAAGTTTCATGTGGGTGGTGCCGCGCTTCTTGTAGGCTTTTGCAAGGGTCAATTCCCAGTTATGGTAGGGTGTCGACTCATGCCTGCCGATTTTCTCGCACTGCTCTATCGCGGCTGTCAGGTCATCAACTGCCCTGTCGAGGATGCCTGCCTTGCTCCTGACGCTTCCAATGTCAAGGCGGATGCCGGGGTACTTGGGCATCTTTTCCGCAATCTGCCCAAGGTAAGCCAATGCCTGGGGGTATTCCTTCATGGCAATGCATATCCCTGCCCTTTTGCGCAAAGTGCGGTATTCGTGAGGGTCAAGCCTAGCCTGCCAGAAATGCACAGGCTGGTGCTGCTTCTTTTGCGTGCCGATGCGCAGCACTCCCCCTAGCCTCCGCAAAATATTATTCTTTCTGGCGACATCCTGCGCGGCGCCTCGCGTATCATAAGTAGCAACTACGGCAATCATGGCTCCACCTCCTAAAACTAGAGCAAATGGTCATTTCCCGCCTATCCTATATACGCGTTGCGTTCCATATGGGGCATTTCCCTGCCCTTTAAAAACAGCTACTTTATCTCGCCCACAAGCTCTTCCAGCAGGTCCTCTAGCGTCACCACGCCCACAAACTCATCCTTCTCGTTCACCACAACCGCAATGTTCCTGCCCATGCTCTGCAGCTGCGAGAAAGCCGAGTTCGCCTTGTCGTTCGCCTTCACGTAAAGGCAGGGCATGGGGATCTGCTGCAGCCTCATGCCGGGCGATTTTTTCGTCTCGCGCGCAAGCGTCTTGAGGCTGATTACGCCAATGGGCCGTCCGTCCATTATCACCGGAAAGCGAGAATAATTGCTTTTCACCGCCTTGTTGTAAGCATCCCTCACCTTCATGCCCGCATCCAGCCATTCCACGCTCTCCTTCTGCGTCATTATCTGCGACAGGGGCTTGTCGTTGAATGCCAGCACATTCCCAATGAGCTCGCGCTCCTTGTCCGATATCCCCTTGCTTTTTGCGGAAAGCGCAACAGCGGAGCGCACCTCGTCCTCGCTGAAGCTCTCCACCTTGGTGGCGCGCGCGTACGCGCCCGGTATGAATTTGTTGATCTGCTCAAACACCACCACAAGCGGCAGGGTGATTGCGTAGAAGCCCTCAAGGAACGGCGAAACCGCAAGCATTATCCTCTCAGCATGCCCCGCAGCAATGCTTTTCGGGATAACCTCGCCGAATGTGAGCAGCAAAAGCGTCATCGCGCCAATCGCAATTCCCAGCCCCTCGCTTCCGAACAGGCCTATTGCCACCGAGGTTGCAAGCGCGGAGGCTGCCACATTGGCTATGTTGTTGCCTATGAGGAGCGAAATTATCACCCTGCGCCTGCTGTCGCGGAGGCGATACAGGTTTTCTGCGTTCTTCACCTTTTTTTCCACAAGTGCATGCAGCCTCACGCTGCTTATGCTGAGGAAGGCAAGCTCAGCGCCTGAGAAAAACGCGGATGCGCCAAGAAGGGCGAGCAGCGCCAGCCCTTCCAGTAGGAGAGTTTCCATGCTACTGGTTTGGGGCTAGGGATTAAAATCAGTTGCGATTCGCGCCTATACGATTTTTATCTTGCCCACGAGCTCTTCCATGAGGTCGTCCATGGTGAGCACGCCTGCGAACTTGCCCTTTGCGTCCACAACCACTGCAAAATGCCTGTTGTTCATCTGAAGGTGCAAAAACGCGTTGTTGAGCATGTCTGTGGTCTGCACCATCACCAATGGCTGCAAAAAGCCGCCAACAGGCGACTTTGGCTGGCTGTCAGACACCTTGTCAAGCGTGCGTATGTTTATTGTGCCAACTGCCTGTTCCTCCTTCATTATGGGGAAGCGGTAGTACGGGCTGGCAATCGCCTTTGCATGCGCCTCTGCCACTGGCATTTCAAACGGGAAGGAAACCACGCGCTGCTTGTGCGTCATTGCATGCGCAACCGTCTTGTCGTTGAACGCAAGCACGTTCTCGATGAGCTCGCGCTCCCTTTCCGATATCCCCTTGTGCTGCGCGCCAAGCGTCACCGCCGTTTTTACCTCCTCTTCCGTGAACCTCTCAATGGTGATCGCGCGCGCATACACGCCAGGTATGAAGCGGTTTATGAACTCGAAGAAGATGACAAGGGGCGTGAGCGCCCAGTATATTCCCTCAACAAGGGGCGCGCAGGCAAGTATTATCAGCTCGCCATAGCTTGTGGCCAAGCTTTTGGGTATGATGTCCCCGAACGTGAGTATGAGGAAGGACATTGCCCCGATTGCGATTCCGAGGCCCTGGTCGCCGAAAAACACGATCGCGATGGCTGTGGCAACCGAGGACGCGGCAATGTTCGCCACATTGTTGCCAATGAGAAGCGAAATGAGCACGCGCCTCCTGTTCTCGCGCAGCCTGTGCAGGCTCTCCGAGCCCGGCACTTTCCTCTCCACAAGCTGGTGTATCTTTATCCTGCTTACAGTAAGGAAAGAGGTTTCGCACGCGGAAAAGAACGCGCCAATGGCTATCAGGCCTATGAGTGCCGCTGCGTCAAGCCAAATGTCCATGTGCACCATTGCGCGCAAGGGGAATTAAAAGCTATCTTTTAGTCCGAAGCCTGCCTCACAGCGCAGGGGCAGACATCTCTGCCTTCACAGGGGCCGCCTGCCTCTCAGGAACAGAAGATTCAGCCTTCTGTTCAGCCTTAGGAGTCACCTTTGGGTCAACTTTCGGCTCAACCTTGGGATTTGGCGTCACTTTGGGCTTTGGCTCCGCCTTTGGAGACGGCTCAACGCGGGGCCTTGGCTCCACTTTAGGTGAAGGCGTTATCTTCCGGGCAGGCTCAGCATTCGGCGCCGGTTTTACCCCGGGCTTAACCATTGGATTGGTATTGGGGTTAACTTCCGGGCCAACAATTTCCGCAGACCGTGGAGTTGAACCCTGATTCGACTGCTCGCCACGGCTATCGTCTGGTTTGCCAGACGATTGCGCCCCTTTCTGCTCCGCAGAAAGAGGGAATGCTTGCGCAGTTGACGATGGCTTTGTCCTGATTATCGGCCTGGGCTTTATTGCCGGCTTTGGTTCTATCTCCTCACCAGGCAGAGGCGGAATCCCCTCTTCCGTTGTGCCGTTGATGCCAACGCATTCAGTGCTTTCCAGCGCGTCTTTTGCTGGCGTGCACTTTATCGAGCCGTTCACAGGCGGTATGGGCGGAATGCTGTCTCCCTCATAATAGCTCGGCGTGAGAGGCGCGTAATCCACCGCCTCGGAATACGGGTCGTATATCTTGCCTTGCGAGGTGGCGGCACTGTACGGGTATCCTGTGCCGTTCATGCCGATATAGAGGCCAGCGCCATAGCCTGATGTCACATTGCCCTGTATGGAGACTGCGCCGCTCAGCACGTTGGCGTAGATGTTGCCCTCGTTCTGGCCGTTCACGGTGGCGTTGAGGCTTATCTGGGTGCCGTTGCTATAGGCATAAAATCCGCCCGTGGCAGTGAAGGTGTTCCAGTAGAAAACAGCATTGCCTGCCATTCCCTGCGTCCTGACAAGCCATCCTGTGCCTGACGCTGAAACCAGGGTATTGTTGTAGATCAGGTGCGGGCCCGATGCGACGCTTCCGCCGTTTATGTAGATTGCTTCCGAGCCTCCTGAAATCGTGTTGTTGGCCGCGACCACGGCGTTTCCATGGAAAATGTACAGCCCGCTGTTTTCGCCTGCCACTGTGCTGCCGCTTATCGCAGCGTCAGAGTAAGCCAGAAAGATGCCTCCCGTGCCACTTATCTCCGAATCCCTTATGGTGGTTTTGTGCCTGGAAAGGCCACCGTCGCCATACACGCCCACGCCGAACTGTTCAATAATGCAATTCTCCATTACAGTGCCATCCGCGTCCGGGGCAACCCTGATTCCATTGCTAAGCGCGTTGCCATTCCCGTTTATAATGCCCCCGCCGCAGTCAAACGTGTTGTCCTGCCCGCTTTCCATGTATATCCCGTCCTTCTCCACATATGTGCCGTTCCAGGGGCTCAGGCTTATCGCGATTCCGGTGAAAATGTTCCGGTTCGAGTCGTTGGTCACGTAGATGCCGTATTTGCTGATGTCTGTGAAGTAAATCCCGGAGAATACGGAATCGTTCGTGCCGCTCACCAGCAAGCCTATGGGCGTGCCCATGGTGGCATTGATGACGCTTGCGTGCGTGGCACCGGAGGCGATTATGTCGGTCGGGTAGCCGCTGAACGCGCAGTTCTTCACAACGTTGTGGTCAGAAGTTATCAGCACCCCGTAGGTGCCCTGCTCGTCGTTCCCGGTTATGGAATAACCGTTGCAGTCGAGGGTGACGTTGGGGGCGCTTATGTTGAAGCAGCCCGAGTTGGCGTCCAGCACGTGCACATAGTTAGGGGTGCTGAGGTTCATGCAGGCGGCTGGCGCAGGCGGCTTAGGCACCTTGCCCCCTGCATAATAATACGGCGTGAGCGGCGCGTAATCAACCGCAGTGCCCGCTATCTTGCCCTGCGAAGTTGTGGCAGAGTACGGGTAGCCGCTGCCGTTCATGCCAATGTAAAGCAGCGGGAAGCCTGACGAGGTCTGGTTGCCCTGGATTGCGACTGCGCCGCTGATTACGTTTGCGTAGATGTTGCCCTCATTGCGCCCGTTCACCACCGAGCCGTACGTGTTGTTTCCATCGTCGGAAATGTAATAGCCTGGCGTTGAAGTGAAGTTGTTCCAGTAGAACGTGTTGCCGCTGGAAAGCGAGTTCGCGCTCAAAAGCGTTGAGCTGCCGATGAGCACGTTGCCAATGAACACGTTGTTGCCCGAGCCTGCAAGGCCAAGCGCCACCGGCGAGCTGCTCGCAGCCATCTGCGTTGATTGCACCCTGTTCCCTGACGAGGACGACAGGTACATGCCGTTTGTGGCAATGCTGCTGCTGATGTTATTGTTGTTCGAGGACTGGTACAGGTCAATGCCATGGTCGTTGAGGTATGCGTTGTTGGTGCCGTTGGACCAGCTGATCTGGTTATTGCTGCTGTTTGTGAGGCGGATGCCCGAGGTTATCCAGCTGGCGCCGCTGCAGCCGGAAAGCGTGTTGCCGTTCGAATTAAGCAGGTGCAGGCCCACCATGTTCTGCGCAGTGCCCCTTGCCTCTGACAGCGTATTGTAATTGCTCTGGTTCAGAAATATTCCCATGCCGTACGCATTGGAAGTCCCGTTCGTGCCGGTGACATTGTTGTAGTCCGAGCCTGCCTCCAGCACTATGGCGTGCGTGGACGAGCCCACAGCGCTTATGCCTGACAGTGTGTTGTGCGTGCTTGCGCGCAATACCACTGCCGGCGCGGTGTAGGTGTATGCGGTTATGTTCACGAGATTTATGTACGAGCTTGAGGTGAGCAGGATGCCGTACAATACCGCCTGCGTCATCGCAGGCTCCACGTTCGAAATCGTGCCGTTTGTGGCGCCGTCAAAGCCCACGCCCGCCCAGTAATAGCCTATGTGGCAGCGGTCCACTGTGGTCTGCGGCTGGTTCGAGTACACTGCGTAGCTGGTGTTTGCCCCTAGTATGGCAAACCAGTTGCACTCTATCGTCACGTTCGCCGCGGTCACGTTGAAGCATGTGCCCACGCTTGACTGGTCATGCGTGACATTGCAGTAGGTGTTGGGGATGGAAAGCACGCCGCACGAGCAGTTCTGCACAATGTTCGAGCCAGCGCTCGAGTTGATGAAGTAGCTCTGCGTGAGCGGTGCATAGTCCACCGCAAGCCCCGCTATTTTGCCCTGCGAGTTTGCCTGCGAGTACGGGTAGCCCGTGCCGTTCATGCCAATGTATAGCAAGGGGAAGCCAGATGAGGCCTGGTTGCCCTGTATTT
>Ga0268276_1003209_pt1 | contig 12985 bp, 11 predicted proteins | sample saktaG_4_FD_190145 | JGI IMG/M metagenome (GOLD analysis project Ga0268276, IMG submission 190145) | Saline water microbial communities from Sakinaw Lake, British Columbia, Canada - sak_2010_1_5_45m | ecosystem: Environmental > Aquatic > Non-marine Saline and Alkaline > Saline ...
TGTCCGATTTTCTCGGACAACTCACTCCCCTCCTTTTTTAATTTATTTTTTAAATCATTCCAATACTTCCTCGGCCGGTCTGTTTTAGTTAAAACCTGAATAATATCCATAACAGCAAAATACCAAAATTCATTTTTCTCGTCCCAATGCCGACGAATTTGATTTCCTTCAAAAATTGCAACTGTTATATTTTTTGCTTCTTTTACCATAATTATATTATTATATCACAAATAAAAGCAGGGTAGTTTTTGTTGCGTCTCTGTTGACAACGTCTCATAAATATGCTATAATTAAAAAATAGCAAGGTGAAGACGAATCTTCATCCCCCCCAATCGGAAAAGGAGACTGTTATGGCCATAAGGTTTGTTTCTATCCATAAGTGTCGGCGCTGCGGAGCTGAGCAAGAAGGAGTTCACATCCAGGGAGAGGATGGCGATGAAAACCCATCTAATGTTGCAAAGGAGATCCTACACAAAAATCGGTCCTCCCTTGAGCACTGGCTCATACACTGGTGCGACGAAAACAACATGGGGCTCACAGAGTTTGTAGGACTCCGTAGGCATCCCGGGTTTGGTCGGGTGAAGGGCGCTGATGCGCCCCCGTTATGATAATCGCGGATAATTTCCGCAAAAAATTATGCGAGAAAGCATCACAAAGACCGCACGGTTCGCCCTGCGGTCTATTTCTTTACAGGTTTATTTTGACATTAGCGGTTTTTTAGTGTATAGTTATTATTTATATATGGAAAATATTAGAAACATAGCTATTATTGCTCACGTTGACCACGGAAAAACCACGCTGGTGGACGCGCTTTTGAAGCAGTCAAAAACTGAGATGAAAAAGGAGGTTGCCGCGCAAGAAATGATTATGGACAGCAACGAACTAGAGAGAGAAAGAGGAATTACAATTTTTTCAAAAAACGCTTCCGTTATGTATAACGGAACAAAAATCAACATTATTGACACTCCTGGCCACGCAGATTTTGGCGGAGAGGTTGAAAGAGTTTTAAATATGGCAGATGGCTGTTTGCTTTTAATTGACGCAAAGGAAGGCCCAATGCCACAAACAAGATTCGTCCTGAAAAAAGCATTGGAGATGGGCCATAAAATTATTGTGGTTGTAAATAAAATTGACAAACCCGGAGCAAGACCAGATTTTGCGCTTGAGGCAACCCTAGAATTATTTTTAGAATTAGGAGGACCCAGGGGGTGCCCCGACCACAGCTTAGATTTTCCTGTGATATATGCATCTGGAAGAGACGGTAAGGCCGGTCTTAAGCCAGACTTGTCTAAAATGGAAGATATTACCCCAATTTTTGACGCAATTGTAAAACATATTCCCTCCCCTATTGCCGAATCTGATAAACCCCTACAATTACTTGTAACATCAATAGCTCCTGATGACTTTAAGGGAAGAATTGCAATTGGCAGAATTTATAATGGAATTATAAAAGCCGGTCAGGAAATAACTCATATAAGCAGACAGGGTCAGCAAGAAAAATGCAGAATAACTTCTCTGATGACTTTTTCTGGATTAGGTAGAGTTGAGGCCGAAGAGGTAAAAGCGGGAGACATTGTAGCAGTAGCAGGGATTCCCGATGTAACTATTGGAGAAACAATAGCCGATCCTGAAAATCCGACCGCCATGCCATTAATTAACATAGAGGAACCAACCGTAAAAATGACTTTTATGGTTAACACCTCCCCTTTTGCAGGCAGAGAAGGAGAATTTTCGACAACAATGCAAATCAGAAAAAGATTGTTTAAAGAGCTGGAAACAGACGTGTCTTTAAGGGTGGAGGAAGATGATAAAAACAATTGGATTGTTTCTGGCAGAGGAGAGCTTCATCTGGCAATATTAATAGAACGCCTTCGCCGAGAAGGTTTTGAATTCCAGGTTTCACGACCACAGGTTATTATCCGCGAAATAGACGGACAAAAAATGACTCCTTATGAAAAAATATTTATTGAAGTTCCTGAAAAGTACCAAGGCGCAGTTATGGAAAAAATTGGAAACAGAAAAGGAGAAATAAAAGATATGAGGAATAATAATGGCATAATATTTTTGGAATTTATAATCCCTACAAGAGGACTTTTTGGGTACAGAAACGAATTTTTAACAGACACAAAGGGACTTGGAATAATGAATACAGTTTTCTTTCAATACTTACCAGATCCCGGCAACTGGAAAGAGAGGGATCACGGTTCTTTGGTTTCTACTGTTTCCGGTAAAACTAATATGTATGGGCTCACAAATTTGCAAAGCAGAGGAACTTTATTTTTTGGGCCAGCTGTTGAAATTTATGAGGGCCAAGTTGTCGGACAAAACGCCAGATCGCAAGATGTGAGAATCAACGTTTGCAAAGAAAAAGCGTTATCAAACTGCAGATCTATAGGAGACGCCAGTTTAGATTATTTTAAAACTCCAAAAACAATGATTTTAGACGATGCTTTAGAATATATTGGAGATGACGAGTTAGTGGAAGTTACTCCAAAAAATATACGCATAAGAAAAGTACACCTAAAGGAAGTTGATGCCAAAAGGGCAGAACGTGCGGCCGAAGGTGTAAAGTTCGATTATTAACCTACGACTTGATTTTTTGACCAAATTATGATAAGATTTAAGTGTAATTAAAAGCACTTAAATTTATGATAACTATTAAGGATCCCATAAGCAAAGAGCAGTTCTTAGTAGAACATAATAAGTTATCGCCTTCAAACCTGCAAGCCACACTAGTCCTGCTCGAGCGCTTTAAAGAAGAGAAAAAGCCGCTTTTAAAAGATGATGCCTGGTCTATAGATAAGCTAAGAATTCCGTTTATCGCATGGCTTCTTGCTATGCCAGATAAAAAGAAGAAAGAAGGCAGGAAAGATAGAGGAAATCAAACATACGAAGATTACCCAAATACCAAAATTCAGCTAAGTTAAAAACCTATTTATTAAAAACGACTGCCGAGTGGTAAGCACTCGGTTTTTGTTTGACATTTTGGACATTTTGGTGTATAATTGAAAAATGATAAACAATCAAATAGACAATCCCCCACCAGTTAAACCAGAGTCAACTTTTGGCGGACTTGGCATTGCTCCAGAGATTCTTGATACAATTTTAAAATTAGGATTTACCACTCCAACTTCTATACAACACAAAGCCATTCCTGTTGCTGTCGAAGGAAAAGATATTATTGGAATAGCTCAAACCGGAACTGGAAAAACCTTGGCTTTTGGAATCCCTTTAGTTCAACAAATATTAGGTGATAAAAACAAAAAAGGACTAATTGTTTTACCAACCAGAGAACTTGCCCTACAGGTGGACGAAACCATACAAAAAATAGGTAAAGATTTTGGGATAAAAACAGCCGTATTAATTGGTGGAGCATCTTCAAGGCAGCAAATAAGAGAACTTCATTACAACCCCCATGTTGTTGTTGGTACCCCAGGAAGAATTAATGACCTTGTTGAACAAAGAGCTTTAAATTTACAGGGTGTTTCAATTTTAGTTTTAGATGAGGCAGATAGAATGTTTGATATGGGTTTTGCCCCGCAAATAAATAAAATACTTAAACTTCTACCTAAAGACAGGCAGACGATGCTATTTTCAGCAACAATGCCTGACGGTATTGTAAAAATTGCCTCAGGGCATATGAAGATGCCCGTTAGAGTAGAAATTGCCAGAGCGGGCACCACAGCTGAAAATGTTGACCACGAATTGTTTGTTGTAAAAAAAGAACAAAAAATACCGTTGTTAAAAAAACTTCTTGAAGAATACAAAGGAAGTGTTTTAATCTTTTTGAGAGTTAAACACGGAGCAAGAAAAATATGCCTTGCCTTGCATGATGTCGGCGTAACTGCTGCCGAAATACACTCTAATAAATCTCTTAACCAGAGAAAGGAGGCCCTAGAGGGTTTTAAACTCGGTAAATACAGGATTCTTGTAGCAACAGACATTGCTTCACGCGGAATAGATGTAAAAAATATTGAACTTGTTATAAATTTTGACCTCCCAGAGAATCCCGAAGATTATGTCCATCGTATTGGAAGAACAGGAAGAGCGGGCATGACGGGGAAGGCTATTTCTTTTGCAATGCCCGACCAGGGCGAAAAAGTAAGAGGTATTGAAAGGTTAACCAGGCTCTATTTACCAATTTCTGAATTGCCGGATATTTCAAAACACATGGGCCAGCCTTCAAATAGGCCTCAGGGAAATGATTATCCCCCAAGAAGAAACTATTCTCAAAACAGAGGTGGGCAGAGAAGTCGCCCTAACTACGGGTATGGTAAAAAAAGGTATTAAAAAAGAAGAATTTGACGTCGCGGTTATAGGAGCGGGCCCCGCTGGCCTAATGACGGCAGGAAAAGCCTCTAGTCTAGGGCTAAAAGTTGTTTTAATAGAAAAAAATCCTGCACCCGCTAAAAAGCTACTCTTAACGGGTGGCGGAAGGTGCAATTTTTCCAACGCCGAGTTTAATTTAAGAGAGCTTGTTAAAAATTATGATAATGGAGAATTTTTATTCCATGCTTTTTCAGTTTTTAGACCAAAAGAAACAATCTCATTTTTTGAAAAATTGGGAATAAAAACAAAAACCGAGAAAGATAAAAAAGTATTTCCCGAAAGTGGCAAAGCGAACAGGGTTTTAGATGCATTAAATAAAAACCTATCCCCCACTAAAGTAAAAAAGCTTTTCGATTCTGAAATTATTGATATAGAAAAAAAGGGAAAAAAAATAAGCAAGATAATTATAAGAAACGGAGAAATATCCGCAAAAAAATACGTTTTGTGTACCGGAGGAAAATCTTACCCTCTAACCGGTTCTAATGGCCTTGGCTACACTTTAGTTGAAAAGTTGGGACACACCATCGTAAGCCCCTCCCCCGCACTCTCTCCAATTAAAATAAAAGAAGCGTGGGTTAAAAATTTACAAGGAATAAGTTTAAGTGACGTTAAGGTAGAACTACTTCAAAACGGTCTGCCGGCTAAAGAAGGTAAAAATTACATCACAGAAACTGGAGAAATCATATTTACCCACTTTGGCGTAAGCGGACCCGCCATTTTGAATATTAGTGGAAAAGCAGGAGAATTAATAAAATTTGGCGACGTAAAACTCCGAATAGATCTTTATCCCCCGCTAAACCAAAATGAGCTTTTTAAAAGACAGGAAGAAGTATTTAAAAAGTTTTCTAAAAAGACTGTAAAAAACGTACTATCGGATTTTATGCCCGAAAGATTAGCCGAAGTCCTTTTGAATATAAACAACATAGATAGGGACAAGATAGCAAATAATATGACCAAAGCGGAAAGATGGGCAGTAGTAAAAGCCATAAAAGTTTTTGATCTCACCGTTGAGAACGTTTTGGGGTTTGACCAAGCGATGGTTACAAAAGGAGGCGTTTCTCTAAAAGAGATAGATCATAAGACGATGAAGTCAAAAATTATAGATAATTTATACTTTGCAGGAGAAATCATTGACGTTAACGGAAAAACAGGCGGGTTTAACCTCCAAATGTGTTGGAGCACTGGAAACCTCGCCGCAGAAAAATAAAACGCTGTTCCCAACTGTCGAAAGGCAGTTTTTTGTTAATATACAATGTGCTATAATAAGTGCAGTTATTATTAATCACTCCCCATGGGGAAAAATATGAAAAATAAAATTTTATCGGTAGGCATTTTAGCGTTAGCGCTATTTTTTGCCGGAACTATTTACGCTGTTGGACAAGGAAACAACGCTACAACAACGACAGTCAATCAAACCCAGCAACAAAATCAAGTTGAAAATCAGGGCGAGGCAGATCAAATACAAACCCAAGAACAAGAGGGAGTCAATGAAGATGGTAATGAGAATGAAGCTGAAGACAGTGTCGAAGCTCAAAATCAACAAGGATTAGAAAGCGGGAATGGAAATCAAAACCAAAACCAGGAACAGAATCAGGAACAAAAAAACAATGAAGCAAAAAATAATAATGGCTCATCAATGTCCGAGCAAAGAAGGAGCGCCGTTGCCAACGCAGTACAAGAACTTCTGCAAGTTGCTGACAGAAGTGGCGGAATCGGCAAACAAGTAAGAGTTATTGCCCAAGAACAAAACCAAAATCAAGAAAAATTAGAGGCCAACCTGCAAAAAATTGAGGAAAGGGGTACATTTATGAGATTTGTTTTTGGTCCCGACTACAACGAAATAAATAGCGCCCAAAAATTACTGGAACAGAATCGAGAGCAAATACAGCAACTAAACCAAATTAAAGATCAACTTTCAAACCAAGGCGACATACAAAGTCTATCCCAGCAAATCCAAACACTAGAACAAACCCATTCCGAAATCGGGACTTCCCTTGAAGGCTCACAAAAAGGATTTAGCTTATTCGGCTGGATGTTTAAATTGTTTTCTAAATAGCGCCTAATTACCTTAATTATGAAAACTTCTAATATACTTTTAATTATCGCTCTCTTAATTGTTCTTTGCGGAGTAGTAGTTAATATCTATTTAAACGTTGTTAAAAAGAATAATAATGAAAATAATATGACAGAAAAAAAATATTATGAAACAACAGACCAATTCTCTAATCAAACATATGACGGAAAAACCTATGGCCAAACAGCAAATAATATCATTGGTGGTTTGATAGATCTAAAAAAAGAATTTCCTCAACTAACAGAAATCTCTGAAAACGCAAGATATAATCTTAATAAATCAGGAGATGTTTTTAGGGCTGTTTTTGAGTACAATAATAAAAATACCGGTCGTATAGATTGGTCAGTTGAAATGACAGAGTATAAACCAGGCAACCTGCCCGAGGGAAAAATTCCCCCCACCTTAGACATGGTACCCGACTATGCGTTTATAGGAAAAATTGGCGACATGCTTGTATTATTTAATTTTGGAACAGGAGATGAAGAAATAAAAAATAGTATTATCGACATACTAAAAAATAGTGGCGCACTGGAACAAAATAAGGAAATTTTACTACCACTAGCACAATAATCAGACGAACATATTAAAAAACCGCCCCTAAATGGGACGGTTTTTTAATATGTTATTCTGTTTTAGCTTCTATGGCGCTTATATAACTACAATAATCACATTTTGGACTAGCGTTAGGAATTTTGTTTTCGTTTAAACATTTATGCATATCCGTAATTGCCTTTTCTATCCACGAACCATTCCCCTCATACGCAATTAAGTTAACTCTAAATTCTAATTTCTGATCAAAAGCCTTAGCATCCGCATTTCCATTGCAATAAACAAAATATCCGGTATCTGAAACATTATATCCATTCTGGCGTAAAAGCCACTGATAAATTTCCATTTGCCTTTTATATCCTATGTGCCAATCTTTATCTAACGCAGTTATCTCCTCTTGTTTGGCTGTGGCTTTATAATCTACAACAATATATTCTCCTTTAGAATTTTGCCATAAGTCATCAATTGCCCCATAAACCAGAAAATTTGTCGGTGTATGCAAAAATTGCACTCCTGTAAAGTTATGCCTCCACTTATCTAGGTCCTTGTGAGCCACGGGTTGGGCGTCAACGCCGTATCTTTCTAATAATGGGTGCTTTGTACCTTTTGCTCTGTATATATCAAACTCCTTCTTTAATAGCGCGTCTACTGCCGAGTTTAAGGAAAATGGGAACCCGGGCGGCCTGCTTATCCCAATTCTTCTATCAAAATAAAAACATCTTGGACATTCGATAAACAAATCTATTTTTGACCTTGATATTTTAAATGGCTCCGAAACATTTTTCTCATAAAGCCCTCTCGTTTTTTGCGCTGTATAGTAATCACTCATAATTTTAATTTTTTGGATATTTTATCTTTCTATAAATTATAAATGTAGTAAATATGATTAGAAGCACAAGTATTAATATCATTATTAAAACAATATTATTTACCAACACACCAAAAATACCTTGGGTAATCCCGCTTAATGATGCTGTAAAAAATGACTGGTTATTTTCTTCCGGCGGTTTTTGGGATATTGGCGTAGGTTTTACGGCTTCCTTAATCTCTTCAATAATTATTGGAGCTTCGTCTGTTTTTTTCAAGAACAGGAACCACATCGGGAGTATCAGTTACTACTTGTGACTGGTTTTGAGGGACAGTCGATTCCTGTTCTGCGGCTTGGATTCCTGCCACTGCGGGAGTTGTTGCTCTATATTCCTCACTAACCGCCAAAGACCCCCGAGAAACTGTTCTAAAATAATACACCTCTAAAGGATTTAGCCCCGTAATTGTGACTACGTGAGAGCTTACCTTCCTATCAACATCATATTCTGCTGTTGTGTGGGCATAGCCATATATGGGCGGATCTCCAGCATTATCTGACATATCCAAAGAATGCGGTTCTGCCTCTGAAGAATAAATTACATAACTACTACTCGGGAAATTTGTTTCCCATGTAATAGTCAAAGATGTTGTCGTTATTAAAGGAGATTTGATTTCCGAAATCGCTAACGGCGGTTGTGGTGGCGCTGTATACCCGCCCCCTCCTGACGATGGCGGCGGAGGTGTTGGTGTGGGTGTTGGTGAGGGTGTGATTAAATTAATAGTTACGTCGAATGTTTTTGTGGCGGTATTTGTTGCTGTATCAGTAGCTGAACAGTTTACAGTTGTTGTCCCCACCAAAAAATTATCACCAGAATTTTTATCACAAACCACCACAACTGAACCATCGACGGTATCTGTAGCTGTCGGCTCGGTATAAGTTACCACTTTTCCCAAAGAATCTGTTGTATCTTCTGTAATATCGTCCGGTACAGTGATAACTGGGGCTGTAGTATCAACAACATGAACCGTTCTAACCACCTGGTCGGCTGTATTTCCATTAGAATCGGTAACGTCGTAGGCAACCACATATGAACCTATCGTATTTGTGTCTACTGAACTTGAATCAATAACTATACTACTTGTAATATCGCCGTCGTAATTATCAGACGCCGTGGCGCCCAATTCCGTGTAAGGATTTCCAACTTCTATTGTCTGAGGATTTGCGCCAATCATCGTTATTATCGGATTATCTGTATCAATCACATTAACGGCTCTAACTGCTTGATTAGCTAAATTCCCGTGAGCATCTGTTATATTATAAGTAACGACATATGAACCAACCGTTGTTGAGTCAACGGTTGTTGAATCTATTATCATGTTTATTGTTATATCTCCATCATAACTATCTATAGCCGTGGCACCCAACTCCACATAAAATTCCCCTACTAAAATTGTCTGTGGATTACTTCCTAAGACCGTAATGACAGGAGCCGTAGTATCGACAACATGGACCGTTCTGGTCACTGAGTCAGCTGCGTTTCCACTGGAATCTGAAACGTTGTAAGTAATTGTGTAGTCACCCACAACATCAACATCAACAGGATTTACGGTAATTATATTTGCAGTAATATCATCGTCAAAATCATCAAAAGCGGTGGCCCCATCGTCGATGTAAGAAGTTTTAGCTTCTACGGTTATTTCGGCATCGCCGACACGCGTGATAACTGGTGGTGTGGTGTCTACAATAGAATATGTTGTTGTTACGTCGTAAAGTTTTGGAGTTATGCCCGCATCTCCCGAACTAAAGGTGGCTTGATATTGAAAATATTGCGCGTCGGGAACACCAAGAGAACTTCCCGTAGGATTCGTAAAAGACCCCGAAAAAGCGCCTGTCGGCGGGTTAGTATCTCCGGAGCGTACACTAAAAACTATGTCGGTGGAAATGGAAACAGATGATATTCCCTTGATGTCCCCGTTGGCGCTTGTATTCATATCGGTTGCCCGTTTTGTCCAGATGACGCCACCGTCAGATGACTCCCAGACATCCTCATCGCCCTCGGTAATGTAAAGATTATTACTGCTGTCTGAAGCAATAAACTTTCCATTGTTTGCCTCTCCGCCATTATAATCGTCTTTTATTTTAGCCCAGGTTGCCCCATCATCAGATGATTTCCAAACATCTCTATTATTGTTAAGTATGAAGATGTTTCCATTTGCGTCGGCTGCCATACTGTTTGTGTTTCCATTACCCTCTGCTCCATTATAGTCATTGTCAACCAATATCCAAGAAACACCACTATCAGATGATTTCCAAACGTCAGCAACAACATCTACTGCATATATAGACATTGCCGTGACGACAAACCCTTTAATATTCCCACTACCGCCGTTTATATTAACAGCTATTTTTGACCAATTTGCTCCACCAGCAGACGATTTCCATATATCTTCATCTGCCTCAGCAATATAAAGGTTATTACCATCGGAAGCAATAAATAATCCATTATTTGTCTCTCCTTCATTATAGTCATCCTTCGCTTTTGTCCAAGTGGCGCCACTATTAATTGATTTCCAAATATTTTTGCTGTTATCAAGTATAAAAATATTTCCATTTGTGTCAGCTATTATGCCGTTACTGTTGGCGTCGCCGTCGGCTCCGTTATAGTCATCGTTCACCTTTATCCACGTTATGCCATTATCAATCGATTTCCAGATATCAGCCTTGTTATCAACGATGAAAATTTTATTGCCGGAAGGTAAATTTTCTGACCACGCAAGCTGGCTCCAATTTGCCAAATCTCCTGCGTCGAAAACTCTGGAGGTATATGTTCCGCTGGTTTGCCCGCTAGAAAGTTCAACGTGGTCAGTATTCCATATGGTGTTCGAGTATGTTCCACCCTGGAATTCTGCTTGAGTATTATCAACAAAAACAGCTGCATACACAAATCCCGCAAGTAAAACAATCGTCAAAGCAAAAAATCCCGATAAAATTAAAGTATGAATTATTTGCCTATCAGTCTTTTTTTTATTTTTTTCCACTATTACCATCTTAAAAAATATTCTTGCCAAACCAAATGGTTAGCATAACAAAACTGTTGCTGGTTGGGCACATTATTATTTCATTATTATAGCATTCTATTTATATTTTAAAACCCCAATAAATATTTTAGCGTGAAAACCCTACTAAGGGGTGTTGAAAAAAATATTTAAAAAGGTTAAATTAAAAACAACTTGTTCTTTACACCTCTTATAGAAGGAGCGAATTATGTATGTAGGGAGTATTGAATCCGTAGAAAGACGTTTCCCCCAAATCGAAAAAGAAAATCCGCGCGAGGCAGCCGAAGTTGCGCTTGCCATTGCAATACACCATCAGAAGATGAGTAATGTTGCCAAGGCCATATCCTTCGCAAGAAAAAGCATCTCTCTTTTCGAGAACTGCGGTACTGTTACGTTAGAGCAATGCACGGCAATTCATTCGTGCATTTGCGGGATTGTAATTCCAGTAATAGTACACGAGGACATGGTCAGACTCCACTTCGCGCAGCTACTTGCTACAGAAACATAATTCTTCATCCGACCATATCATACCTCATGGCACACCATGAGGATTTTTTTATATTAATCCTTCTTGATATTCTTCTCCGTTTATCTTAGGAAAATTTGGATAAACAACTTGCACTCGGCCCACTTGTCCGTCCTCAAGCCGAACTTTAATACCTCTATGGTGCTCTACCGAGCCAGTTAAAATATCCTTCACTTTTCCGTGAGTTAATTTTCCAGTCGATTGGTCTTTTTTTAAAACAATATCCACCTCGATACCGGCTTTTATATTTGTCCTAATTGTTCCGTCCATTTTTTAATTCTACCACCCTATTTAGTTAAGTGTAAATAAAAAAAGAGGCGTGAGAGGAAATCCTCCCACGCCTATCGAAATCAGAAGCCGATATCAGCCCTGATCATCCACGTTGGCACCCGATGGCGCCGCGCCAACCGGAACCGTTTCCGAAATTGGAGCCTTCTCCGCAAGACCCGTCATGGTCAGCAGGCCATCAATGTTGAGGCCTGCCTTTTTGGCCAAGGCGCCAAGATCCACGCCACTGGCAGCCATCCGGCTGATGAAGTCGAATATGACCTTCGGCACGATGCCTCCAATCTGATCGACCCCACGGCCAGTTCCACCAAGGTCAGTGATGTTGATCTTGTCGATGCTGCTAAGCCCAGCGGCTACCGGCTCGAAAATTCCCTTCGCCACCTTGGCGAGAGCATCGCCACCACTTGCCATCAACGGACCCAAACGGTCCAGAACAAGAATCAGCTTGGCCGAATCAGTCATCGCAGCCAAAGCCTCGGCCATCTTCAGGGTACCTTCGGCTTCCGCTAGAAGGACCTTGCCCTTCTTGGCGGCTTCGCCCTCGGCCTGCGCAAGCAGAGCCTGCTTGGTGATGGCGGCTTCGCCCTCGGCCCTCGCATTGAGCGTCGCTAAGGTTTGAGCGGCCTGACCAATGCCGAGTGCCTTCGCGGCGTCGGCTTGGCCTGTGGCATTAAGCACGGCCACTTGCTTGGCGGCATCGGCCGCCAAAATTGCGGCCTGCTTCTGACCATCAGCTCTGATGATCGTTGCTTCCTTTTCGGCCTCGGCTGGACGAATGACGGTCGCCACAAGCTCCTGTTGCCTGCGTTCGGCTTCCTTCTGTTGGACAGGAATCTGCGCCTCACGCTCAGCAGCATCACGAACCGCTTCAGCGACCCTGAGAATCTGTTGCTGAGCTGCCGTGGCGATAGCTAAGGCGTTGTCGCCTTCGGCCTTCTTCCCATCGGCTTCCACTTTGAATAGGGCTATCTTGACGTCGCGGTTTTTCTGCGCGTCAGCAACCGCCACGGCGTTTTCAGCCTCGATAATCGATGCTTCCCGTAGAGCGGTGCTCACTTGTTGCCTGGTCGCAGCCTCGGCCTGAGCAACCTTAATATTGGCATCACGCTTGGCGTCGGCCACTGCTCGCTTGCCGAGAGCGTCGATATAGCCCTCCTGGTCTTCCACGTCCTGGATAACCAGAGAGACCAGCTCGATACCCATCTTCTTTAACTCGGTTGTGGATTCATTAACCACAGCCGAATTAAACGCGTCGCGGTCTCGCAGGAGTTTATCAATGTCCAGCTTGCCGATAATCGAGCGCAAGTGGCCGATCAAAACGGCAAGGATGGTCAGATGAATCTGCTCGGGTTTCT
>Ga0268276_1003214_pt1 | contig 12959 bp, 15 predicted proteins | sample saktaG_4_FD_190145 | JGI IMG/M metagenome (GOLD analysis project Ga0268276, IMG submission 190145) | Saline water microbial communities from Sakinaw Lake, British Columbia, Canada - sak_2010_1_5_45m | ecosystem: Environmental > Aquatic > Non-marine Saline and Alkaline > Saline ...
CAGGTCTCTGCCTGTTTATTCCAAGCCACTGCCGTAATAAAACAAACCTCTTCTTTGAGTTCCTGATTCTTATCTTTGAATTTACGGTTTACCGCCATCCTTAAATTGACTACCGCCGTCCCCTGAGGAGTATAACGCAATTCCGGGTCTTTGGTGAGATTACCGATCAGTAATACTTTATTAAAACTAGCCATCTGCTCCTCCCTTATAACCTGCTTATCAATACCCGCAAAATATTCTCGTTTAGGCTATAGACCTGCCTGATCTTTGCTATGGCTTCGGAAGGAATATCGAAATTGAGCAGGTAATATACCCCTTCGATGCTCTTTTTGATAGGAAAACACAGCTTCTTTTTTTCCGACCAGACGCTACCGTCGGCGATATGGCCGTTGTTTTTGGTGACCACTTCGTGAATCTGGTTAAATAATGCCTTTCTTTCTTCCTCCGATAATTCCGGCTTCAGGATAAACATCGCTTCATACTTATTCATCTTTAATTGCTCCCTGCCTGCCGGCAGGCAGGCTTTTATTGAAAGTGTTCATGCTTTCGACAATACCCCTCTTAACCCAAAAACGGCAGCAATCAGAGGCCCTGGCTATTATCTCTTTGATCTGTTTCTTCTCTTTATTAGTAAAAGCAGACAGCACATAAGCGGCGGCAGCGGTATCTTTATGCGGCCTGCCTATACCAACGCGCAGCCGGCAGAAATCCTGAATGCCTAAAGCGCTGATGATCGACTGGAGGCCGCGATGGCCGCCCGATGAACCGAAAGGCCTGATTTTTAGCCTCCCTAATTCTAAATCCAGGTCATCGCATATAACCAAGAGCTTATCCGGGCTTATTTTATATTTCTTAAGCAACAGCTCTATGCAGGAACCGGATAGATTCATGAAAGTAAGCGGCAAGGCTAAAATTACTTTCTGCCCGTCAATCCTGCTTCTGCCGGTTAAGGAAAAAGTTCCGCTGTCTCTTTCTAGCGCAATCCGATAACGCCTGGCTAAAGATTTAATTGTCAAAAAACCGATATTATGCCTTGAGTCTATATAAGCCCTGCCCGGGTTGCCCAACCCCACAATTAATTTCATGCCTTTAGCTACATCCCTACTTCTTTTCTTTCTCTTTTTCTTTTCCTTTTTCTTCTGCTGCAGCTTCTCCCTCCTCCGGAACTTCTTTCTTTTCTTTGATCACCTCCGGCTCCTGCGCTTCTTCGCCTTCTACGGGGGCAACGGGGACCTCTTCCTTAATCGGAGCGGCGACCGATAACACCACCGCCTCAGGCGGGGTTAAAACCTTGACCTTAGCAGGGAAACTTAAATCCTTGACGTGGATAGTATCGCCTATTTTTAACTGGCTGACGTCCGCTTCTATTTCCTTGGGGATATCCGTAGGCAGGCACTCTACTTCTACTTCCCAGAGGATGTGTTCCAGAGACCCGCCTTCCTGCTTGACGCCTGCAGGCTCGCCTTTAGCTATCACCGGGACGTTTACTTTAATCACCTTGGTGAGGGAGATCTCGTTGAAATCTATATGGATGATATCGCCCTGCACCGGGTCGTACTGAATCTCCTTAATCAGACAGGGCTTGGTCTTTTCTTTTTTCTCTTCTTTAAACTTAAGATTAATTACTGTGTTCTCCAGGCGGTGCTGATGGATGGCACCCCAGACATCCTTGTGCGATAACTTTATCGACAGGGAATCTTTGCCCTGCGCATAAACCACGGCGGGAATAAAGCCCTTGTGCCGTAAATCGCTGACTTTGCTTTTACCGATCTCCTCCCTCGGTTGCGCCTCTAAGAATATATCTTCCATATTTTTCTTATCCTTTTACTATTGAAAAATTGATTACACAGATTTAAAAATAGATTACGCAGATTAAAACTAAAACGCAGAAATCTGTGTAATCTTAAATAATCTGTGTAATCAGAGGTCTCCATCTATAATTATTTTGGAGACCTCAATCAAATAATGAACTGACCGATTCTTCATTGTGTATCCGCTTAATCGCCTCGCCTAAAAGATCGGCTACGGATAATACTTTAATCCGGCGATGCTTCTTGGTCTGATCCAAAGGAATGCTATCCGTGATCACCAGCTCTTTCAGGTCTTGGCATTGATCTATGCGCTGGAGCGCCGGGCCGGATAAGACGCCGTGGCTGATTGCCGCAATAATGCTTTTTGCCCCGGCTTTCTTCAGGGCCTCTACCGCCTCGATAAGCGAACTTCCGGTAGCAATCAAATCGTCTACCACTATTGCGTCCTTGCCTTCCACGTCGCCTAAGATGTGCATTGCCTCTGTCTTCTCAGGGGAGGCACGCCTTTTATCGATGATCGCCAGGTTTGCGCCTAAACGTTTGGCATATGCGCGCGCCATTTTTATGCCCCCGACATCCGGAGAAACCACCACTATATCCTGAGGTTTCATTCCCGAGAAATAATCTATAAAAACTCCCACCGCAAAAAGATGGTCCACCGGTATATTAAAAAATCCCTGGATTTGTCCGGCATGCAGGTCCATGGTCAGAATCCGGTTTGCGCCTGCCGTAGTCAGAAGGTCGGCGACTAACTTTGCCGTAATCGGCACGCGCGGCTGGTCTTTTCTATCCTGCCGGGCATAACCGAAATAAGGAATTACCGCGGTGATCCTCTCTGCGGAAGAGCGCTTCAGGGCATCGAGCATAATCAAAAGCTCCATCAGGTTATCGTTGGGCGGCGGACAGGTCGGCTGGATCAGGAATACGTCTTTGCCGCGCACGTTTTCGTTAATCTTAACCCTGATCTCCCCTTCGCTGAACTTTCCGACAAAAGCGTCTGATAATTTAACCTTCAGGTACTTGCAGATATCCCTGGCTAATTCCGGATGCGCATTACCGCTCAATACGGTTAATTTGTCCATTCGGCTACCTCTTCTTCCTTAAAATCCTCGCCGGCACCCCTACCACCACGCTTCTGTCCGGCACATTTTTATGCTTTAATATCACTGAGCCGGCGCCTGTTTCCGCATCCCGGCCAACCTTAACCGGTGCCACCAGCACCGTATCCGAACCGATAAAAGCCCCCTCTTTGATGACGGTAGTATACTTGCGCCTGCCGTCAAAATTGGCAGTGACCACCCCCGCGCCGATATTGGCCTTGCGGCCGATGCGGGCGTCGCCGATATAACCGAAGTGTTTTATCAGGGTTTTTTCTGCGAGGCTTGAACGCGCAATCTCCAGGAAATTACCCACCAGCACATCGTTTTCGACGCGCGTACCTTCTCTTAAATGCACGAAGGGGCCTATGGAACAACGTTTTCCAATTTTAACATTCTTTTCAATCACTGTAAAGGGATAAATTACGCTCTCTACGCCTATTTTTACCCCGTAGTTGATAAAGACAGAGCCCGGATCAACTATGCTTACCCCCTGGCGCATCAATCTCTCGTTAATCTTTTTTTGCATCAGCGCATTGCACTTAGCCAGGTCTGTGCGTGAGTTTATACCCAGCGCTTCACTAACATCCTGAATGCTTAAATTTTCCGTAAGCGCGCCCTTCTTGTAAAGGATACCCGCGACGTCGGTAAGGTAATATTCGTGCTTGCGGTTATTTGCCCTTACCTCTTTTAAGGCCGCCGCTAACTTATCTTTATTAAAACAGGCAATACCGGTATTAATCTCTTTGATCTCCTTTTGGTAATCATCGGCGTCCTTCTCCTCGATGACCCCAGAGATGCCGGCATATTTATCCCTTAAGATCCTGCCGTAGCCGGCGGGGTTCTCTACCGTCGCGGTCAACAGCGTCAGGTCCGCATTATTCTCGGCGTGGCGCGCTAAAAGTTTTCTCACGCTCTCTTTCGTCAAAAGCGGGTTATCCGCATAAAGGACCAGGACCGTTCCCTTAAAGCCCGCCAGGCTCGGCAGCGCTGTTTTCACTGCATCAGCCGTGCCTGCCAATTTCTTCTGGAGCGTTATCTTGATGCCGGAGGGAATTAGCTTCCTTAGCTCTTGATGCTTATAACCTAAGACCGCGATGACCTTTTTTATCTTTAAGTCCCGGACCAGATCCAAGACATAGCTTAAAACCGGCCTGCCGCAAAGGGGATGCAGGGCCTTGGGCGTTTCGGATTTCATGCGCGTGCTTTTACCCGCGGCTAAGATTATACAAGCGATATTTTTCTTCATCTTATATGGCATAATTGTTTTTTACGCTGGGACGCATGGATTCGAACCATGATAGCGAGACCCAAATTCTCGTGTCCTACCATTGGACGACATCCCAAAATAAATTTTCTATTGATGTGCTACCATTCCCGCGCGCATCTTTCTTGCCGCGGGATCCCGCCCGCTATCAGATAGCCTAGCGGGAACACTACCGGGCATTTAGAAATTATGTTTATCTATTCCTTAAGCCAGGCTGTCTTCGTGCTGGCTGCTCCCGGGGCCTTTATTCTTTTCCTGTTCGTAGGCTTCTAAAACCCTTTTCTGGAGTATCTCCCTAAAGGACTGCGTGATCGGATGGGCAATATCCTTATGCTCAGCCTGAGAACTGGCAGTGGCGTCTTCGCTTACCGGCCGGGGTACCTGCGGCAGCTGGGAGGCGCACTGATTGCAGTATTTACTACGCACCTCGTTTTTAAAATTACATTTAGGGCAGGGCTGCTTAATCTTGCGGGATGGCATGGCAATGAATAAACTGCTTGAGCCCTCGATCACCTTTATATTCCTGACCACAAAGGCATTGTCAAAAGTCACCGTGGCATATGCCTTTAATTTTTTATCCGGCGAATCCTTCAAGAATATCCTGACCTCGGTTATCTCCATAGGAACCCCCCCCCTCCTCGTTGAGCTAAAACGTTTCTACTGCAAAAACTCGGCTTAAGCTCTCCTCTCTCGCAAGCTTCCTCACCAAAGATACGGCCTCCTTTCTTGAGGCAACAATAGCAAAAACAGCCGGGCCGCTCCCGGACATCAAGATTGCCTTCGGGCCAAAATCAGCCAGCCTTTTTCTTATCCGCAGCACTTCGGGGTAAAGACGCAAGGTAACCTGTTCGAGGTCATTAACTAACATTCCTGCCAATAAAGACAAGCGGTTCTTCCTTATGGCCAGAGTGAGTATTTTAACATTATGCTTGGGGGTTGTCAATTTAAAAGTCCGCAAATTTCTGTCCCATTTCTTATAGATAAAGGGGGTGGAGACCTTGATCTTGGCCACGATTAAGGCATGCCAAAGCCTCACCCGGCAGAGGCCGGGTAACGGTTTTATCCTTTCTCCGCGGCCCTCACCCAGCGCAAAAGGCGTATTGTAAACAAAAAAGGCAACGTCACTGCCGATCTGGCAGGAAAGCTTAACCAGCTCCTTCTGCCTGAGGCCAAGCTTCCAGAGCCTGTTTAGGCCGATTAAGACGCAGGCGGCGTTGCTTGAGCCGCCGCCCAGGCCCGCCCCTATTGGTATGCGCTTGATTATCTTTATATCCAGCCCCTGATTAATATGCCGGCTCCGGCGCACTAAAGCAGCGGCGCGATAAGCCAGGTTAGAGCTATCTTTAGGGACAGCGGGGTTGCTGCAGATAATCCTGATTTTTCTGTCGCGGCGATTTTTAAGCAGAATGGTATCGCAAAGACTTATCCTCTCAAAAATGGTCTTGATATTGTGGTATCGGTCTTTGCGTTTCTTCAGGACTTCCAGGTAGAGGTTTAGTTTGGCGGGAGAATTAATGGTCAGGGTTTCCAGCATCACTACAAAAGCGCTAAGGCTGCATTTTCTATATCGCCAGGCGTAAGATTATATTCCTTTAAAAGCTCGTCGGGCTCGCCGGACTGGCCAAACCTGTGTTTTATACCTACGCGTAAAACCTTGGTGGGCGAGTTTTCCGCTACCACCTCATCTATGCCTGAGGCCAGCCCCCCGGTAACCGTATGCTCTTCGCAAACAATTATGCCGCGCGTCTGGCGCGCGGCCTCTAAAATGATCTTGTTATCCAGGGGCCGGATAGTGTGCATATTAATAACCCTGGCCTGAACGCCTTTTTGCGCCAGGCCTGTGGCTGCAATCAGCGCCTCGCCGACCATAATCCCGCAGGCGATAATAGTTATATCTCTACCCTCGCGCAAAGTTTGAGCTTTGCCTAACTCAAACTTTCCTTTATTTTCTATGGTGGCTACCTTTGGCCTGCCCAGGCGCACGTAAAAAGGCCCGGGCTTATTGGTAGAGGCGATAATGGCATCGCGCGTCTGGGGCCCGTCACAGGGGACCACAATATTCATGTTAGGAATAACGCGCATCAAAGAAACATCTTCCAGCGCCTGATGACTGGCACCGTCCGGGCCGACGGTGATACCGGCGTGCGTGGCCACTATTTTAATATTGAAGTTATTGTAAGCGACGCTGTTCCTGACCTGATCCCAGGCGCGGCCGGTGGCAAACATGGCAAAGGTAGAGACAAAAACAATCTTCCCGCAACTGGCTAACCCGGCTGCGGCGGCCATCATATTCTGTTCTGCCACGCCAAAATTAAAAAACCTCTCCGGGAAGACTTTGGCAAAGAGGCTGGTGCGCGTGGAGCCGGAAAGGTCGGCATCTAAAACGACGATATCCTTATTGGTCTTTCCTAACTCCACTAACGTCTGTCCGTATACGTCGCGCTGATATAATGACTCCGCCATCTTACTCCAGTTCTTTTAGCGCCTTTTCTGTTTCTTCTTTGCTGGGGGCGCGTCCGTGAAAATCCACCACGTTTTCCATAAACGAGACACCTTTGCCTTTTATGGTGCGGGCAATGATAATCGTAGGCTTATCTTTTATGGTCTTTGCTTCGGCATAAGCGGCTAAGATTTCTTTGATCTTATGCCCGTCTATCTCTATGGTGTGCCAGCCGAATGCCTGCCATTTAGCCGCAATCGGTTCTAAGTTCATAATTTCTTCGACCTTTCCGTCTATCTGGAATCCGTTATAATCCAGTATCCCGCATATATTATCGCATCGGTAATGCGCCGCCGCCATAGCCGCCTCCCAGATATTGCCTTCTTGTATCTCTCCGTCTCCCATCAGCACATACACGCGGTAATCTTTTTTGTCTATTCTAGCGGCTAAGCTCATCCCTAAAGCTACCGATAGCCCCTGCCCTAAGGAACCGGAGGCAACGTTTACGCCGGGGGTGCGCCGGTCGGGATGGCCCTGTAGCATAGAACCCATCTTCCTTAAAGTAAGCAATTTTTCCGGCGAGAAATATCCGAATTCGGCTAACTCCGCATATAAAAGAGGGCAACAGTGCCCTTTAGAAAGATGAAATCTATCGCGGTCAGGCCAATCAGGATCATCGGGTTTATGCCGTAAGACCTCGAAAAATAAAACCGTGATTAAATCCGCCGAAGACAAACTTCCGCCCGGATGCCCGGAGCCTGCCTTATCCAGCATCCGGACAATCAGCCGCCTGATTTGTTTTGCCTTACCTTCTAACTCTTTAATTTTACTTTCACTATACTGCATTATTTTATCGCCTCTATCTTTTTCTTTATCCCCTCCTGGTCAGGATCCAGTTTTAACGACTTCTGCCAGGATAATTTAGCCTTCTCGTTATCCCCGCTCTTTAAGTAGGCGTCGCCTAAATGTTCGTATATCAAGGGGTCCTCCATGATTAAACCGGCCTTTTCCAGTTCTCTCGTCGCTTCTTTTAATCTGCCCTTCTTAAAATAAAACCACCCCAGGCTGTCTAAATATGCTCCGTTATCCGGCTCCATCTCCAGGGCTTTCCTGATCATCACCTCTGCCTGGTCTAAGTTTTTATTCTGCTCGACGTAAAGATAACCCAGATAGTTGAGCGCCTGGTGGTAATCCGGTTTTAATTCCAGGGCCTTTTTTAATTCTTTTTCCGCTCCCCCTAGATTATCCGTTTCTTCGTAAATATTGGCTAAATAAAAATGCGCTTCCGGGTCTTGGGGCGCTAAATCCAGGATCAAGCGGTAGGTACTTTCGGCGGATTTAAAACTCCTCTGCCTTAGATACAACTCCCCTAATGCCTTATAAATTTCTATGTTTTCAGGCTGAATCTTAGAGGCGTTCTGCAGGGCTGTTTCGTATTCGCGATTTGCCTCTTCAGGCTTGCCTTCAGAAGAATAAACCAGCGCCAGGATCGCATGCGCTTCCACTGCCTGCGGATCAAGCCCCACGGCAGTATTCAGCTCACCCAGAGCATTATCGATTTCATTATTCTTAATATAAGTTGCGGCTAGATTCAAATGTATGAGCGGGCTTCTAGAGTCGGTCTTTAATGCCTGTTTGTATTCGGCGATAGCCTGATCGAACTCGCCTCGCACATTATGCATTACGGCCATGATATAGTGGCTTAAGGCAAAGGATGTCTTTTTATCTAAGGCAGCGGCTCCTGCGGTAATAACCAGGGAAAACAAAAGGCAAAAAACTAGCCCCCCGCAACATCTTTTCAACTGAGAAACCATTATTCTTTATGGGATAGCGCAGCTTTAAGATTAACCCCAGGCCCTTTTCTTCAGGTGGCGAAGGCGGCGGCGCATCTTTTTTCTCTTGTGGGTCCTTATTTTCCTCTTTTTTCTCTTCCTACCGCAAGGCATTCCCTGTCTCCTCTTTTTAATATATCAACTTATTCAAAGGGTACTCGATGATCCCGCCTGCGCCCGCTGCCTTTAATTTCGGAATCAGGATCCGGACAACCTTTTCATCGATGATGGTTTCTACGGCCACCCAATTGCTGTCAGAGAGCTCAGAAATAGTGGGTTTCTTTAAAGCCGGCAGCGAGGAAATTACTTTTTTAAGGTCTTTTTTTCTGACATTCATCTTCAGGCCGACTTTTTCTTCGGCGGCAATAGCGCCTTTTAAGAGCAAGGCCAGCTGTTCCATTTTAGACCTCTTCCAGCTGTCTTTATATGCGAGTTTATTGGCGATAAACTGCGTGGTTGATTCACAGATAGTGGCGATCTCCACCAGCTTATTGGCACGCAGGCTCCTGCCGGTCTCGGTAAGCTCTACAATGGCATCGACCAACCCGGAGCTTACCTTTACTTCTGTGGCGCCCCAGCTGAACTCTATCTCCGCCTTAACGTTATTCTTTTGAAAATATTCTTTGGTCACGTTGACCAGCTCCGTGGCAATACGACTGCCCTTAAGCTCTTTAACCGACTTTATATTGGAAGATTCCGGGACCGCCAGGACCCAACGCACTTTATTCAGGCTTTGCTTGGCATAAACCAGGTCCGTAACCCTAACCACCTCGGATTTATTTTCCAGTATCCAATCATTGCCGGTTATACCGCAATCCAGGGCTCCGTCTGAGACGTAGCGCGACATCTCCTGCGCACGCAGCAGCACTACCTCTATTTCCTGGTCATCTATAGAAGGAAAATACGAACGCTCCGAAGGAAGCGAGATGTTAAAACCGGCCTTCTTAAACATCTTAAAAGTTGCTTCCTGCAGGCTTCCTTTGGGTAAACCTAATTTTAATATCTTATCTTTCATAGCCCTTGGCCTTTCTTTAACGATTAAAACAGCATGGTCATTTATTATAGCGAGTTAATAATATATTGTAAAGGAAAAAATATGCCATTTTTATAATTGCAATCTCTCAAGATTTAGATTATAATAAATTGTTAACTTCTAAGAGGGACAAAGATGCTGAAAAACCTGCGCAAGAAGAAAACCAAAAAAACGATCTGGATAATTCTGGCGGTATTACTCGTGCCGGCTTTTATCCTCTGGGGCTCAAGCAGCCTGGTGCGTAATAAAGAAGAACCCTCCTCAGTGGGGAGAATATTCGGTAAAAATATTTCCCTGTTAGAATATAAGGATGCCATGGAGGCGGTAAAGGCCCAGATGATCATGCAATTCGGGGATAAATACTTAGAGGTGCAGAAATCCCTAGACCTGGATTCCCTTGCCTGGGACAGGCTGATATTACTGACCGAGGCCAAAAAGCATAAAATCAGAGCCAGCGACAAGGAAGTAGTGGAAACGATTGAAAGCTACCCCCTCTTTCAGAGCAAAGGCCGGTTTAGCGAGCGCCTCTATGCTGAAATGCTTAAGTATGTCCTGCGCACGCAGCCGCGCACCTATGAAGAACAAACCCGCCAGAATATCATGCTTTCTAAGCTATACCGGGAAATTACCGAGAGTTTAAGTTTAAGCGATAAAGAAATTAGCGAAGAATACGGGAAGGCCAACGAACAAATCAGCGTTTACTACCTGGCGGCGCTGACTGCGGATTTTACCAAGGAGATAGCCGCCGCGGACGACGAATTAAAAAACTACTTTGCTAAAAATCAGCTGGATTTTAAACAACCCCTCTCTTTTAAAATAGAATACCTCGCCTGGACCGAAGAAGATAAGGATGCCGATACACTTAAGAACAAAGCCGAAGCCCTGATGCGCAAAAGAGCGGATTTTGCAAAATCTGCAAAAGAACTGGGATTCGAGGTTAAGGAAACCGACTTCTTCGGGCAAACCGACCCCATACCCGGAATCGGCTGGTCGCCGGAAATACTGATTATGCTTTCTAAGGTAAAGCCGGGCGAATTACTCCCGATTATACACGCGGACAAAAATTATTATCTGATTAGATTAAAAGAAAGAAAAGACCCCTATCTGCCCGATTTTGAGGCGGTAAAAGATAAGATAAAAGAAGTGTTCGCAAAAAACGCCGCAGAGGATTCCGCCAAACTTAAAATAGAGGCCGCACTTAGAGAGCTGGATAAAAAGGCGAACTTAGAGCAGGCGGCAAAAACCTTAAGCCTTAAATACGGCTCCACCAATCAATTTACTTATGGCAGTTATATCGAAGGTATCGGGATGTCCGATAATTTCTGGCTAAAAGCCCGGGATTTAAAGGAGGGCGGTTACAGCGGAATCATCAAGATGCCTTCGGGTTTTTATATTGTCGCGCTAAAGGCAAAAACCCCGATAGACCAGAAGAAATTTGCTGCCGAGAAAACCGAATTCGCTGGTAAATTATTGCTGCAGAAAAAACAAGAATACTTCAGCCGTTACTTCGAAGAACTAAAAAACAAATCCCAGAGATTCTAAGAAATTTCAACTTACTTTAATCGCCGCGACCGGGCACTGGTCTGCCACCTCCTGTAGGTTATGCAGTCCGCAAACCTGGGCTTTTACGTGGGCGATACCGTCGCCTTCAATCTTGAATACCTCCGGGCATGACTGTTCGCATAAACCGCAGCCTACGCAAGTAGAAACATCAACACTGACCTTTGCCATCCACCAGCCTCCTTACCTCTCCATCAGATTTTCAAACATCTCTTCGTGATCCACTTCTTCCGACAATATATGCGTTACCAACTGATAGGTAACATGGTCTTTGCCTAATGTCTTCTTGGCGATTTTATTATAGACCTCTATTGCGCCTGCTTCCGCTTCGGTAACGATACGGATAATCCTGTTTATATCGGCGGTATTTTTAGGCGGCATCATAAAAGGGGCATTGGCATTCTTTTCCAGCTCCATGGGGTTGGCAATAGGTAACCCCCCTAATTTGATGATTAAATCCGCTACTTCTGTGGCATGCTCCAGTTCGTCCTTGGCGATTTTATTCAGCATCTCCTGTATATCTTCATAGGCACGACCGGAAACCGCCTGCGCCATATACCAGTAAAGATAAAATGCCAGCCACTCATCCGCGTATGCCTTGTTTAAGTCCTTTACCAGATCCTTTAAACTCAGCTCTACAATTGCCCTCGCTTGTTTTCCCATATCCGCACCTTCCTTTCAGTTTGGAGCCGGAAGTTTTGGCAACCCCCTAACCCCTACTTACTATCTACTAACTACTTTGATCAACTTCTACCTTAAGGTTATACTTCTTTATATTATTATCCGCTATTTCCTGAATAATCTTTAACTGTTCGGGATTATTCAGCAGGTGCTTAAATCTACCCTGCGTCTTGAGGTATGCCTCTACCGGCTTAGGCTGAATCTGACGCACCGCGGATAATTTGCCGAATTCATATTCGACTAAAGGATAAAGGCCCGTCTCAACGGCGAGTTTCGCTATTTCGTAAGTGAGCGACGACTCGTGGCGCCAACCTAAAGGGCAGGGCACGTGAATCTGTATATACTTAGGGCCTTTAATGCTGTGCGCTTTCTTGACTTTTCTCTGAACATCCTGAGGAAACCCTACTGAGGCGGTGGCAACATAAGGTATGCCGTGGGCTACTGCGATTTCGGGCATGGGTTTTTTGGGACGGATGTTTCCCGTAGATCGAGCGCCTATGGGGCTGGTGGTGGTATTAGTATCAAAAGGAGTCAGGCCGCTCCTCTGCACCCCGGTATTCATATAGGCCTCATTATCATAACAAACATAGAGTATATCGTGGCCCCTCTCTAACATGCCTGATAAAGCCTGCAGGCCGATATCCGCGGTGCCGCCGTCGCCTGCCTGGGCAATCACGTTAATAGCATCTTTTTTGCCTAAATATTTTAATGCCGATTCTACTCCCGAGGCAACCGCGGCGGCATTTTCAAATAACGAGTGTATCCAGGGGACACCCCAGGCCGATTCGGGGAATTTCGTAGAAAATACTTCCAGGCATCCGGTATTATTGACCACTATCGTATTGGGGCCGCTGGCATCAATGACCAAGCGCGCTGCCATCGACTGCCCGCAGCCGGCGCATGCGGTATGCCCGCTTTTAAATAAATGCTCACTCATATTTTTCCTTTAATAATTCCGGTTTTAAATCGATGAATTCGGCGGCCCTTTCCCTCGCCGTAAGCAAGCGCAGCATCTCTTTGATGGAATCCTTGGTGATATCGCGACCCCCCAAGCCTACGATAAAACTGCTGATCACCTGAGGTTTATTCTTTTTCCCGAAGAAAAGCGCTTTTATCTCCGAGACCAGCGGCGCATCAGAACCCAGGGATAAAGCCCGGTCTAATACCGCGACCTTGTTTACATTCTTTAACGCTGCATAAATCTCATGCGCCGGGAAAGGACGGTAAGAAGTAATCTT
>Ga0268276_1003216_pt1 | contig 12953 bp, 12 predicted proteins | sample saktaG_4_FD_190145 | JGI IMG/M metagenome (GOLD analysis project Ga0268276, IMG submission 190145) | Saline water microbial communities from Sakinaw Lake, British Columbia, Canada - sak_2010_1_5_45m | ecosystem: Environmental > Aquatic > Non-marine Saline and Alkaline > Saline ...
CAGCGCAAGCGGCATATTAAAATCATCATCCATCGCCTCTTCAAATCTACTCCCGTACTCTTCTATCTCTTTTACCTTGTGACTTTGTGACTTTGTGACCTGGTGACCCTTTATCCTCCCTATCTTTTCGAGCATGATGACAAACCGCTCTTTTTGAGCCTTCATCTCCTGTATTCTATCCTCGGTGTAATCCACAGGATGCCTGTAATGAGTGTTCAGGAAGAGCAATTTAAGATAATCGGCGTCTTTATGCTTCAGCATAAAATCTTTTATCGATATGAAGTTACCCAGGCTCTTGGCCATCTTCTCATTATCTATCGTTAGAAGGCCGTTATGCATCCAGTATCTGGCAAATGCCTTACCGGCTCCTTCGGACTGAGCTATCTCGTTCTCATGATGCGGGAATATAAGGTCGACTCCTCCGCCATGGATATCAAATTCATCCCCAAGAATATCGGAGCTCATCGCGGAACATTCTATATGCCAGCCTGGCCGCCCTGCTCCCCAGGGGCTATTCCATGAGGGCTCACCCTCTTTGGCCTTTTTCCATAACGCAAAATCTAATGGGTCTTTCTTCGCCTGACCTGCCGCAACTCTGGCGCCCATTTCCATCTTCTCTATATTCTGGTTCGAGAGTTTTCCGTATCCCTTGGCTTTCTTTATGTCAAAATATACGTCGCCGGACGACTCATAGGCGCATCCTTTTTCTATCAGGAGCCCGATAAATTTTACCATCTTGGGAATATATTCCGTCGCCAGAGGTTCTTTATCAGGTGAACCTATTCCCAGAAGATCCATATCCTCATGGTATGCATCTAGATATTTTTTGGAGACTTGCTCGGCGGTCTTGGACTCTTTTTTAGCTTTATCTATGATCTTGTCGTCGACGTCCGTAACGTTCCTCACAAATTTCACTTCATACTTGACGGAGAGGTAGCGGCGTATCACATCGAATATGTACGCGCTTCTGGCGTGACCTATATGCGGTTCGTCATAAACGGTAGGGCCGCAAACATATATTCCGACTTTCTTCTCTTTGAGCGGAATAAAATCTTCTTTGGTGCGTGTTAACGAATTGTAGATCTTCATGTATAGCTTTCAGCTTTCAGCTTTCAGCTTTCAGCTGCTGATGGCTGACAGCTGACGGCTTATAGCTAGATTATGATTTTTCGAGGCTATCGAGCCTCTTCTTAAGCTCGTCTATCTCCTGTAACAACGGGTCCAGGACATGGACGTGATCCAGGCTTAGCTCTATCTTCTTGCCGTCCTGTTTTGTGATCCTGCCCGGCACGCCCACTACGGTAGAATTGTCCGGCACATCCTTTATAACGACGGCATTTGAGCCTATATAAGAGTTGTCACCTATTTTAATGTTGCCCAGGACCTTGGCTCCCGCCCCTATTACGACATTATTCCCGACAGTGGGATGGCGCTTCCCTTTTTCTTTTCCTGTCCCGCCGAGCGTCACGCCCTGGTAGAGAGTGACATTATCACCTATTATGGCGGTCTCTCCAATCACTACCCCCATGCCGTGATCGATAAAGAGACCATTGCCGATAGTAGCGCCAGGATGTATCTCAATGCCGGTAAAAAACCTGCCGATCTGCGATATCCATCTGGGTAAAAATGGTATTCGCATCCTGTGGAGGCTTTGAGCTATCTTATGAAATACGAGCACGTGTATCCCGGAATACGTCAGAAGAACGTCAAGGAATCCGCCCGCTGCCGGATCACGCTCAAATATCGCGCGTATCTCTTTTCTTAAGAATATGGCCACGACTATCCAGAAGATAAGTACTATAAGTATTATATTCAGTAGAACACTAATGCAGACTGTCATCTATCACCTCGATTTTATTTCTCCACCAGGACCGCTACGGCATAAGCGGCTATAGCGTCCCCTTTTCCTATCGAGCCCACCCCTTCGTTCGTGGTAGCCTTTACGTTGATCTTCGACTTATCCACGCTCAAAATATCAGCTATCTTTTCAACCATCTTCTCCTTGAAAGGATAGATCTTAGGCTCTTCGGCTATTATGGTGGTATCGATATTCCCTATCACGAAATTCTTCTGAGCCAAAATACCGGCGACGCGCTGCAGGATATCGCCGCTCGGCATATTCTTATAGCCGGGGTCCGAATCGGGAAAATGCTGTCCTATATCGCCCAACGCCAAGGCGCCCAAAATAGCGTCGGCTATGGCATGCAGGACCACATCTCCGTCGGTATGGCTGATCAGACCCTTGACATAAGGTATCTCGACGCCGCCCAAAAATAGCTTCCTCTCCTCAACGAGCCTGTGTATATCGTAGCCTATTCCTATCTTCATCCCGCACCTTCCTTATCTTGAGCCCGCATCTTAGAAGATGCGGGACTCATATCAGCACCTCTGCCATTTTTAAGTCCTCTTTGGTCGTCACCTTAATATTCCGCGGCGACCCCTTGAGGATCTTGACCTTCTTACCCAAACGCTCCAACACGGACGCGTCATCTGTTACAACTGAAATGTCATTTACCGTATTCAAAGCCTTTTTTAAAATGCCGTATCTGAACGCCTGCGGCGTCTGCGCTCTCCATAGAGAGCTTCTGTCGATAGTCTTCTTTACGAAGAGGCCCTTGCCGGCAAGCTTGACCGTATCCGTCATCGGTATGGCCGTGACGCATCCGCCGAATCTACCGGCTAAAAACACGGAGTTCATTATATCGGAGTCTCCGGGGAATGGCCTTGCGCCATCATGTATCAGAACTATGTCGCACGGAGGATCTATCAGATCGAAACAATTTTTTACGGAACCGGCCCGCGTGCTTCCGCCGGGAACCACCTTAACAACTTTATTTATCCCGTATTCAGCTACTATATTTTTCAGGCGCTTTATTGAGTCGGGATCGGCAGCTACATAGATGCGATCTATATATTTAGACGAGTTGAGCGCAAGAAGTGCGTATATTATAAGAGGCTTTCCGGCTAATAGCACGAACGGCTTCTTCTCTTTAGCCCCAAGCCTGTGACCCGAACCGGCAGCCGGAACTATTGCGGCGACCTTGTACCTCATCTACCCTTCCAACCGCCACCAGCTTGAGGCTTTGAACCTTCTTCGAACTTAGCGAATATCATCCTGCCTGCGGAAGTCTGTAATACGCTCGTTACCGTCACCTTTATTACCTGTCCTATCATCTGGCGGGTATTATCTACTACGACCATAGTACCATCGTCAAGATACCCCACGCCCTGATTATATTCCTTGCCCTCTTTGGATATCCTTATATCCATCAGCTCGCCGGGCAACACAACCGGCCTCAAAGCGTTTGCAAGCTCATTTATATTGAGCACGGTCACCCCTTGCAGCTCGGCTATCTTATTCAGATTATAATCATTGGTTACGACTTTTCCGCCCACCAGCTGCCCAAGCTTCACGAGCTTGGCATCGACATCCCTGATCTCCGGAAAATCTTCCTCATTTATCCTGACATTAAGCTTCGAATCCTTCTGTATCCTGTTCAGAATATCAAGCCCACGCCGCCCACGGTTACGTTTCAGCGAATCTCCGGAATCGGCTATCTGCTGCAGCTCTCTCAAGATGAATCTCGGTATTACGATCCTGCCCTCTATGAACTTGGTCTGCAATATATCGGCTATTCTGCCGTCGATAATGACGCTGGTATCGAGGAGGATTATATCCTCGCGCTCGTCCTGCCTTACGAACTTTACATAAGGGACGATAAGGTTGAACTCGTCCTTTCCGCGCATTGCTATTACCATGCCCAGATAACAGAATACCAATATCATTATTATCTGAAGCGCCGAGAAGATCTCTATGCTCATGGGTATAAGTTTCAATACGCTCGTCACTATCCATGCCATGAAGAAGCCGAATATGAGCCCGAATACAGCCGCGGAAAGGTTCCTCGCGGAGAATCTCCTGGTGAAGAATTCAAGCACTACTATGACGGACGACCCTGCCAATCCGGCCACAGCGCCGCCGATGCGCCACGCAATATCGAAATTGCCCAGGATACCACCCACATAGTATCCTACTATGGTGCTGAGTATCATGAAAAAAGCTCTGAGATATAGTACAGTCATATGTTTATTGACCTCTGGGTTTGTTTAACAGTTTCCATGGATTATTCTTTATATCCTCAACGAATGCCTCAAGGTCCTGATGGATCTTGTCTCTCGTCAATAGCTTGCCTATAGTGCCTTCTCCATTCTTCAGCCTGTTCACTATCACATTGACAGAGCTCGTCAATTCGCTTAAGTTCTCAATGACCCTCGCCATCGGGACAGGGTCTTTGCCCACCAGAAGATCCCCGTTCTTTAAGAACGGCTTGCCGGAACTTCCGGGTGCGATCTCCATATACTTCTCGCCCATAAAGCCCAGAGTGCTTATCGTAGCGACGGCATCTTTTTCTATCTTGACGCCCTCCCTTACCCACGCGTTAAGCTGAGCCTTCGTCTTCTTCTCTTTCTCGTCATAGTACAGCTTAAGCCCGTCTATCTGCCCTACGCCGACCCCCGAGACCCTAACGGGCGCGCTCGGCCCGATACCGTCCACGAAATTAAAATCTACCTTTATATGATAGCCCTTCTTCACAAGATTAATATCGCCTATGGAAAATACTATAATAAAAAGTATAGCCACACCTATCATTATGAATACGCCAACCTTCAATTCAAATATCTTCAGATCATCCATTACTCGCCTCCATATTGTATTTATACCAGATGTTCAAAATCTATGCCTTCCGTTATCGGGCCGGTGCCGGCGCCCGTGATGAACTGCCTTACGATCGGGTCTTTAGTATTCTTTATCTCGTCGGGCGTGCCATCCGCCACTATCTTGCCGTTATATAACATGGCGACCCTGTCGGCTATCTTATAGGCGCTGATCATGTCGTGCGTAACGGCTATGGATGTCACATTGAGCTTCGTGTGTAACTTTACTATAAGATCATTGATGGAATCACCCATTATCGGGTCTACTCCGGTGGTAGGTTCATCGTATAGCATTATCTCCGGCCTCACGAGAATGGCGCGCGCCAGACCTACGCGCTTCCTCATACCCCCGGAAAGCTCTGCCGGCTTCTTATACTCTATGTCCTTCAGGCCCACCAGAGTAAGGCTCTCCTTGACTCTTTTAATAATATCCGCCTTTGGCGTATCGGTATGTTCCATAAGCGCGAACCCTACATTCTCAAGAATATTTAGCGAATCGAAAAGAGCGGCGCCTTGGAACAACATGCCGAATTTAAGCCTCACGGCGCTAAGCTCCTTCTCATCCATGCGCGTTATATCCTTACCGTCTATCAGCACATGTCCAGAATCCGGCTTTAACAAACCTATAATATGTTTTAAAAGTACGCTCTTGCCGCAGCCTGACCGGCCGATGATAACTGTGGATTCACCCGTCTTTATATTCAGGTTCAGGTTATCCAGCACCTTATGCCCGTCGAAAGATTTTGAAACGTTTATTATCTCTATCATATCTTTTTTAAGTTAAGAAGTAGAACAACGCCGTAAAGAAACAGTCGGACGCTATTATCAATATGAAGCTCGTCACTACGCTCGACGTAGTAGCCCTGCCGACGCCCTCCGCCCCTCCCTCAGCTCTCATCCCCTCATAACACGCTATTATGCATATTATGACGGCGAAAAATACGCTCTTTATCAGACCGGTGTATACATCTTTATACTTCAAGGCCTTCCACGTCATCTTCATATACATAGCGTGCGTTATATTGAGCTTGTGAACGCCTATCAGGTATCCCCCGAGCCCTCCGATGACATCGGCGTAGAGCGTCAAGAGCGGTATCATTATCACAAGAGCTAAAAACCTCGGCACGACAAGATATTTTACAGGATTGGTAGCGAGGGTCTCCAGCGCGTCTATCTGTTCCGTGACTTTCATCGTCCCGACTTCAGCGGTGATGGAGGCTCCTATGCGGCCCGCGACTATGAGCGCTGTCAGGACCGGCCCGAGCTCGCGCACCATAGATAGCGCGACCAATCCCGCAATATAGATCTCCGCGGAGATCTTCTGCATCTGATATGCGCTTTGGAGCGCCAAGACCATGCCGGTGAAGAGGCTTATCAGAGAGACTATGGGTAGTGAGTCGACCCCGATCTTCGACATCTGTTCGAATATCTGCTTCCTTCTCATAGGCGGCATGGGTATCCAGAATAAAGTCTCGCCCAAAAGAATGGAGGCGCCTCCTCCGTATCTGACAAATTCTACGAATCTTCTTCCCATTAATTTAGCCAAATCCCTTAGCATATATTTCCCCTGATCATCCTTCGGCTCCGCTCAGGATATTAAAACTTATCTTTGTGTTCCAGGCCGAAAAAGTTACTATTATCCCCGATCTTCAACTTGATACTGTCATTCGGATGCAGGTTGTAACCAAACTCAACCTGATCGCGCTCCCTGAGACTCTCGTCCACACGGTCATCATTTACGTACTTTTTGAATCCGACATTAAAGCCGCCCGCGACATTCTTGGTCATCCTGAATTCGCGCACATCCTGCCACTTGGCGGTCTCCCAACCATCCCAGGCCATAGTATTTTCGCCGTTTAGCACCTTTACGTTCTCGAAGATGCTCTCTTTTCCTATGCGCCTTAGATCTATCTCGCCGCCCAGGACTACGGGCCCGCTTTCTCGAACTACCCTGGATTCCTCTATTCTCATTATGGGGCCGTCACCTTTAAGAGAGACATTCAAATAATCAAAGCTCACTTCACCGATACGGCCTTTTCTCATTTCAAAATGCGCATCAGTCTTTAAACTGTTTAGCGTGCCCTTAAGCTCCAACTTCGAGTTAATAGCTCCTGAAACATATGAGCCGTAACCGGCATTGATAGTAGACAGGACTTGCGGCATATTCATATTATCGGTCACCGCTACCATATCTATAAGATGAGGCTCTATCAACCCGAACTTTCCGTTCAGATATAACATATGGCCCAGATCGAGACCTGAAACTTCCAGTATCTCCTTCGATATCTTATACGACGCCTTTAGGTCAAAGAACGGTTTATAATTAACTATTACATTTGTCGCTTCTATATCGCCTTCGAGAGATTCATCCTTTGAGTCTATAGAATTTTTTACCGATATATTCCTTATTACGACATCTCCTGCAATATCGACATCCCGAAGCTTGAAGTGTTTTACTTTTACCGATATCAGCAGCACTCCGTCCGCGGCAAAATTAGCCTCTAATTTGATCAGGCCTGACCTGGGCCTCAGTATCAAGCGGGCTATGCCGTTCTTGATACGACCTTCAAGGTCTATTCTGTCTGAGCCAAACAATCTTACATGGCCGCGCACAGCGGCGCTCTCTATGGTCCCCTTGAGAGTTACTGAGCCCGAGAACTCCCTGTTCTTGGTATCAAAATCTATATCTATGCGGGGCGCTCTCTTGAATTTATCGGGAAATGCGAGATCCCAAATATGGTAATTAGAAACCATATTCCTGATCAAAAAGATACGCGACCCGTATTTCTCGCCGGCCTTGCTCAATACCCTTACATTCCGCAGGGCTATCGGACGGACTATACCTCCGTCGATACGTCCTATCGATATGTCGAGATTCTTGCCAAAGACACCCTCTATCCTCTCTTCGGCCAGGATCTTCAGCTCGGGAGCAAAAGCCTCTATCCTGCTTTCAAAGAACGCTACAGCGCTTAGTACAAGTAAAAATATAAGTGTCGCTTTGAACCGGCGTCGTGCCCGTATATTTCTCATACACCGTATTAAACTGTGACAAAGTCGAGGCTGTCGGCCTTTGCTGTCACGCGCACTTTGGCGCCATTCTTGTAACTGCCTTTTATTATCTCTTCAGCCAGAGGATCTTCCAGGAACCTCTGAATAGTCCTCTTCAGCGGCCTGGCGCCAAAGACCTTGTCAAATCCGCGCTCCACCAGAAAATCTTTCGCTTCTTTAGTCAGGTCTATTATAATTTTCTGGTCCTTAAGCCTCGACTCAACATCCTTTATCTCGAGCTCGATTATCTTCTCAAGGTCCTCTTTTGTCAGCGGCCTGAAGACTATTGTGTCATCCACCCTGTTTAAGAACTCCGGCTTAAATACTTTTTTCACTTCCTCCAGCAACCTCGATCTCATAGACTGGTACGTCACTTCCTCTTCCTGGGATTTGAATCCTATGGAGCCCTGTTTCTTAAGCGTCTCCGCGCCTATATTCGAGGTCATTATGATGATTGTGTTCTTGAAATCCACTTTCCTGCCGAACGAGTCAGTGAGACGACCCTCTTCGAGCATCTGTAAAAGTATATTGAATACATCCGGATGCGCCTTCTCGATCTCATCAAGCAATACTACGGAATACGGGCGGCGGCGCACCTTCTCGGTAAGCTGGCCTCCTTCATCATAGCCGACGTATCCGGGAGGAGCTCCGACGAGCCTCGATACATTGAACTTCTCCATATACTCCGACATATCGATCTGTATTATCGCGTCTTCGTCGCCGAACATGTATTCGGCCAGCGCTCTCGCCACAAGCGTTTTACCCACACCTGTGGGGCCTAAAAATATGAATGAGCCTATGGGCCTCCTTGGATCCTTTATCCCGGCGCGCGAACGCCTCACGGCATGAGCGATAACGCTTATCGACTCATCCTGCCCTATGACACGTTTATGAAGCCCCTCTTCCATCTTAAGGAACTTTGACTGCTCCTTCTCTTCGAGCTTTACTATGGGAATACCGGTCCATTTTGAGACTATGTGGGCTATATCATCGTCGGTGACCTTCGGCTCGATCTTGCTGCGCGATTCTTTCCATTCTTTCTTTATGCCGACGAGATCTTCTTTCAGCTTTCTCTCTTCATCACGGAACTTGGCCGCCTTTTCGAAGTCCTGCCCCTTGACGCTCTGCTCCTTCTCCTTCTTTACGGTCTCCATCTTCTCCTCGACATCTTTAACATCCGGAGGAGCCGTCATTGTGGAGAGGCGCGCCCTGGCGCCCGCTTCATCTATCAGGTCTATAGCCTTATCGGGCAGGTATCTGCCGGTTATATATCTGTCTGAAAGCTTGGCCGCGGCCTCTATAGCGGCGTCCGTAAATTTTACTCTGTGATGCGCCTCGTATCTATCGCGCAGCCCCTTCAATATCTCTATAGTCTCATCCACCGTAGGCGGCTCCACCATGATCGTCTGGAACCGTCTCTCAAGTGCGGCGTCCTTCTCTATATGTTTTCTGAATTCATCAAGCGTCGTCGCGCCTATACATTGTATCTCTCCGCGCGAGAGAGCCGGCTTCAGTATATTTGAAGCGTCTATGGCGCCTTCGGCACCGCCGGCGCCTATGAGAGTGTGGAGCTCGTCGATAAATATTATGATATCCTCCGAGCGCTTTATCTCGTCCATCACCGCTTTGATCCTCTCCTCGAACTGGCCTCTGTATTTTGTGCCGGCCACCATAAGCGCGAGGTCCAATATTATTATCCTCTGGTCCTTCAGGATCTCCGGTATATCGCCAGTTACTATCTTCTGCGCGAGACCTTCGACTATCGCGGTCTTGCCCACGCCCGCTTCGCCGAGCAGGACAGGGTTGTTCTTAGTACGTCTGGATAATATCTGTATGACGCGCTCGATCTCATTCTTCCTGCCTATGACAGGATCGAGCTTATTATCTTTTGCCAATTTTGTGAGGTCCCGGCCGAATGCGTCGAGAGCCGGCGTCTTCGCGTGAGAGACCTTCTGCCCCATCTCGTAGCCCGGAATGGCAGAGCCAAGCAGGTTCATCACTTCTTCCCGCACCCTTTCAAGTTCCAGGCCTAAGTTCATCAGGACCTGCGACGCGACTCCCTCGCCTTCTCGTATTAAGCCCAGCAATAGATGCTCCGTGCCGATATAGTTGTGTCCGAGAGCTCTGGCCTCTTCTGTGGCCAGCTCCATCACCTTCTTCGCTTTTGGCGTAAAAGGAAGATCTCCTGATATTACGGTGCTCGGGCCGGGCTGTACCAGCTTCTCCACCTCTATGCGTATTTTGTCGGATGTCAATCCAAAGCTTGCCAGCACCGCTGCGGCCACTCCTTCACCCTCTCTCACCAATCCGAGAAGAATATGCTCAGTGCCTATATAGTCATGATTAAATCTCTTAGCCTCTTCCTTGGCCAGAAGGATTACTTTTCTAGCTCTCTCCGTGAACCTGTTGAACATCGCCATCTTTTGTGATCTCCTTTAAGTCAATCTTTCGCGGATAAGCGCCGCGCGCTTCATATCGCGTTCATTAGCGTTTAAAATTTTTCCTTCGAGTTTCTGCAGGTGCGACGGCTGTGTCAGGATCAACAGCTCGTTCACCATGCGCCTGTCCAGATTCTTCACTATGCCGAGATCTACGCCGAGCCTTATCGCCGAAAGGAGCGCGATCGTCTCATTGCTCGTGATTATGTGGGCGCTCTTCAGCGTACCGTAGGCGCGCCACACCCTGTCTACGAGAGCCTCCCTGTTCTTTGTGGATATCGTACGCCTGGTAGTCTCTTCGCGCGCGATTATCTGGTTTATTATCCTCTCGATATTATCTATCATATCCTCTTCGGTGCGGCCCAACGATACCTGGTTCGACACCTGGAAGAGATTGCCGCTCGCCTCGGTGCCTTCGCCGTAAAGACCTCTTATATTCAGGCCGAGCTTGGCTGTAGCCTGCAGTATCTTGCTTATCTGGGCCGTAAATACCAGGGACGGCAAGTGCATCATGACCGAACCGCGCAGCCCGGTACCTGTGTTAGTCGGACATGCGGTAAGATAGCCCCACTTGGCAGAATAAGCGAATGATAATTTTTTACTCAATTCCGTATCGAGAGAATCTACTATCCTCCACGCTTCCATCAGGTTAAAGCCGGACTGCAGGACCTGTATCCTTAGATGGTCCTCTTCATTGACCATTATGCTGACTATCTCCTTGGGATCCACTATCAGAGCTTTAAATTCAACATCTTTAGTGTGCTCCGGGCTCATCAGGTGCCTCTCCACAAGAAATAATCTGTCGACCTCGTTCAGGTCCTTGAGCCTTATGAATAGAGCGTCTTTCAGATAGTTGACCGATCGGGCCGCGTCGAATACCGCGTTCATTATCGATTCCTGCTGTTTTTTGTCGGCCCAGTGGGAGAATGCGAGCTTGTCAAGATTTCTGGCAAGCCTCACTCTCGAGGACATGACTATATCCGAATTGGGGCCCGTTCCTTTGAGCCACTCGCTGTCTTTCTTCAAAAAATCGTCAATATTTACTTTTGTCATTCTTCTTTGGCCTTCGCCTTCTTTTCAAAATCTCTGATCTTATCCCTGAGCTTGGCCGCCTCCTCGAACTCCTCCATCTGGATCGCCTTCTCAAGCTGCACTTTCAGGTCCTGCAGCGTCCTGGTATCCTTGATCGTCTTGCCGCCTCTCAATGAAACCTTCCCTATGTGGCGGTCGGCGCCGTGGATCCTCTTTAAGAGAGCCGACAGCTCCTTCTTGAAAGCTTCATAGCATTCACTGCAGCCGAGCCTGCCTATCTTTCTGAAGTTCTGGTATGTGAGGCCGCAATTGGAACACGTTGTCATTATGGCGACCTCCGGCTCCACCGCCGTACCCATGTCGGTAAGCCCGGAGAGAAGCTCGCTCAAGCCAAAGTGCTCTTCCATCTGGGCGCCTTTTTCGCGGGCGCAGTCCTCGCAGAGATTCAGCTTCGTCATCTGCTCGTTCACGATCTCGGTAAGATGTACGGTGGCCTCTTTCTTCCCGCAGACATCACAATTCATACTTAACCCCGTCCGACTTTGTCAGTTTTTTAAATTCGCCCAGAAGCCGCGTCGTGATCGCCCCCGGCTTGCTACTGCCTATCTTCTTCTTATCGATCATCGTGACCGGTATGATCTCGGCGGCCGTGCCTGTTAAAAATACTTCATCCGCCGAATAAAGGTCGTCGAGCTTTAACATCCTCTCTTCAAATCCGATACCGGTCTTTCGGGCAAGATCCATCACGGCGCTTCTAGTGATTCCTTCGAGCGCGCCGACATCGGTAGGCGGCGTAAAGAGCTTGCCGTTCTTTACCATGAAGATATTATCGCCCGTGCATTCCGCTACATAATCGTTGTATGAAAGCATGATCGCTTCCTCGGTGCCGGCCTTGATAGCGTCTATCTTCGCCAATATATTATTGAGATAGTTAAGGGACTTTATCTTCGGGTTAAGGGCAGTGGTAAGATTACGCCTTGTCTTGGCGGTGACTATCTCGAGACCGTTCCGGTAAAATTCTTCCGGATATAATTTTATCTTATCAGCTATGATGAATATGGTGCATGTTTTGCATTTTCTCGGGTCGAGCCCCAGGTCCCCGGGCCCTCTTGTCACGACCAGGCGGATGTAAGCCGATCTAAGGTCATTTGCCTGAAGCGTCTTAATAACGGCTTCGGACATCTCACCCTTCGTCTTCGGGATCGTCAGCTGGATCGCATCGGCGGAACGGTATAGCCTGTCAATATGCTCTTTGAGTTTGAAGACCAACCCTTCGTAAGAACGGATGCCTTCAAAGACACCATCTCCGTAAAGCAGTCCGTGGTCAAATACAGAGACCACCGCCTTATCTTTATCTACCATCTCCCCATTGAAATATATCTTCACCCCGCCCATTCTCCTATTCATGCCCCACCCTGAAGAATGAGCGGGGTTCATATTCACCACTATAATATCCTATATAATATATATAATAAACGTTATTAAGTCAAACAAATCATTAGGAATTATTGAAAGGTAGGTCAGGCGGGCCTGCCCGACTGAATGCTATAGCCATCGGTCAGGCGGGCTTGCCGTCTTTTAGGCGTATGGTATAATCTACCCTGGAGACGAGCTTTTCATCATGGGAAACTATCACTATGGTCATGCCATTCTTCTCTTTGAGGCTGAATAAGATCTTATATATCGATTCGCTATTATTTGAGTCAAGATTTCCTGTTG
>Ga0268276_1003218_pt1 | contig 12946 bp, 8 predicted proteins | sample saktaG_4_FD_190145 | JGI IMG/M metagenome (GOLD analysis project Ga0268276, IMG submission 190145) | Saline water microbial communities from Sakinaw Lake, British Columbia, Canada - sak_2010_1_5_45m | ecosystem: Environmental > Aquatic > Non-marine Saline and Alkaline > Saline ...
GGCAATCAACTCGTCGATCGGTGTCTTGATCTTGAATTTCTTGATAAGGTCAGCCACCTCCTTGCGGTCCGGGGCGACACCGCGCACAAGGCGAGCACCAACAGCCATGGTCAACGCCTCTTCGGATGTGCGATTAGAAAGCTGAAATCGCTTAGACCACTCGTCTTCTATGGGTTGAGGAATCCGTGGCATATTCTTGTCCCGTTCCGTGTACGCATCACGAGAAAATTCGTTGGCTTTTATTGCTTCCTGTAAATTTTCTCCTGTATACCTAAGTTTAATCCACCTATCCAACAGCCGGTAAATTTCTAACTCGTTGTGACTTCCATCGACCACTCCGTGTTTGTGTATAAAAGCATGAATAGCCTCGTGCGCTGCAACAACAACATCTGCCGGTTTTTTAGACTCCAGGTTTTCTACTCCAATCATTCCCACTCGGCGGGTAACACCTTCTTCTTCACCGGGTTCGAATCCTACAAACTGACCCCTACCCTCACCCCAATTGGGACTAAGAACGTATGGTGGAGTTGTGTCTGCATTTTCATTTGTAATTTCTTCTTCCGTTACAGTGTCTTTCCCAAGAATGTCATATACCGCGTCTCTTGCAGTCTTGTCACTCCAATCTTCAAATTTCTTCTCGTCAACCTTCTTGGAAAGTTGGAACTGTGGGTCATCGAAGATACCCCAAATTGGTCTACCTTTACTATCAAATCGTTTCTCTATTTTCCCACTGCCACCACCCGCGGAATCGGGTTCCTCATTCGCCTTTTCGTACGAGTTAGAAACTTCTTCCGGTGTGACAGTCCTGCGCGTGTCCATAACAACAGAGTTGTTAAGAATGGCAAAGTCCACTGACTCGGTACCGTCCATTGGGTTTTCAATGTTGACAAACTGTATAACGTCTACTTTTCCTTCTTTTTGTGCGCCCATGGCCGCCGCTTCAATCAAGAACGACATGTCTTCACCAACCATGTCCTTATCAGGGTGATCAGACAGATTGGCAAGCCGGTGTAGTTCCTTTATACCACTGCGCGTTCCGGCGTCGATGGTCTTGGTTCGGGCAGACTTGTCAATGGTGTATTCCACAACACCGGTTTTGTTCATGGCGTCGTAAGCACCCGCACCGTGTGGGTGAGGTGCAGCGAACGTAACCGCCATGTTCTTGGATGGAAAATCGCCCGACCTGTAAAGAAGAATGTTTCCGCCCTTATCACGCATCGTGTCAATAGTGCGATCAAGTTGAGAATACATTCCAGGGAGTTGGAACCGCACGTCGGGATTGGAAATATCAAATCGCTTGGACAACGGAATAATGTTACCAGCGTCATCACGGACCACTGTTCTCGCTGATTTTACAAGTGATGGATTAAATATCACATATGACTCTGACTCGTGGTCTCCTTCATACTCATTTTCGTACGACACGCCATCCATACCGGCTTTTTGAGATTCTGTATGTAAAAAGTTGATTCTTTCCTCGTCCGTGGTAAGTTTGTCATACTTCTTCATTATACTTTTATATACCTTAGGATCGGCGTCTTCATTCACTTCGGGGGAATAAAGAGACTCAAGAATTATGCGTGCCGGTGTTTTTACGTTTTCTAAATCGACGTTAGCACCACCAAAAACGTCCTCTGTCATGCCAAACCCACTAGTTTTAATAAAAAATGGGTCTATACTAACATTAGACTTATTTATTTTCCTAGCACCGGGAATATTCTTATATTCAGAATATTCAGAAAATGAGTTTATTCTATTTTTAGCTTGAGCCAGCGTTCCAAAATGTGACCCAACGTCTGACGGTATTTTAGTATTGAAAATATGAAACTTCTTATCTGTTCCATGCCAAACAAGAACACCATAACCCGCTCTTTTTGCGGCTTCAATTACTAGGATTCGAGCACTTTGTTTATTACCGGACTTGATAGCCTGTTCATATTCCCTGTCCATCTGTTCGGGGAGTTGGAATTTGTCGCGGAATTGCGCCATCGGTGACACATAACCAGCAGACTTGTTGGCCATTTGAAGTCTAGCGTCGTCATACGCCTTGGCAATCTTACTTACTATTTCCTTGGCTTCAACTTCACTCTTTGGCATCTTACCGCTTAAGTAAATCGTACCAGCTATATCAAAGTGATATGTGTCCCAACCATCCTTGCCCCCGTCCGATACCAAATCTTCGACCAGCGTAGTATACTGGTCCATGGTGGGTTCACTACCCAACTCATACGCACCCCTACTGGCTTTGCGTATCACCCCACCAATAACAGATTCCCTCAACGTATAACTAGACTCTCTACCAGTTGCACGGTTAATCAAATCCTGATGAATTTCGTACTCTTCCAGAGCAGCGAATTTTCCGGAGGTAGAAATAAATCCGTATCGGTGGTTATGCTGTCTATCCGCTTGTGTATCAATCCACTCCGATACAGTTTTGGCGGTTGCTTTGTGTCCACTGTCGGGGTTGAGGTGGTATTCCAAGTATTTAAGTCTCTGGGGGTCGATCGGTACTTGGAACCGGATGTTGTCCCACTTGGCGGCAGCATCATCCGGTGAAAATGGCACGTCTTCTTGGTCTAAGAGTGACGCATCTTCGATCTGCGGTGCTTGTTCGACATCAGCCTGTTTTTCTACACTCTCCTTGATTTCTGTCCCTTTTAGTTTCCCCTTGGCCATCGCCTCATACCATCCGTTTAAGGTGACGGCTTCATCGATAGGTGTGCGCCCCGTTATGGCCGTCACCATGCGCGAGAATCCCCGTCGCACCTTCTCCGCCCACCCGTCCTTGAAGGCTGTACCGGGGGTGGCTAGTAGGGTAGCATAGTCGTCAGCAGCCTGCTCCTCGTTATACGAGACACCCCCCTCGACGCGCGATGGATATTTCTCTGAGAGCATCTGCACGATTTCAGGAGTAAGTTGTCCTGTCCGGCGCAGAAATTCCATTCCCGCGTGGAAGAACTCGTGGTACACGGTGTCACGCCCTGCTGTGCCTACGGCGGCTAGCCGTTTCAAGGAGGGCAACCGTGCGGAGGGTCTCCCGGCAAGCCAAATCAACGAGTCGAAGGACATTTTCGTACCATCGGGTGCTGTTATTTCGATAGGTCTTGCGCGTGTTAATCCGCGTGGTGCGCGTTCGCGAATTACAGTATCCAATTCTTCTTCGGTAATTGTTCTACCCTCAAGTTCCTCAAATTCGACACGCATTTCTTCACGCGTGGGTGCATGCTTCGGTTGACGTGATATTAATATGCGTACCGGGTTAGCACCTTCCACAATGGAATGGGTAACTGCGATATTATCAGCATCGATCATTTCCACGATCGCATTAGGATCACCTGCAAACGTTTCTTTAAACGACTCAACCGTAAAGCCAAAATCAGCCTTACCAACCTTGGCTATTTGCTTAGCGAGTGGTGCGTTTGCGGTGTCCGCGTTCCTGAAATAAGCATCGACCGCTTCGGCGTTGGGGATGTCTGCGTCAGCTAGTACCTTAACTTTACCCTCTGTAGTATTGGCATCAGACCACTTGGCGTACAACTCGTCAAGCATCTTATTAAAATGTACTTCCGCCTTGCTTGGGTTTACGTCAGACGGGGTGTGAGACTCCTTAAGTGCTTCTACTGCTCTACGCTTCCCCTCAAACAGTTCTATCCACTCCCTACCGGTAAGTGGTGCGTTGCGCATGGCGCGAATGTTGGTAGTCATTTGTGGTAGCATTCCGAACCCGACAGAAGACAGCATAGTGTCGGTGTTTGAAACTGCGTCGATTACCTGTTGAACAACATCATACTCCATGCCCGGAACAAAAAAGTCGTGCCCAAATGTAGATGATAACTCCATACAAATATTCATCGTCCACATGTTTAGTGAGTTTTTAAGTAAATCAATCGATCCAGTACCCAATCCATTGATAGCCTCTTTGATTCCAGCCCGTGTACCATCATTAATGAATGACCGGTAAACCGTGGGGATGGCAGCACGCCGCAATGCCAACTGCGAAGTAGAACCACCAGCAAGTTTTGATATGTTCTTCATTATCAAAGTCTGTGCTGTAGTAACCATTAGCCCACCCACCGCTGCGTCTTCTAAGCTACAGCCAGCCGCAAGGAGCGAATTTCGATTATCGTTGAACATTCCGGAGACGGCAGCAGCACCTGTGTACGGGTTGACAAAAGCTAGCAAGTATGCCATTGAATCGGCAACCGGGTAACACAACTTACCCGGCAAGGTGGTTGTTGGAGCGTAGCGGGTAAACTCAATATCATCACCAAACAGGGTAGGATGTACGCCTGCCATGACCGGTAATTCAGCCTCAACACGCTCACGTTTTGTAAATTCGTCCCAGAACTTGTCACCGTACTGTTCATCTTTGTTTTTACTCAACTGTATAATTTTGCCAACCAATGTCGTGGCAGTGGATATTTTCTTTAGTGAAGCCATGCGTTCTGCTTCTTCTGGGTGGCTCTCTACATATGCAGCAATGTATTGGTTGGGGTCAAGTGCTTTTGCTATAGCCATGCTCGAAGAACTGGCCATCCTAATAACGCTGTTCACTGCACCACTGAACATTCTACCCGTAAACGTGTAATCAGTTTTCGGTGGGTCAAATGTCGCCCTAAGCTGGTATATAGCACTGCGAACTTCTGGGTCGTATTCGAAAAGCTTCGAGTGGTTCACCATCCCCGAATTGACCCAAGCCAATGCAAGTTCAGACGCACCGGGTATAAGCTTAAGTGCATCCAACAATGAAACTTGTTGTAAAAACCGGTCTGCTGTGAGTAATTGTTTACCATATTCAGCACGTATGGCGTCTTCCTCTTTACGGACAATTTCTTCTTCATGTTGTTTGACACCCCACAATGTTTCTGTTGGAATGTCGTCAGCAGGTATACTTACTGTTAGAACAACGTTTTTAGACGTGTTCAACGGAGTATCGGCTTTGGGTGGTGTGCTGTGAGGGGTTTTGAACCCGTTCCTCTTGGCTTCTGCAACTTGTTCTTTTGGGGTCATGTACAAATATTTTTTGAGGGGTTCACCCAACAAATCGCGGTTATTCTCCGGATCGAAAAGTTTACGCGTTTTATCGATGTATTCACGTCCTGTGCCATCTGTACCAAAAAACTTGCTAGGGTGAATACGGAGACCGGTAGACTCTTCAATTGCACCCATCACCGCCGCTGTCTGTTCTGAGTCAGACATGCTTTCTACTTCTTGAGAGTGAACAAGCTTCACGTATGGTGGCGGTTCAGGCTGTGCAGTAAGATCCTGCCACACCTGCTCTTCTGTATCTTCCACTTTTTCTTCGGGTGTGGCCGCTACGCTACCGTTGTCCGGTTCCGCTGCAAGTGCGACGGTATTGGGCTGGTCCAACACCTCTTCGTCCCTCGAAAGTGTATCGGTGGGCTGAACGTTTAATAGTTCTTCACTCATTTTTGATCTTTCTTTATAGCGGGTGTGAGACTGTTGATCACATAAGGGAGGCGGTCAAGGAGGTTTTGTGACGCGATTTCCAACTCTACTGGCTTTAGTATGGCCACTGCGACTGTTTTAGTGTCGACTTCTGGGTGTTCCATGCAGTATTGCTTGATGTCGTCCACAAGCTGCTTGAGTTCCATGGGGGTGGCTCTGGCGTATTCTACGCGTCTGCCCAACCTAGAAATACTGATAAGGCCACCCATTCTGTCACCGATGCCAACCTTGGACGCTCTTGTTCCGGATTCAATAGGGAACATCGGATAATAGAACTTGTTTTTAGAAACTCTCTTTACCCCGCGATTAGCTTCCAACTCCCAGAATTTGGGAATGATAGTCTGTAGCGCACGGTTTACTTGATCTGACCGTTTGGACGCCGCCTCACTGGTGAAGCGCAAATAGTCGGCTTGAGAAAGTTCACCCCCACTGGCAGCTTCTTCAATCATGCGAAGTGCAACACCGGGGTCACCCTGCCTCACGTACAGTAAACTGTTGATTTTCTTGACTAGTTCCTCGGAAGAATACTGCGGAAATTCACGGGTTGGTTTATTCCTATTAGCCTGTGCTGTTAGGAGATGCTCAACCTGTGACTGTACCGCAGACTGCACCTCTTTGTCCTCGTAGTTAAACTGTTCACCAAAAACCAATTCTTCTATCAGAACAGCCAAGTCAGAGTCGGGTTTTGCCAGTGCTTCTGTAGTTTTGTTGGTTGCTTTTGCTATGAGACTATCCCTATACGCGTTTTTGGCAAACTCCAACTGGGACTTGAACGACCGATCCAACTCGTTCCGGTTAGACCGCCAAGACTTCTCCGACATGGCCACCATTACTTCCATCTTGGCCCTGTCGTCCTCATTTATGCGGGTGTCCTTTATGAGGATCTCGTTTGCCTTGGCAAAGTAAGTAATAGCCATATCGGTGGGGTCGGCTCTGGCCAAGTTGGAGAGGACTTCTACTCTAGCCTTTACCATACCAGCGATGTATTTTTCAACATCACCCGGTTTTTCAGATCTACCTAGTGCGGTTTTCATGGCAGCCGCTGCATAGTCCATGTTGATGTTAAAATCCGCGTCGCTAATGGGGTCTTTTAACGCCTTGTTTTCAAATGACTGCGCAAGCAGCATGTTGCTCGCCATTGTGCCCTTGCGTAACTGTGTGGCTTCGTGATCAGCAAGACGTTCATTGTCCGCCATAGCAGACCGGGTGAGTGTGTTCACCACTGCTGCCCTGGTACGTGGGTTGAAGTTCTTGGTGACTTCTTCCACCATTTCGGAGTGATTTTGGCGATACTTCCTCGTAATACCACCAGCGTCATCGCCCTCCATTTCTAAGAGTCCGGGTATGCGGTTTCCGGACGGGCCTTCAACCCCGTGTATCGCATCAATCGACCACTGATTCACCTTCATTATGGCTTCGTTCGCAAGTTTTTCCTCGTGACGCTGACGCATTTCTTGGCCTATTCGACCCACCACATCGCCAAGCTGCCCTATACTTGCAGCCACATCAGCACCAAACGCGTCGGCGGACGAAACGTCACTCCGTACCCCGGATAGCTGATCAAACTGTTGTTCATTAGTTATGAGTGGGAGTGCCATAATTACCTTCCGTAAACGCTTTTTAAGAACGGGTCACTGTTTGGGGGCATCGAGTAACTGGTTTTAAATGACGACGCGTTACTTATAAGGCTTGGTGCGCCTCCGTCTTCGGATGCACTGCCACCGCCCATCATACCACCCACGCTTCCAAGCATGCTGGACACGCCTGATATACCAATACCAATGGCTTTCATCTTTGCTGCCTGTGATGCCATCTCACCTGTCCTAATTTGCATCTTGGCGTCTTCCAAAAATCCCCACTGTTGCAGTTGCGTGTTTTCAGCAATAATGGATTTCTCAACAGCGTGTTGACCAACCGCGTCCAACTCATAGTCTTTTGCCGAGCCAGCACCAACAACAAGACCACTGGATGCTATTGTTGTTTTAGCGGTAGCCAACTTCTCACTAAAGACTATGTCGGAGTACCTTTGTTTTATGGCACCCTGTTTTTCGGATATACCAGCGCGGAGTAGATCAAGCTTGGCCTGATACGCCGCCATCATTTTAGCTGCTTTACCTTCACGATGGGCAGCTTGTATACCCATGGTGGTAGACATGGCGGACAATCCAACTGATGCTAAACCCATTCCGATACCCATAACTACCTCCTCCTAATGGTGTATGGTATGAACACACCACCATTTACACCACGCGTACGTTCTTCGCTTAAAGTGGCACCCAACCACTTTATCCACTTCAAGACATCTTTACGGTCTTCGAGAATGCTACACGTAAGCATGTTTACGCCGAGAGCATCCCATAAAATTTCAAACCCACGGAGCGATGATTTTGCCAGTAAGATCCGGTGGGAGTCGCAATACGTGGTTGCCAACCCCCAACAGTGCCCTATGTTGTGTGAAAGCATAGACATGCGCTTTCCACCCATTATGTATATTGGTTCATCGCCCCTCAACGCGCACACGACAACATCGGACGAAATCATCAATATGCGCAATACATCGTGTGGGGTTAGTCCAACGGACAGCCACACTTCCTTAACGTCACTATCACGCATATTATCAGCAATGAAGTCCAAGTGTTCCTGAGTCGGTATAACCCAAGTGGTCATAAGTTTGGTTCCCCGTGGTCTAATTGGTACATCAAAGAAAGAATAGTGATCGGCCAATGGCTGTCGTGTGTTATTGACAACTGACCTTCGCGGTTCCAAGAACCCTGTAGGGGGACGCGTATGTCCCGCGTGTTTAGGTGAACGGTGCCGTCAGGGATACCACCCACCGGGGCTTGATCAACCACTTCGTCGTCGTTGATAAACGGCATTTCGTCTGTGTTTACTGGATTGGTTTCTGACCCGTATGGGCCAATAGTTCCGCCCAACCCACGACGTTGACGAATTGCCACAGTTTTAATGTTTTTGTGAATGTTCTGTATGTTGGACTGCTGCTGGTCGGGGTAAAGGGTAATCAACTGGCTGGTGATAGGTATACCAATAATACAGTATTGTACCGGTGTAACCACCGTAATAGAACCATTCAACCAAGTACCAACCTGTGACGTACCATCCTCAACATTCACAACTGTACAAAGCGTGTTGTCTGCTAGTGCAACCGGGGGTGTCAATACGGTGGTTGGTACTGAAAGATATAATCTCTGACACGCGTCCATGCAAACCGCATCACCAACAAGCGGGGTGTCCTCACTAATGTTTACACGCATTCTTTCAACGTACAAACGTTTGTTGCGCTCAACCAGCATGTAAACTTCATCGGTGATAGTATCGGCGGTTGTAATACCATCAGCCTTTTGAACAAGTGATTCTGTGCTTACCACGTCAATAATAATGTCTGGAGAGTCAGGGTCACCGGTAAGGTGCCTTGCCCACGAAAACACGTTCTCAGCCGGTACATACGTCATCGAAATCATCGTTCCGTCACTCAACCTACACCAAACTACGCTATCTGGGGCAAGTTGATACGCGGTTGATGTTATCTGACTCTTCTCAGTAAGGTGGCGAGATAAAATGCTTCTGTCTATGGCGGTAAAGTTGTCTATGGTGTATAACTGTAGATTATACTCCATCAAACTTCTACCATCGCGGTGACAAAAAACAAGTCCATTGGCAATTTTAAGCGGTGGGGTTTTATTGCATCCAAAGTAAGTGTGTTGGTCAAGGCGTATGGTTGAGAACGAAAGTCCAGATCCGGTGTCATATGCCATGACCCACTCGCCAGATTCAGTCAACACAATAAGGGTGTTCTTAAGCGGTACCAAGTGTAGTATTTCACCCGGTTCTGTAATCGACATAAACGCATCAATTTGATCCGTTGCCCTTTGTGGAACAGACTTGTTGAACGCGTACAAGTTACCCACCGCGCTGAACAATATTTCTGATAAGCTGGTAGGTATTCTAGACCAAACACTACGTTGTTCAAATAACGTCATGGTTCCGGGGTATCCGGTGTCTTCGGTCCACGGACTTTGTGCACTAGTCGGGGCAAAAGACGTATCGGGGCTGATGTTTATATCAGTAAAGTTAAGAATTACGGGTGATACCCACTGTATTGCTCGCAAACAGTGAACAGCGGTTGGTGAAGAAGGCCAAGTAATAGCCATGTACTGGAAACTTACTGATTTCCACGTGAATTTAAGTAACCCCGGTTGCGCACCATCGGCAATTCCACTCGACGTGAATATCTTTGTCCACGAACCGGGAAAAGTGGCCACACCCGATGTGTTGTTACCCCACACCTCAAAATAGTCTGCACCGAACCCAATCTCTTCTACCGTACCATCTGTTTTAAGAGCTTTTGCGCCAAACGCGATACTAACACCACTAACGCTTGCCGTGGTTGAAAAAGATAACATTATTGACCCCGTTTGTGGTATAATTGGCGCAGCAGTGACGCTTTTTGTATATAACACATTATACTGCGTATTATATGGGTCGGTTCCTGAAACTTTGTCCACCTCAGTACCGAATAGGTTAAACGATGCGTTGTACTGATACCCCGGTTGGTAGTACGTACTCCAATACCGATAATGACCAGTTTGACCCCCCACAGAGGAAATACCATAATTATAGTTATTGTTAATAGTAATGAGTGTTCCGTTATTGCTAGAAACCGTAAAACTGTTAGTGTTAATAGACCCTATTAGGCCATATGACCCAAACATCAGTTTATAAACACTATAATAGGAAGCACCGGTAACAGTTCCCCATGTCAGTGTAACACTATCACCATCATACCAAGGGGAGGATATTAATGCGGAAACAGGGGTAGATGGAACACTTTCCTGCCCGTCTACTACTGCAGAAACCGCATACCTATAAAGTGTAAACCCTGTTGTTGGAACCGGGGTGGCTTGAACAGTGTAGTGAGCAGCAGTTCCAGTAAATGCAAAACCAGTAGGTACATTAGCCGTCACCACCCCATTTACCGTTCCACCGCCGCTCCACGTGGGGGATGAAACGGATATTTGAAATGAAATAGTAGAAAGTGTCCAATACGTTCCGGTATCATCTTCACAAAACAGCTTCATTGGCGGGTAGGACTGGTGGGTAATGAAAATTGTATCGCCGCACTGCTGATGTCGAACTTTATCCAGATCCTGTGGCTCGTATGGTGTGGTGATGTAATAGGGCTGTCCATCTTTGAGAACAGCAATGCCATCCTTGTAGAAGTATATCTTCTTGTCTACCATGACGAGCAGGTAAGCGTTACTTCGATCTTTGCGAAAACGTATAAGTTTTACACCGGGGGACAATGGCGTATCAACGTCCCAATTTGCAATTCCCGTGACTTCATCAATCAAGTCGGTTCCGGGCCGTTTGGTTATACCACCCGCCCTTTGAACCACAAAGTTTTGAATTACCGCCGCACATTCGTAGTAACGTTTAATGTCCTGCCGCCCCCATATTGCAGGATCAAGTTCTCCACCAATAAAACTGTTTTGTATTTGGCGTATCATTGTTATCTTCCGGGGTAGTAGGTTCCGTTTGCTGTTCCATACCCTGAACTCGAACTAGCACCACGACAATTTGCCCACCAATTGTGGTCAGCGGGAATGCCGACTTCGCGACTATCCTGACCGTCCATGTTGCGAGCATCGGTGATGTACACTGACAGTTCCTTTATTACCTGCGTACGAATCGCTTCCTTGCCGGTGAGGGGTAGGGCAATATCAATAGCCATCTTACACATCAGCGCACGCGTGAAAAGTGAGTCGAAAAGAGTGGTGTCTTCGATGTCCTGAATGTACTCAAGCCTTACGCTCTCCTGATTGACGTACACACTGTTTGAGAAAAGCTTGAATGGAACCCGTACACCATCACTATCACAAATCTGTATAATACGAAGGAACCCGGTGGGAAGATAATAAGCGTACTGCCATTCATCGTTATCAGACACCTCACTGCCGTCTTCCAAGTCAGTGTAAAGTTTGGCCCATTGCGGGGCGATTTCCCGCAACAGTTCTTGCCTGTCTTGGGCGTAAAAACGATCACACCACCTACGAACGGAAGTGTTGTCTGCCAACGTCTTTACTTCCTGATCGTGACCAAGAGTAGCGAGTGCGCCATTGTAGATTTCAAGCTGTGTCATAACCCACCACCTTAATCACGGTGAAGACTCGTCAGGTAGAGCATACCACCCTGCAGGAATATCCATAACCCGTTTGGCCGTGTTTCCACCGGGTAGAATAATTTCGACTTTTGCTTTCTTGATTGTTTTGGCAATTCGCACTGGCTCACCACACGGAACATACACAGCCGGACTATAACATCCGCTTAACACAACCAGTGCCAAACACCATCCGGCGTCTTTAATACGCTTTTTCAAACGAGCCACCAATTCTGACTGTCTTGGTTGTACCACAGACGACGGGGTATCACCCCTGGCCTTCACCCAAAAGGCGAGAAGACCAAGGGCAACCCCAATCACGATTTGTGCCGTCAGGCTCACAGGTTTCCTTCGGCTTCGAGGTGGTCATGGATGATCGGTATCGCTTGTTTTACGACGTCGATGACTTCCTTGGTGGGCATTTTGCCGTATGAGTTGGTGTAGCTCTCAATGAACTTCTTGAGTGCCGCGTCTGCACGAGCTATGCTGGAACGTTCAACAGCAACGCTCGTATCTCCGGAGTCGTCGGGAATGAGTTTCTCGGCGGTTTTGATCGCGTCGATCATAAAACCCTCATATTTTGCCCATTCAGGCTTGGCCGTGAACATCCTGGCGATGAGCCAAGATGCGATGGCGGCGATGAGCGTGATGAGGGCGTTCATGAAGGCTTCGTTCTTGACGAGAGCCAGTAGGATGTCTTTCATTTGTAACCTTTCGTTGTGTCTAACTTGTCTTCAAGCCACTGCGCCACTCGGAGCAGCGATTCGCAAAATCTGTAAAACAGACGTGTGTGGCGGATCATATGTGTTTTCCGATCCACGTAGTGACTGTGGCCAGTGCAACTCCGATAACCAGCATCATTATGACCAGACGTCCCTTCGACTCCGCCTGTTGAAGCTCGAGGGCCAGCAGTCTCCCAAAAATCGTTTTATTAATCTCGTCAGTTCGGGTGTACGTTACAGCCCGTGAGCATCCGTTGATTTGCAACTCCCTGATCTCATCCTCACTGCGCTGGAGCCGACCATCGAGCTTCTGCTCGATTCGCGTTTGGCGGTCGTCGATTTGCTGGAGCCGGTATTCGATCACTTTTGTCATATCGGACATACTCAAACACCTTTCGCGGATTCTGTAAGCACCTTGTGTTTGTCGCGGGCGGCTGTGGCAGCGGTTTTGACGGAGGCGGAGTTGCCGGATGCCAGCGCATCCAGCAGAGTGAGGTAGGCGTCGGATTGCGCTTGCTTCTCTTCGACCGCGACCTGAATCCTGCGCTTGATCTCCGCCGCGTCGGGCCGGGGGAACTGG
>Ga0268276_1003219_pt1 | contig 12944 bp, 11 predicted proteins | sample saktaG_4_FD_190145 | JGI IMG/M metagenome (GOLD analysis project Ga0268276, IMG submission 190145) | Saline water microbial communities from Sakinaw Lake, British Columbia, Canada - sak_2010_1_5_45m | ecosystem: Environmental > Aquatic > Non-marine Saline and Alkaline > Saline ...
TGTTACACCCGGGGTATCGGGTTTTGCCGGATCTCCGGTACCAACACCATAATAGATACGTAACCAACCGCCAGATAACTGTGCCTTAGTATAAGCTATACTCTGACTGTTACCAAAACTAACCTTCTGTAATTCTGTACCTACAGTATCACTAGTCTGTTTGTTAAAAGAAACGTTGACCTTGTTATTAAGGTTAGTTCCTTGACCTGCAAGCGATGCACGCGTATGCGTCACGGTCCAGGCAGTGCCAGAGTTATCTGTTACGCCTATATCAACAGCAAAATAGCTGGCGGGCAAAAAGATATGGTTTACCGTATCCCAGACTAATGTTCCGAAACTAATAGACGTAGCTGGTGTCCAAACAGTACCTGTAACCTTGCTTACTGTAACGCTTAGGCCTCCGGTAATTGTCGGAATAGTAGCATTGACATTAACTGTCTGGCTAGTAGCCGCCAAGGCATTTGTTGCACAAAAAGCAACTGCTACGAAAATCATACAAATAAGTATGTTTTTCATTTTTACCACCTCCCTTATTGATTGTTTTTGTTTAGAATTGTTATTTTTAGACATCTCCCTTTCCTCCTGTTAAATTTCGGTTAACGTATATGTTATGCGCGATGAATAATTGCCTGCCTTTAAATCAGCGGGACAAATTAATTCATAGACGACCTTAAATTTATCAGTAGAACCATTGGCATCAGAAATAAACAAAAGAAGATTACCCTTTCCAACCGGTATTTTATCCCTGGCCTTTAAGCTCCCCCTGGTATCATTTACCGCAAGAGTCTGCAGAGAAAAATACTCGGGAGGAATTTTTCCTCCGTCACTGCTCACTAGCTCCGAAAGAATATTTTGCGTTATCTGATAAGGCCTGCCAACATTTGTTTTTACCCCTATCAGCACTTCATTTATGCGCGGGCCTTCACTGGGTTTAAGGTTAGCAAAATCAATACTATAGCGCTGATCTTGAGGAGAAATGTCAATCTCAAATATACGATCTTGGCGGATCTCTAAATCCAAAGCCCCTAAATTTATCTGCTTACCTGCAGATTCCAGAAGATACTGAATACGTGAACGGTAATTTCCGGCTACCAGGCCTAGCGGATCAGCTAAAGAATAGGAGATAGTAAATGCTTTATCTGCGCTGCCGTCCGGCCGGGAAGAATAAATTGTCTGTATATTGCTGGATAACGCTGTCGGCTGATTTATCGCTACGCCCACCTTAGCATCAGGAACACTAAAAAGAAGATTGCTGCTGCTGATAAGTTTGCCCTCGCCAGACTGAATCGGTTGAGGCAACATCTGCATAATCCGAAACGGCCCGTTAAAAGTTCCGTTAATCGTAACTACGGCGTTAGCCGCTTGGCGCAGGTCATCTCTGCCTGAAGGATTAAGTATAATCGAACTTGCTCCTTCTGCCGGGGCAACAGAAACTGACAAAGAGCCGCTATCTTCGGGTATAGAAACATACACTTCAATAACCTTGGTTACCGGAGATTGAGCTGAACCGATTGGATTTAAAACTAAGCTAATACGGCCGGTATAATAGCCGGGAGTAATCTCCCCTGAATTTGCAATCGCATACACCAGAGTAAATGAATCAGCGGCGCCGGCTGTATTAGAAATATAGATAAGTTCATCATTTCTTACGCGAATATCTCCAGTGGGTATACGTAAATCGCCGGATTTATTCGAACCGCGGAATCCTCTAACCACGAAATTATTGCCAATGGTTATCGATGGATTATCTCGATTCCTAAGGGGGCTTTCAATACGCTGACGGATTTCATAACGATTATTTACTACATCGTTTAATACGCTGAATGTTATCGCCCGTGAAAAGTTTGAACGGTCAAACTCAAGCCGGTTTCCTCCCTGATCAAAAGTGTAACTTAAGTCAAAGGCAGAATAAGCCGGCAATAAAAAAATCCCTGAAACCGTCAGGATTAAAATAAAAATAATTACCTTAGTTACCTTTTCCATTTTCATAATTTTACCATTATTTGGCTTCAAAAGCAATGAAAAATAAAAAACCGGACAGATCAAATCTCGGTCTATCCGGTTAAATCACGTGGCTCCTTTGCCCTCCAGCAAAGGATCCCGAATATACTAATTTAGCTTTGTATAGTAAATGTAGCACTACTTATGCCTCTTGTCAAGCAAAATTTAGGGTAAAAAGAAAACGGTTTCAACTGTAAATATCCTTATTTTTTTAACTAGTTAAATTTGAACAGGCAAGATTAATGATGCAACGCAAGCACTTACATCCTTACTTAATAAATGTTTAAGGTTTAAACAATCTCTCCTATCCCTTAATAGGCATAATTTCCATAACCAGTTTAAACGGGCCTTAAAACCAATACTTTTAAACCATTTTTAACCTAAAACACTTTTATGTTTTTTTTAGTTAAACTATAGATTTATTTTGTTTGTTGCTCTAGCATCTTTTTAAGATTATTATTCATCCGCCGCACATTATAGGAAATATCAATCACGAAAAAAAGCATGAAACTCGACATTATTGCTGTCAATACGATCATAAAAAACATGCCCACCTCCTTAGTTTAAGACCTTTATATATAGTACCATAAATTCATATCTATGTCAAAATTACTAGGCAACCATCACTGGATTTAAGTTTTTTTGAGCATCATAAATTTGCTTAATTGTTTCTTCAATACCGTATTTATAATTCCAGGATGGATAGTGTGATTTAAATTTTGAAACGTCGCTTACCCACCAGATATGGTCTCCTATGCGGGCAGAATCAATATACTCATAATCAAATTTTCCGCCGGATAATTTTTCACAGATCTGGATTGCCTCCAGCACCGAGACATTGGCAAACCTGCCTCCCCCTAAATTATACATTTCTCCGCAACGGGGATTCTGAAAATAATGGTAAAAGGCATCGGACATATCAAGAGAATGAATATTATCCCTAACCTGTTTACCTTTATAACCGTAAATCTTATACTTGCGTTTGGTTGCGGCGCATTTTACCAGGTATCCTAAAAATCCATGAAGCTCTGCTGCGGATTGTGTTGGTCCGCTCAGGCATCCGAGGCGAAAAACTCCTGTGCGCAGATGAAAATACTTTCCATACTCCTGCACCATAATATCCGCGGCAACTTTTGAAGCGCCAAAAACAGAATGAAGGCAATTATCAATACTCATTGACTCATCAATTCCCTTGAAATACTCATGGTCATTTATAATCTCAAAACGCTTTTCTTTTTCAATCAAAGGGAGCCGGTTAGGAGTATCCCCATAAACTTTATTGGTAGAAGTAAAAATAAATACCGCCCGGGGACAAAATTGGCGCAAGGCTTCAAGTAAAACAATGGTTCCTGAGGCATTGACCCCAAAATCAAGAAGAGGATCCTTAGCCGCCCAATCATGGGATGGCTGGGCAGCGGTATGAACAATTAAAACAATATCTTTATTATATTTCTTAAATATTGATTTTATTTTATGTTGATTACGGATATCTACGGAATAATGGCAGTAATTCTTATGCAACTTCTCCAGGCGTTTCTTATTCCAAAGGGTTGAGGCTTCTAAACCAAAGAAGTTTTTGCGCATATTGTTATCAATGCCGACAATATCAAACCCTTTTTGCGCAAAGAAACTGACGGTTTCCGAACCGATTAAACCACAGGAACCTGTCACGATAACAACTGGCATATTATATTCTCCAAACCAATTTTATTTATAAAACCTGTTAATCTCCTCAAGCTTGCTCTTAAGCCAATCTTTATGCTTCATCGACCAGTCTACGGTAAGCTTAAGGCCTCGCGCAAACAAAACATTCGGCCTCCAGCCTAGTTCTTGATAAAGCTTATTTGAATTAAGGCTATATCTTAGATCATGGCCAAGGCGATCCTTAACGAATTCAAATCTCTCCTGGCTAACCTTCAAAGTCTTTAGCAGTAGCTTTACTGTATTGATATTTTTACTTTCTTGAGCACTTCCTAAATTATATACCTCTCCTATTTTACCCTTGTTCATAATCTTAAAAATACCGGCCACGCAATCATCAACATAAAGCCATTCACGCACATTCTGCCCTTTACCATAAACCGGGATTTTTGCGCCGCCTAATATTCTAAGGATGGAGAGCGAAATTAACTTTTCAGGATACTGCCAGGAGCCGTAATTATTTGATGGCCGAATAATTATTGCCGGAAAATTGTTTGTCCTGATAAACGCCTGTACCAGGATGTCTGCTCCTGCCTTAGAAGCTGCGTAAGGGCTGTTAGGTTTAATCGGAGAATTCTCGCTAAACTTGCCCCTGGCGATTTCTCCATAAACCTCATCGGTTGAGATAAAAATAAATTTCTCCACATTATGCTTGAGGCTGGCATCTATAAGTACTTGAGTACCTTTAATATTTGTTTCAATAAATGGCGCAGCATCAATAATGCTGCGGTCAACATGGCTCTCGGCGGCAAAATGCGCGACGATATTTGGTTTCTCTTTTGCAAAAATAGAATCGAGCCGATTTTTATCGCATATATCTGTTTTATAGAATTTGAATTTTCCCTTTACTTCCTCCAGGCGTTTTAGGTCGCCGGCATAAGTCAGTTTATCAAGAATAAACGGGAAATATCCCCGATTAATTAGCAGGCGGGTAAAGGCGCTTCCGATAAAACCGGCACCTCCGGTAACTAAGATTCTAGGTATTCTTTCACGCATTCTTCAAGCACTAAATTAATATTCCTTACCTTAAAACCACTGTCCTCAAGCTTACGCGTAGAGAGGAGTAAATTAGTCCTGACTAATCCAAGTTTACGCAAATCAATAACGGTATATTTAAATTCCGGAACATACTTTTGGTAAACTTTCATAAGTTCGGGGTAACGTAAGCCCCCTTTATTTACTACATTATAAATCCCTCGAGCATCAATCTTTATCAAATGCTTAATCGCTCGGATAAAATCAGGAATATAAGTAACGGAGTTAGGGATATCAATAACCTTTTTGTATTTTATAAGTTTATCTAATATGTTTTTAGGGTTCTTGGCATTAATGAGAGGTATCCTGATCCTTGCGATCAAAATATTATAGTCCTTTATCAACGCCTGAAGGGCTTTTTCGGCATAAATCTTACTGCGGCTGTAAAACAGCTTAAAAAAATAATTCTGGCTATCTTCTCTTATCGGCTTATCTTTTTTATAATCAAAGTTAAAGATACATCCGCTGCTTATATGCACCAGTTTTATATTACTGCCTAAAGCTGCCTCTGCCAGGATAATCGGAATAAAACTGTTTCCTAGCAACACCCCATCCTTATCAAGCTCGCAGTCATCAACATTGCGCCGGCCGGTTAAACCAATGCAATTAATGATTATTTTAGGGTTGTATTTCTTAATCAGCTTTTCGGCATCGCTAAAGCAATTTATAATCGAGCCGTCAATTTTACAGCTAAACTCTTTCTGTAATCTTCCGCCGATAAAACCTTTTCCTAAAATTAAAATATCTTTATTCATTTTTGAGTAAATCTTTTAAGTATTCGCCGTAGCTTGTAGGTATAGTATTGGCAAGCCTTAACAGTTGTTTTTTATTGATATAACCCATGCGATATGCCACCTCCTCAATACAGCCGATCTTTAAACCCTGCCGGTCTTCAATTGTTTTAATAAAGACTGAAGCGTCAATCAGCGACTCATAGGTTCCGGTATCTAACCAGGCATGCCCCCGGCCAAGAAACTGTACTTTAAGCTTTCCCCTTCTGATGTACTCGTTATTTACAGCCGTAATCTCAAGCTCATCTCTTAAAGAAGGCTTAATATTTTTGGCAATCCCAACCACTCTGTTATCATAAAAATATAAACCGGAAGCAACCCAGTTAGATTTTGGCTCTTTAGGTTTTTCTTTAATTGAAATAACCCTGCTCCTTTTGTCTAATTCAAGTACACCATAGCGAGCAGGGTCTTTCACGTAGTAACCGAAAATAACTGCGCCATTTTTTATCTTTGCTGACTCCTGCAAGAGCTGGCTTAAATTATAACCATAGAAAATATTATCGCCTAAGATAAGGCAAACACTGTCTTTAGCGATAAAATCCTCGGCAATAATAAAACTTTGAGCAATACCTTTTGGCTCAGGCTGAATTGCGTAAGAAAGTTTAATCCCCAAATTTACTCCACTGCCGAGCAAATCCTTAAATCTTAAGGAATCTTTCGGCGTTGAGATCACCATGATATCTTTAATTCCGGCAAGCATCAAAACCGATAAAGGATAATAAATCATCGGCTTATCATAAACCGGAAGCATCTGTTTACAAACACCTTTGGTTATAGGATAAAGACGCGTCGCTTTGCCTCCGGCAAGAATAATACCTTTCATCTAATTATCCTCCCCCTAGCTTACCTAACTAGATAAGCTGTATTTAAAATATAAATATATAAGTATAACTAAAGTAAGTAAAGATACTGAATTTGCGCAGATAATTATAGGGTCACGACGATAAAAACCGTAAATTATCCATAAAGTAACGCCTAAAGAGAGCTGATATAAGGTAACCCGGCTAACGTCTTTTACGGATTTAGTCCTTAAGGATCTGGATATCTGCGGAATAAAAGAAAGCGAGGTGAACGTTGCGGCTAATGTACCAATAATTGTCCAAACCATATTATAATACAACTTTAAGGAATCTACGGGATCCGGCTTTAAGAATACCGGGTTCATTAGGGGTAAAATCATCATCCTGGACTTTAATATTATTAAAACTGACCGCCCCCTGCTTAATCAACCTGCGCGCCTCATTGCCGCTTGATGTCAATTTACTCTCGGTAAGAATAATTAAAATAGTCTTTTTACCGTCTGTTTTAAACTTTTGTATTTCTTCAGGAATTTCTTTCTGAGCAAAAACCCGAAAGAACTCCTCTGCTTGGTTTTCGGCAACTTGCGCAGAATGATATTGAGTAATAATAATCTTTGCCAGGTTTACTTTTGCCTCTTTAGGATGCATTGCTTTAACTTTTATTAAATCTTCATCAGTAAGCAGCTCATAATACTTAAGCATTAATTCATCGGAAATGGACATAACCTTGCCGAATATTTCCTTTGCCGATTCATTTATCCCTATGTAGTTATCATAGGACTTGCTCATTTTGGCAACGCCATCAGTGCCTTCCAATAACGGCATGGTTAAAACTACCTGCTGAGGCTGATTAAAATCCTTTTGGAATTGGCGTCCAACTAATAAATTAAATATCTGGTCAGTGCCTCCGATCTCCACATCCGCCTGGAGCATTACTGAATCATATCCCTGCATAAGAGGATAAACAAACTCTAAAATAGAAATGTTTGCACCGCTGTTATAACGCTTTTTGAAATCATCTCGGTTAAGCATTTGAGATACTGAGGCATGAGTAGTAAGCTGCAGCATCTGCACTCCGGACATTTTTTCAAACCATTTACTGTTAAAGACTATTTTTAGTTTACGCATATCCAGAATTTTTGCCACCTGTAACTTATAAGTCTGGGCGTTTTTAGCGACTTGACGTTTGGTAAGTTGCTTTCTAATTTCAGAACGGCCAGAGGGATCGCCAATTTGGCCGGTAAAATCACCGATAAGAAAATAGACTTCATGTCCTAAATCCTGAAAATTACGCAGCTTGCGTAAAAGTACGGTATGGCCTAAATGCAGGTCAGGGGCAGTAGGGTCAAAACCTGCTTTAATTTTTAAGGGACGCCTAGACTTAATACTCTGCTCGAGTTTTTTACGTAACTCTTCCTCAGAGATTAAATCTACCACGCCCCTTTTAATTATCGCTAATTGCTGATTTATATCCATTTTTAGCATAGCCACCGAAAGCACCCTTAAAACTAAAGCAGGGTCAGGCACTACCTCAAAGCTAAGGGTTGCACTCAGGGTCAGACTCCCGATTGAGTTAGTGCCTGACTCTGCTTTGAAGCTGTTTTAGAATCTGGCAGTTAACCCGATCTTTGCCTGCTCAACATCCACTTTAATTATCTTTACTTTTATTTTATCTCCGGGTTTTAAATTGACAACTGTTTCTTTATTAATTTCGCTTGAGTAAATCAAACCTTCCAGCTCATCATCAATCTTAGCAAAAACACCAAATTCAGTCAGGCTTGAAACCTCTACCTCCAACTCAGTATCCAGAGGATATTTCTCAGCAATTTTTAGCCAGGGATTTTCCTGTAACTGTTTTAATCCTAGAGCGATCCTACGGTTAGCTGAATCAACAGAAAGCACAGAGACCTCCACTTTCTGTCCTTTTTTTAAAACATCCTGAGGATGCCCGATTCTTTTGGTCCAAGAGATATCAGACACGTGAATCATTCCTTCAAGATTAGAATCCAATTCCACAAACGCTCCATATTCGGTAAATCCGCGGACCTTTCCAGTCACGTTAGAGCCAATCGGATATTTTGACTCGGCTTCCAGCCAGGGATTCTGCTCTAATTGTTTTAAGCTAAGCGAAATCCTGCGCGAATCTTTTTCAACGCTTAATATCTGGGTTTCAACTATATCTCCGACGGCAAACATCTCCCCCGGATTATTTACGCGCTTAGTCCAGGAGATCTCGGAAACATGAATAAGGCCTTCAATGCCTTTCTCCAATTCCACAAAGACTCCGTAAGGCAGGATATTGACCACCTTACCTTTTACTTTTGCGCCGACACTGAATTTTCCTTCAATATCTTTCCACGGATCGGATAACCTCTGTTTTAGGCCTAAAGAAACTTTTCCTGAAGCCTGATCGAGATTTAAAATCATTATCTCAATTTTATCTCCAATAGCAACAATCTCTGAAGGATGACTAATCTTTGACCACGACATATCCGTAATATGCAGCAGGCCGTCAACTCCCCCTAAGTCAATAAAAGCCCCAAAATCAGTAATCGCTTTGACTAATCCGGGATAAATATTACCAATCTTTAACTCACCCCAGATTTTGCTCTTGGCCACATCCCTATCTGCCTGCACTGCTTCGCGTCGGCTGACAATAATACTGCGGCGTAAGTTGTTGACCTTAACAATCTTAAACTTAAATACCTTATATAAGATATCTTTGTCTGGAATGTTACGGAAAGAAGAAAGTGAGCTGGGCAGGAATCCTTCAATTCCCATAATATCAACGAGGAATCCACCTTTAACCTTCTTTACCGGCCTGCCCTCGACTAAAGTGCCTTCGTTGGATAATTTGACTATTTTATCCCAACCCTGCATGCGCATTGCTTTTTCACGGGATAAAGTCATGACTCCTGCGTCATTTTCCATGGTTTCCAACAAAAATTCCATTTCGCGGCCAACGATTAAGTCGCCTGGGCTAAATTCGGTAACGGGAACAATCCCCTCGGATTTAAAACCAACGTCGACTAAAACCTCTTTGCTTTTAACTTCCACAATCTTTCCGGTCACTACCTGGCCTTCTTTTAAGACTTTAATACTTTGATTATATAACTGCTCTAATTCTGCTCTAGTATCTGACATTTCTAATTATTTCCTTTCTTATTATTTTTTTTATTTTTTATAATTAATACTCAATAATTTTTTAATCTCAGCCGTTATCATATTAGAAATTTCTTGATAAGGCTTCCCCCTTTCTATGTGAATTTCCTTCCTGAAACGTAATACTAAACCTATGCGCCATTCTCTAAGATTATCTCTTTTGCCAAAACAAGCAGCTTTTTGGCTTGAGTCAAGCTTTTAGCTTCAGCATAGGTACGCATGATCGGCTCAGTGCCTGAACCGCGAAACATCAGCCAGCTTTGGTCTTCGCAAATAAGCTTTATCCCGTCATAATCCTTGATATCTACAACCTGCTTACCTAATAATTGGTTGGGCAAATTTTCCTTTTTCGGCTCAACGCGTTTATCTAAATGAAAATCCTGGCGCACATAATAATATTTACCGAATTTTTTTTCGGTTTCATTTAATATTTTTAACATATCTTTATTGCGATAAACCATCATTTCAATTAAAAGTAACCCTGCCATAGTACCATCGCGTTCAGGAATATAACCTTTAACGCCCATACCCCCTGCTTCCTCTCCTCCGGCAACAATATTTTGAGCTTCCATAAGATCAGATATATATTTAAAACCTACGGGTGTCTCATACAGTTTTATTCCTAAAAATTTAGCAATATTATCCATCATTGTGGAGCCACAGATAGTCTTGACCAATCCACCGCTAAAATGGCGGTCTTGATTTAGATGCAACGCCAGTAGCCCTAAAATCTTCTGGGGATGGATAAATACCCCACTGGGGGCAACTGCAGCAATCCTGTCGGCATCACCGTCAAGGGCAATACCTAAATCAAATTTTTCTGACTTGACGCGCGCTTTTAATTCTTTTAAGTTATCCTCAACCGGTTCAGGCCGCCCTCCTCCAAAAGAAGGATTGATTGTGTTACGCATAAATTCTATTTTTATTTTTGTGCCTTTTAGCACTTGCGCAATAAAACTGTCCCCTGAGCCATACATAGAATCTACCAGGATCTTAAATTTCTTGTTTTTTATTTTCTTTAAGTCAATATAATTACGAATGAATTTTACATAATCTTTTGTAATATCCACGCTCTTGATCGAATCTAGGGCAAAGTTGTCTTTTACCGGATTCTTACCGATAAAACTCTCTACTGTCTTGGTTATTTCCTCGCTTGCCCCGCCGCCCCTTGAATCCTTAATCTTATAACCATTATATTCCGCCGGATTATGCGAAGCAGTGATCATAATTCCCAAATCCAGTTTTCGTGATTTAACCGCAAAACTTAATGCCGGAGTAGGGGTAGGCCGATCGGAGAATAACACCTCTATGCCATTACTTTTAAAAACCTTAGAAGCGGCTTCAGCGAATTTATCGGACATAAAACGCGTGTCATAACCGACCGCTAGCTTTTTCCCGCTTCCTAAATAATCAGCCACTGCCTGGCTAAGAATTTTGACATTTTCTAAAGTGTAGGTATCTGCGATAATTGCACGCCATCCGTCGGTACCGAATTTAATTTGAGAAACCGTATTGCTCATTTTATATCTCTCCTTCCCACAGGGAAACACCGGCACAATTCTTCGCCACGAGGCGAACACTAGCCCAATTCCTATAGGGGCTAGGCGCTAATTAGCGCCGAATGTCACATTCTTAAGCTGTTAATTGCCTCTTTTGTGTTCTTTGCTCCGAATATATATGAACCGGCAACTAAAACATTGGCCCCGGCATCCTTAACAAGCCTTGCGGTAGTATTATTAATCCCGCCGTCAACAAAAATATCTTTCTCAAAGATTAGGCGTAATTGTTTTATCTTGTCTATTGCTTGCGGTATAAAAGCCTGTCCGCCAAAGCCGGGGTTAACTGACATAACTAGAACGAAATCAACTACCCCTAAAGTTTTTCTGATCTTCGCTATTGGTGTTGCCGGATTTAAAGATACCCCTAATTTTATCCCCCTACTCTTTAATTTTCTAGCGATATCCGCCAATTCTTTCAAATTAACCGTCTCGATATGCACCGTAATCATATCGCTTCCTGCTTTAACAAAAGCATCTACGTATTTAACGGGATTTTCAATCATTAAATGTACATCTAGAGCAAGCTTTGTTGCCTTGCGCATATATTTAACAACTACTGGGCCGATAGTTATATTAGGCACAAAATGACCGTCCATTACATCAACGTGAATTAAATCCGCCCCTGCAACTTCCACCTTTTTAAGCTCCGCGGCAAGACAACTGAAATCTGCCGATAATATTGACGGGGCAATCTTTATTTTCATTTATACAGCTTTCTCTTTTTTATATAGTCAAAAACTCTATCCGGAACCAGGTAACCGAATGATTTATCCTCTTGAATACAAGTGCGTACTTCAAATCCTGAAACGTCAACTGCGCGGATTGCTAAGGTCTGAATGTATTGGGGTATCTCTTCCAATGGATACCCAGGCCTTGTCGCCGCCACAAAATTTACCATCTTAATGATCTGGCTTAAATCTTTCCATTCATTTAAATATTTCAGCAGATCTGAACCAATAATAAAATAAAGTTCATCGTTTTTATATTTAGCCTTTAATTCTTTTAAAGTATCAATTGTATAGGATCGCCCTTTTCGCTTAATTTCAATATCAGATACTGCAAAAAACTTATTGCTCTTAATTGCCAATTTTAACATCTTCAGGCGATCTATAGCAGGAGCAATATTTAAATTATCCTTATGCGGAGGCAGGGCTGTAGGAATAAAAATAATCTTATCCAACTTCAATTTTTCTCTTGCCTCTTCTGCTAAAATCAAATGGCCGATGTGCACCGGATTGAAGGTTCCGCCAAGTATGCCAATCCTCATTCTCTAACCTGCCCAGAGCCATAAACCACATATTTATAGGTAGTAAGCTCTTCTAAGGCCATCGGGCCGCGGGCGTGCAGCTTATCTGTTGAAATACCGATCTCAGCGCCCATGCCAAACTGATATCCGTCGGTAAAACGGGTTGAGGCATTTACATAAACACAGGCTGAATCCACCTCTTTTAGGAATTTTTCTGCCGTCTTACAATTATCCGTAACAATACAGTCTGAATGATGTGAACCGTAATTATTAATATGGGAAATGGCGCCATCCAAATTATCAACCACCTTGACTGAAAGAATTAAATCCAAATATTCAGTACGGTAATCTTTTTCACAAGCCGCCTTTACCCATTTAGCGATTTTTTTGGTAAAGGCGCATCCTCGAATCTCAACTTGCGCATCTTTAAAATTTTTAAGCATCCCGGGCAAGAATCTTACAGCAACATCACGATGCACGAGCATACTTTCCATGGCATTACAAACTCCCGGCCGCTGCACTTTAGCATTAAAACAAATTTTTTCCGCCATATTCAAATCTGCTTCATCATCCACATAAACATGGCAGATGCCTTTATAATGCTTAATTACCGGTATGCGGGAAGAACTAACTACTTTATTAATAAGTT
>Ga0268276_1003221_pt1 | contig 12943 bp, 11 predicted proteins | sample saktaG_4_FD_190145 | JGI IMG/M metagenome (GOLD analysis project Ga0268276, IMG submission 190145) | Saline water microbial communities from Sakinaw Lake, British Columbia, Canada - sak_2010_1_5_45m | ecosystem: Environmental > Aquatic > Non-marine Saline and Alkaline > Saline ...
ATGATTATGTTAGTAAGTTTTTATCCAATTCCGGTAAAATCTATGATTGTGAGTATGTTTTTTGAATTCTACCAATTTTACCTTTTTACGAGGTTGTCAAGATAGAGATTTATTATTTCAGCCGGGTCGCCCATCAATGGTGTTGGAGTAATGCGTCCTACTACTATTTCCGGCACTTTATTCGTACGGGGATAATCCTGTAGATGAGTATCAAAAATTCCATCTATGCCGAAAACCAGTTCACCGTTGGAAAGCATCTTTTTGTTATCCTGCCATATTCCGTCAAGATCCATATAATACAGGTCACACGGAAATTCTTGATAATGGTACGTTGAATCTTCGGTTAATTCCGAATACTGAAACCATGGCACTGGAAAATCGCCAATAAGCAAGGCTCCCTCCAGGTTTTTTATAGACCTTAAGGAATTACGTAATGAGGTGTGATTAGCAAACGATGCTGAATAAATTATGACTTCTGCTCCTTCTTCTTCCCAATCAGCCGCCAATTCATGTAGCTTGTTTTGAATATTGTTGTATAGACCGGGCTGAACATAAATCACTCGTTTATTATACAGTATCTCTTCATAAGCTTCCTGAGAATGTCCACTTATTAAACCACTATTCAGATCCTTTGCAAAAACAATATATTCATAAACATCGTCTTCCATGCAGGTACTGTCTATATAAACTGAATCAATAATATCTTCAGCAATTTTATCATATTGAAAACGGGCAAGATTGGTAATCAATGTATCATTCAGACTGCGCCGGTATATAGTATAACTCACTCCGCTTTCTTGTGTCCAGGACAAGATTCGTGGCGAATCTGTTTTATCGAGATTTAACCCGATTGGCGGTAGCGGGACATCAACCGGATTCAGCGTAATTGTATTCGGCCAAATAAAGGGAAAAGGCAGATCTGGAATATCACTTGCCCACTCTCCCCGTTCTACACCATCTCCATATGTTCCATAATATGTGAAAACGATTCGAAAGGAATCCCCGACTGCGATTTCAGGTTCGTTAAAATTACCTAATTCAATACCATACCAACCTTTTCCACTTATATTCGGGTCTCCCATACACCATCGGGGAGATTGATCGGTCAGGATTTTACTATCACTCTCATTAAGGTAAACTACAAAGCCCGTTTTGGGGGGCAGCTCTGTACAATCAGCGCCATTGTAGTGACGAATATAACCGAATATATAGGCATAATCCTCACCAAATTCAAATGAATCTGATTGCATAGCCTTTATCGAGGGACTATGGTACTTCAATTCATAATCATCAAAGCCCTTAGCGTCTTTCTCCCAGCGGTCTTTCCATTCTTTATATGTGGACGGACCCTGTTTGGTAGGATCCGTCCATTGTGTTCTGACTATAGGACTTTTTGATTCCTGAGCAAAAATTGTGATAAACGCTAATAGATTGAATATCAAAAATAAAAATAGTCGGGACTTATTTGAGTCTGTGGGTTTAAACTTCCTTTTAAATTCTTTAAATTTCATTGTAGTAATTGTTCGATAACTCTGAATTTAAATGGATTGATCCGATTGGTCGAATGCTCAATATTTCTACGGACTTTTCACCAAAAATATTTTTAATCATTTTCAGATAGCCATCTAATATCTCATCAGGCATAAAAACCTGGATAGTTCCGGCAAAGCCCCCGCCATGAACTCTACACGCCCCTTTTCTCCCTGAATTCTTTAAATAATTTTCCGTTAGCGCAAGCGCTAATGTGATGCCTTGCTCAGACGGATTTTTTATTGTGAAACAATTTTGCAGCCATTTGCAAGATGAATTCCCTGACTCATTGACTAAATCGAGGAAAGTATCGAAATCGCCTTTTTCCAGTGCTTCGACCTGATCTAAAACCCTTTGATTGTCTCCTAAGAAATGCAAAGACCTTAAAATGGCCCGATCTCCGACTTTGGGTCTGAGCTGCCGCACTTTTTCAATTAGATCCTTATATGCTATATCTCTGCAAACTTCTCCTCTAAGTTCACGCGCCACCGATTTCATTTCCCCTGGAATTGATGCATAATCTTCAGTCAGATCAGCATGATTTCCGCCTGTATCTACTACTAAAATATTGTAATTCTGAGTATTAATGTTAAAATCCACCTTCGTAACAATGGGATTTTCAGAATCTCTAAAATCAATTGAGACAATACCACCAACTGCAATGGTCAATTGATCCATTAATCCACAGGGTTTGTTGAAGTAATTGTTCTCGGCATATTGCCCGATTAATGCAATTTCTTTTTTACTGACCCTGCCTTCATTGTAAAGGTGATTCATAATAGTTCCAATTAGAACCTCAATAGAAGCAGATGAGCTTAAACCGGAACCTACCATCACATTGCTGGAAATACAGGCATTGAATCCACCAGTATTATAACCCAATTCTTTTAATCGTGCCGCTATTCCTCGTATAAGAGCTGTTGTCGTTTCCTCTTCTTTTTTCTTTGGTTCAAGATCATCTAAAACCACCTTGAATGGATCAGTGTAACCCTCCGAATAAATTGTAACCGTATTGTCATGAGTTTCTGAAACAGCTGCTATTGAATCCAGATTGATAGTGGCTGCTAATACCCTGCCCGCGTTGTGATCGGTATGATTTCCACCAATTTCGGTTCTGCCGGGTGCGCTGAAAAGATGAACAGGGATTGAAGAAAAGTAATTTTGATATTGTTTTATAGTTTTTCTATATCTTTGAATTTGTTTTTGAATAACCCTGTCATCTTTCCCGTAAAGTTTAGAAAATAATTCTTTAATTTTTGTAGTATTTAATAGTTTGATCGCATTTATCCTGTTTTGCATACTATCTCTTTCTTTAATACTGCCTACTGCCACCTTGTTGAATAGGCTTCACCATTCCACAGGGTGAACTGCTACTATTCTATACTCACTCCGTAGCTTGCTTTGAAAGATTCATTCGGCTGAAGAACAATCAGACCCTTTTTGTTATTAAAACCATTTATTTTGCACGTCATCGGTTCAATCGCGATCGATTTTCTTGAGGGGGGAATATAAATTTGCAGATAGTTATATTTCCATTTACCGGTCTCCTGCCAGATTTTAATTTTCAGGTCAACTTTTGGGTCATAGATCTCCGTTGTAACGGAGTTTCCATTTTGCGTAATTGGAAATCCTGTATCGAACTTTGTATCACCGATTTTTGTTAAATGAATGTAATCATTATAGGGTAATCGCTTCCCCGTTGGAATCATTCTTGAATCAACATCTGTTTTACATTTTGCAGGTATCTTTAGCATTAATTCATCAACTAAATTTTTTGTTTTAAAATATGGGTGCCAACCATCTCCAACCGGTATAATACAGCTGTCAATATTCTTAATCTCCGTTGTACACTTGAATCCCTCTTCAGTGGTCAGGAAATAAGTTAACATCAGTTTCGTTTTAAATGGATAACCTGGAAGTGATCCATCATATATATATACAAACTTCACTGATGCATATTTGTCCCGAATCTCTTTATTTCTTAAAATGAGATTTTTATTCCAGATAAAACCGTGGATTGCATGATTTTCATCGGGTTTATTGATCGGTAATTGATATTCTTTCCCGTTGAAGGAATATTTTCCATCTTCTATTCTATTAGGGAAAGGAATAAGTTTTGCGCCTTTAAAATATTTCTGTTCAACCATTTCCAGAGGTGTTTGGTAGCCGTCTAAAATTGAGTGTAACTTAGCTTCTTTTCCTAAAACAATTTCATTGACATTCCCGCCAAACTCGGGGATAATTGAGATATATTCTTTAGTGGCAGAATTTATAAATTTTATTTTGGTAAAATCACCAAAAGGCTCTTTTATGATCTTGAACATATGCTATTCGTTTATCTTTCTAATTTTACATATATGGTGTTTTTTAATCATTCATAGTTAAACAGTTCATTGTGCTTTCTTTGCTTTATAATGAATCTCCGATAGTTCTCTCAACTTTTTAGCAGCCTGTTCGGGGGTAATATCACGTTGTGCTTCGGAAAGCATTTCATATCCGACTATAAATTTTCTTACAGCGCTTGATCGTAGAAGTGGCGGATAGAAATGAGCATGCAATTGCCAGTGTGTGTAATCACCCGAATCTGTTGGTGCGCCATGCCACCCCATTGTATAGGGAAAAGAAACATTAAAAAGGTTATCGTATTTTATGAGCAGGCTTTTAAGAATTTTAGCAAGGCTATCCCTTTCTTTGGTTGTAAGGTCAGGTAAATGCAAAATATGTCGGCGAGGCAAAAGCAGTGTCTCAAAGGGCCAAATCGCCCAAAACGGAACAACAGCCATCCAATGTTCATTATCCACAACAATCCGGTCTTTCTGCTCATATTCTAATTTTAAATAGTCTGCCAACATAATAGAACCATTTTCTTTAAAATATGAGAATTGCTGTTGATTCTCCTTGAATGGTTCATTGGGAAGCGCTGTTTCCGCCCATACCTGTCCATGTGGGTGTGGATTTGAACAGCCCATCATTTCGCCCTTATTCTCAAATATCTGTACCCAGCAATACCGCTTACCCAGTTCATTGATCTGATCAGCCCAAACATCAACTACACTTTGAATTTCCTCAACAGACATTTCTGCTAAGGTAAGATCATGGCGAGGTGAGAAACATATAACCCGACAGGTCCCTTGTAAACCTTGGCTTTGCATAAAAGGATTTAAAGAACTTTTTACATCCGGAGTATCTGGAAGTAACGCTGGAAAATCGTTATCAAATACATAGGTTGAACCATATTTCTGATTCCTTGCTCCATTTGCCCTGATATTCCCAGGACAGAGATAACACTCCGGGTCATATGAAGATCGATTATCTGGAATAATGGGATCGTGTTTTCCCTGCCATGGTCGTTTAGTTCGATGGGGCGATACTAAAACCCATTCTCCTGTAAGAGGATTGTAGCGTCTGTGAGGAAAGTCTGAAAAACTAAATTGCATTATTATTAATACTTTTTAATCAACTCCATATTCCCGATTAGCGGATTAAAATATCAGGTTGAGGATAAATTTTACCATTCAACTCTACCGGTATCATGGGCCAATCCTTAGATACGGTAATGACTTCAATACTGTCTTTAAAAGAAATGATTGTATCCTCGATTTTAGCGCCGGTAATTGTCGGATTCCAGGCAAATGCTTGATTTTCTTGAACCGTTCCTTCAATACCGGGATAAATACAATATTCCCGGTCATTATAACCGGTTGCTCCGCCCTGGTGATGTTTCTGCCACTCGCCTTCAAAGCCAACATCGGTATACCAAGCCTTACACTCTTCAAAGATTTCGGCTAGCGGTTTCCCCGGAATCGTGGCAGCTTCATAATGTGCATTAACAATCGCTGTTGCCTGAAGTTTTTTTGCAAGTTCTTCAGGGAGCGGACCAAAATGGACAAAACGAGTGACAGCTATTGGCATTCCCCATTTTTCCGCAACAACATTAACCATAGCATAATTCTTCAATTCTGCTCCACCGGCAAGCGCGTGACGGTAATTGTAGATACGTTCATCCACCGCAATTAACAGAACGGTGGGGAAAATACCTCGTGAGCGCAGGGCATTGGCGGTCATATATTCAATCTCGAATTCGTCCATCCCGGGTTTGAGTATCTTACAAACTTCGGCAACAGCTTCGGTCGTTTCTCTACCCAACCATTTATACCTTTTTATTTCAGTATCCGTTAAACTATAACGTAATTTTGCAAATTCATCCGATTTTAAAACTGATCCCGGATAGTCAATATCGCTCCCAATTCTCCCATCTTTAGCTAATTCATAAATGATCTTTTCGCGGACATCTTTTAAAGGATTAGATTCATACCAATTGAACATTTTTAGTTCATAACCAAGATTTCCTAAAGATTCATCCATTAATCTTCCCGCTTCGCTGCCACTACAAATGACATATTTTTCCCCATCTCTCATTATTAGAAGTGAAGCGGCTCCAATATCTTTGTTTAGGACGATCTGGTTATTTGTAAGACCGGCGGTCAGCCAGTAAACATTTCGGACTTGAGTTAGAAGAATTCCTTTTAATCCTTCTTCGTCTAAAAATTCATTTACCCTTTCAATTTTGATAGAAATTTCATTTTGTATCTCATCTTGAGATAAAAGCTGTTGAGGATTATTTGCCCATTGAGTTTTAATACCACAGCCAACAATGATTAGCAAACTTAAAATCAACACAAACAAAAGATGTCCATGATTCCTTTTCATTTTCCAGTCCCCTACATATATTTATTAATTACAGTGTAAAAATCCTATGTATCCTACCAAAAGATTACATACAGTAATAAAACCACTACAATGACAGTCGCGCCTAACCATTTCACCGCCGGAGCGGCTTTCATATCAAACTCTTTCCTTTCAGGCATAATAACCGGCTTATCCAGTGGTTTAATTAAAGTAATAACCGACATAACAATCACAATAATGATAAAAGTGATCGCCATTCTGTTTAGAAAGGCAATTTGAACGATCTGGATATTTTCAAAAACAGGTAAGGTGCCGCAAAAAACGAGCAAAATACCGTAAATTATGGGGTTGAGCACCAGAGCGCTCACTCCCGCAGCTTTCGGTGCGCGTTTAAATATAAAGCCAAACGCAAATGCCGCTAAAATACCCGGTGAAATAAACCCCTGAAATTCCTGCAAATAAGTAAAAATTCCCTTTAAAGCCGGACTTGCCAAAATCGGCGCGATTAAGCATCCGATAACAAGGAAAACAAAAGTTGAAATTCTTCCGGTTGTAACAATTTTCTCCTGAGAAATATCTTTATTAATCATACGTTTAAAGATATCCATTGTAAAAATTGTTGAAGCGGAATTCAGCATTGAAGCCAGTGAACTAATTACTGCGCCACCTATTGCAGCGAAGATGAATCCTCTGAATCCACTTGGAATAATATTTCTTATAATAAGTGGAAAAGCTGCGTCTGTACCGCTAGGACCGGTCATCTGTCCCTTATATAACTGCCAGGCCATGATACCCGGAAAAATAATTATAAATGGGGTAATAAGTTTTAGGAAAGAGGCAAAAATAATTCCCAACTGACCTTCCCTGAGGCTTTTTGCCGCTAAAGTCCTCTGTGTGATAAACTGATTGACACTCCAATAATAAAAATTTGGCAGCCAGAGTCCAAAAACCAGCGCTGTCCATGGTAATACAGGGTGATCGGCCGGAAGAATCATATGGAGTTTATCCTGATTTACCTCAAGAAAATTCCCGACACCCCCGACTTTCCCAAATCCAATTATTAAAGTAATTACTCCACCTAATATTAAACTGGACCCAAAGAAAAGATCGGCCCAGGCAATACCTTTAAGCCCACCCCAAATAGTATATATTGCAGCAATAATACCCACAAGCCAGACAGCTTTTGTTAAAGTTACTTCTATTCCGAAAGGTCTTATGCCGCTAAAAAGAGTAGTTATCGTTAAACCACCTGTATAAACAACAGATGCAATAAGTACAAAAACATAGATTAAGACTGTATAAAATGCCATTAAGTTTCTTGCGGTTGGTGAATACCGGTATTCAAGAAATTCAGGAAAAGTATATATTCCCGCTCTTAGAAAATGAGGCAAAAGAAAAATTGCCACAATAACCATCGTTATCGCCGCCATCCATTCATAAGAAGCAATCGCCAGCCCGGCAGAGCCGGCGCCCTGTCCCGACATTCCCACAAATTGTTCTGTAGAAATATTAGCCGCGATCATGGATAGACCAATCAAGGGCCAGATTAATTGTCGACCTGCAAGAAAATAATCTTCTCCGGTTTTTTCTTTACGGCTTTTATACATGCTGAAAGCCACAACAATTAGAAAAAAGATAAAGAAAATTAAACCGTCATACCAACCAAATAATATTTGCTCCATTTCAGCATATCCCCTATTTGTTACTAATCACTTATTTATTCCCGATTAAATATTTATTATGTCGAATTTCGGATTATTAATTCGGTTTTCAACATCTCTTTTCTTGGTATAAAATTTTCTCCGGATTTAATCTGCTCTATTAACAGTTCCGCGGCTCTTTTACCTACTTCATAAGCCGGTTGACTAACTGTTGTAAGAGATGGTTCTATTAAACGGGTAATAGGATTATTTGAGAAACCGATCAGCGCAATATCTTCCGGAATTTTAAAGCCGTGTTCCTTAATTTTTTCAAATGCGCCAATCGCGACGGGGTCATTTACGGCAAAAAGAGCATCCGGAAGCTGATCTAACTGTAATAGTCTATGAAAGCCTTTAACTCCATCTTCTTCATTAAGACCACCATAAACAACAAGATTCTCATCGTATGAAATTTTATGTTTTTTAAGTGCCGATAAATAGCCGTTAAGGCGGCATTGGCTAATTGATAAATGTTTCGGTCCTGCAATATGTGCTATTCTTTTGTAACCTGAGTTAATTAAATACTCAACTGCTTTAAAGGCTCCGTCGAAATCATCAACCACTACTTTACTTGCTTCGATATCCTCGCATACTCGATCGAAAAAGACAAATGGAATTTCCTGGCGCTCCAAAAGTTTAAAGTGGTCGCTTTGTTCAGTTGTTTGAGAAATTGAGATGAGCAATCCAGCCACCCGGTTCGAGATTAATGCGCGTACATTTATACGTTCTCTATCATAGCTTTCATTAGACTGAGATACAATGATTGCGTATCCAGCTTTATAAGCTATCTCTTCAATCCCACTTATTGCAGCTGAGAAAAAATTATGTTTGATTTCAGGAACAATAACACCGATAAGATTCGTTCTTCTTTGCTTTAAACTCTGAGCGATTGAATCAGGATGATAATCCATTTCTTCTGCTAAAGAGTTAACCCTTTTTTTTGTTCGTGTGCTAATATCGGGATGGTTTCGTAATGCTCTTGAAACTGTGGATGGTGAAATATTCAGGTTTTTAGCGATATCTGTTATAGTTACCGGGCTTTTCCTCACTTCATACTCTCCAATACTAAAAAACAATTAAGAATGAGACCGCAAACGTTTGCAATTTTATGCAATATTTTTGTCGATGTCAAGCGGAATTATCAGAAAGGGATTATTCGTATCTAAAGATTATGACCAAATGGAATTACTTAAACAAGCGCTATCGGAATGGTCTGTGATATACTCTGCCACATCATTCCAATAACCCTTATCATCCCGGATCTTTTTGCATATTTACAATAATTCACCGATTTCTGAGAGAAGCATTTCTGTCCTGAATAATTCATAAAAATATCTGTTCGATCCAACAAAGTATTGTTTTAAATTAAGTTATAACAATAAAAGAAACAAAACAAATTGGACAAACAGCTATGATGAAAGGTACAAAACATTTTCTTCATTTTAAACCAATTTCTGGAAAAAAAGTGATTGCTGATTTTAATGGTGGCGATGTTACATCTGATGCAGGACTGCTTTTCCTTCGGGAACTAGAATCAGAACTGGGTGTCATACAACGGATTGCGGATGTACTTCCTGATCGCAGGCATCAGAGTTATGTTCAACACAGTGTCCGGCAACTGCTGACGCAACGTGTATTTCAAATTGCGGCCGGATATGAAGATGCCAATGATTGTGATCACCTTAAAGACGACCCGGTTTTGAAGATGGCATGTAATCGCTTAGAGGGTTCCTTGGCCAGTCAGCCGACGATGAGCCGCTTTGAAAACGGTTTTTCCCGGACCGATCTTTACCGGATTGCACAAGCCTTTTTGGATACCTTTATTCAAACACATCAGCAACCGGGCTATTACGAGATGAACTGGGATGGCCGGAACAGTGCCGGTCAACAGGTATCATCAGGTATCTATCTGTATCGCATTCAGGCTGGGTCATACGTGAAAACTCAAAAAATGGTGCTGATGAAGTAAACCGATAAATCGGTTCATTGGTTTTATGGTCGTCGTCCCCTATTCCCCACGCTAAAGCACGGGGCTAATCCTATCCGTGTATCCATACCATTGTGCTATAGGAATAGCCTACGGATTTATCCGTGGGATTACTCAAAATAAATTTGTTTCCTCAATCATTTTTTTTTAATATATTTGCCCAACACATTGTTACCTGATATTAAATTATTTAAAACTCCACTTTTGTTCGCTAAAATCATAAATTTCAACCCGGAAAGGTCTGCTTAGCATGGGGTACGTTGACGCAATTATATTAGGAATCGTCCAGGGACTTACTGAATTTTTACCGATCAGCAGTTCAGGACATCTGGTCATTTTTGAGCATTTACTAAACCTGAAAATGGACAATATTGCCTTTGAAGTTTTTGTCCATTTTGGTACACTGTTGAGCGTCGTGGCTGTCTATTTCAATGATATCTGGAATATGATTACGAGTTTTTTTCGCGGAATAACTCACCGAAATGTTGGAAAAACATATCAGGACGACGCCTATTTTCGCCTGAGCATTTTTGTGATCATCGGAACAATTCCGGCGGTTATCGCCGGACTGTTTCTAGAAGATTTTTTTGTATCGGTTTTCCATAATATTCACCTGGTGGGCATTACATTATTGGTAACCGGTGTTGTGATTTTGTCCACTCGCTTTTTTAAGGATAAAGCGGAGGAACTGACACCTAAAAAATCCCTGCTTATCGGAATCGCTCAATCCATAGCTATTCTGCCCGGAATTTCCCGGTCCGGATTTACGATCAGCAGCGCCTTGTTTACGGGTATTTCAAGAGAAAACGCCGCCCGGTTTTCGTTTCTGCTGGCCATTCCCGCTATACTGGGAGCCACGCTTCTCCATATTATCGACCTGATCTCATCCGATATTCCCGGGATCAGCATTGCACCTCTGCTCGTTGGTTTTATATTCTCTTTTGCGGTAGGATACCTGGCAATCAGGATTCTGCTATCGGTGTTAAAAAGCGGGAAATTTGTATGGTTTGCCCCCTACTGTTTTATCGCCGGGCTGCTTGTATTGCTGTTTATCGGATAAACGTAAAAAAGGAACCAAAATGGCATTTATACTGGACGAACTGGAAAAGATTGAAAAAGGATCACTGGCTCCGGTATATCTATTGTATGGCGACGATCTGTATCTGGAGGAAGAGGCCATCATTACCCTTTCGGCTGCATTTAACCGGGATAGCAAAGGAACTGTTGAGAAACAAATCTTTTACGGAGCAGAAAAAAACGACGATGCATTTATACAAAGCCTGGTCAACATCGGTATGTTCAGTTCACAAAAAATTGTGATTTATAAAGACCTTCCAAAACTGTCATCCACATACCGAAAGCCGTTGCTTAAATATCTCGACCGGCCCGAACCGAGTACCTTATTAATTTTAACATCCGGCGAAGGGCAAAAATCGGCCCTCTTTTCCAGTGTTAAAAAACACCTGTCCGTAAAAACTCTGTCCATCTGGTCGCCCCCGGAAAATCAGTTTCCGGCGCTGATCCAGCGGAAGATAAAGAAAAATGGTTTGTCCATCACTCCGGATGCTCTTGAAGCATTGGTGCTTTCAACGAATGATTCGCTCAGTCATGCATTTGCCGAGCTGGAAAAAATATCCGTTTTCATTGCAGACAAGAAGGAGATTGGTATTGACGCTGTTCGTACGGTGATCGGTGGAGAAAAAAGTTTTCAGATGACCGACTTTTTAACAGCCGTTGAAAAACGAAATCTGCATGATGCTATTCACATCTGCCTGACTCTTATCGAAACCGGCGTCGATACTCCCTACTTTATTTCATCTCTGTACAGCTTTTTCGCAAATGTCTGGGCATATAAGCAAATAAATACTAAAACCCTCTCTTACTACCCGGCTGAATTGCGACGGCAACAGTATGAACGGGCATACAACAACTACAGGGAACATGATTTTAAGGCATTATTTACTCTAATGCTGGAGGCTGATTTAAAAGCTAAAACCATGTCAATTAAAAATGAAAATCTCATGATTCCATTGATATATCAACTCTTAAAGTGATAAATTAGTCCAATGAAAGATAGTTTTAAGCTTACCGATGAAGAATTAATTCGCCGATTTCAGGCTGGCGATGAAACCGCATTCGAAGAAATTGTCAACCGGTATAAAAACCGGTTAATGAATTTCGCATATCGATTTGTTCTCGACCGTGAAGAAGCGGAAGATATTGTTCAGGATACATTTCTGAAGGTTTATCAAAATCGTTACGCCTATAAGGAAATTGCCAAATTTTCCACCTGGATATACACTATCACGGCCAACCTGGCAAAAACAATCCTCCGCAAGCGCCGTAACCGCAAGCTATTTTTCTTCAGCCGCCTGGGACCTGAAGACAAGGACATGGACTTTCCTTCAAACGAACGGGATGCCCAGTCAAAGATCGAAGGAAAATTCGATGAACAGACAATTCAAAAAGCCATTATAAAATTACCGGAACATTTTCGCACCGCAATCATTTTAAGGGATATTCAGGAACTTTCTTATGAGGAAATCAGTAATATCATCAATGCACCGTTGGGAACGGTGAAATCGAGAATAAACAGAGCGCGGTTGAAATTGCGGGAAGATTTACAGGAAATGCGAGGAAACGAAAAAATTAATTGATACTTGAGGTGAGGAGTTTTATGATCAGTTGCTACCAGTTTAAGACTATCATATCACAATATATGGATAAAGACATTTCATTCCAGGGACGAAAATCCTTTGAAGAACACATGGACGGCTGCCCGGGCTGTAAACAGCTCTACCAATCAATATTATCTACAAAAAACAGTATGCTGCAATTCGCTGAAATGAGGGTAAGTGAAAACTTCCTTGGCGATCTCCGGACAAAAATTCTGGCAGAACGGAATGCCCGAATAGAAGCAAGCCTTAATAAAGGATTTTCACTCAACCGAATCCCGTCCTTCGCTTATGGATTTGTAGCAGCACTTGTGGCCGTGATTATTGGATTCTACCTCCTTGAATTTCAGACTGGATCCAGT
>Ga0268276_1003223_pt1 | contig 12935 bp, 10 predicted proteins | sample saktaG_4_FD_190145 | JGI IMG/M metagenome (GOLD analysis project Ga0268276, IMG submission 190145) | Saline water microbial communities from Sakinaw Lake, British Columbia, Canada - sak_2010_1_5_45m | ecosystem: Environmental > Aquatic > Non-marine Saline and Alkaline > Saline ...
TATTTATTTCCATATCAATCCGAAGACGACGTGGTATTAAGGTTTTATCACTTCATTGAAAAAACTGCTAAAGACAACCACTGGAACATAGTTGTGCATGGACAAAAACCAGAATACGTTTGGAAACGGAAAAGGAAACACGGAAGATTTCACGAAAAGATGTACCGGGTGGATCTAGAGATCTACCTGCTAAAACAAGGCAAAACGAATGTTAAGTCGCGAGGCATAGAGAAAGTAGCAGTTGAAATCAAATATGTTGGTTCTACCAGTAAGAAAAAGCTACGAAGTTACGATTGGTTAATCAGAGATGTAAACAAGTTAAATCGCTTAGTAAGGAGAACGCAGTTTGGATGTGATCGAGGGTATTTCTTGTGTATCGATGAAACATGTAGTAGTAAAGAAGCAGTAACCAAGAAACTTCCATATCTAAGGGGAACAGAAAAACTTGGAGTTGACTTATTTTATCCAAAGCACACTTCGTCCTTTGGCAAAGCGTGGGTTTTACGCAAAGGAGATTCAAAAATACGGCGAGTTATTCTTTTGAAAACCGCAATAGTAGCAAAACTTGAAAAATATTTTAAGCGACCAACCGTTCACTACCACGAGGTTGAGCGGTCCGCGTCTGCGGTACTAAAACGCCATTATGGGAAACGCCTAGATAGACTCGTAATTAAAAATCAAAGATCTAAATGGGGAAAAGCAAATTCCGTTAATATTTATTTTCACCCAGAAGGAATGAGCGAATTGAATGTTCGCAAGTCTATTAACCGGTTGAGTACTGCTAAAGGCGTTTTGCACGTAGCTAGTAAATTAGCGCCAAAAATAAAGAAAGCGATTAAAGCTAGTATGCGATAAACTCTCGGGCATTAACGAGGCACTATTCATGACACAAATATCCTTATCGGAACTTGAACAGTACCTTTTGGGCGCAGCAAATATCCTCCGAGGACCAGTTGACAAAGCTGACTTTAAATCCTACATTTTTCCGTTGCTGTTTTTCAAGAGAATTTCAGATGTCTATGATGAAGAATACCAGACTGCGCTTAAGGAATCTGCGGGAGATGAAGAATACGCTGCATTTCCAGAACAACATAAGTTTATCGTTCCAGAAGGATTCCATTGGAAAAACGTGCGAGAAAAGACTGAAAACATTGGACAAGCAATTCAGTCTTCTTTTAGGGAAATAGAAAAAGCAAATCCTAACCGGCTGTATGGCATTTTTGGGGATGTTCTCTGGACAAACAAAGACCGCCTATCGGATGAACTTTTAGTAGATTTAATCGAACATTTTTCAACTAAGAATTTGTCAAATTCTAATGTTCCTACCGACATGCTTGGTCAAGCTTATGAGTTTTTAATCAAAAAGTTTGCGGATATTTCAAATAAAAAAGCTGGAGAATTCTACACTCCGAGAGCAATAGTCCATCTGATGGGAAGTATATTAGCGCCCAAAGAAGGCGAGTCTATCTATGACCCCGCGTGTGGCTCTGGAGGCATGCTTCTAGAAGCGTATCACTACGTAAAAGAGCACAAAGGAGATTACCGAAAACTAAAACTCTACGGCCAAGAAAGAAACCTTACAACTTCGTCGATTGCCCGCATTAACCTGTTTTTACATGGGGTCGAAGATTTCAAGATAGAAAAAGAGGATACGTTGCGACACCCTGTTTTTAGAGACAACGATCAACTAGCCAAGTTTGACGTGGTTATTGCGAACCCCCCATTTTCTCTTAAAAAGTGGGGTGTAGAGAATTGGGCGAATGATCCGTTCGGAAGAAATTTTGCTGGAGTTCCGCCTAAAAGTTATGGTGACTTTGCGTGGGTTCAGCACATGATTATTTCAATGGCAATGCCGACAGGAAGAGTGGGTGTTATTCTATCGCATGGAGCTCTATTCAGGGGCGGTGTTGAAGCCAAAATACGAAAACACCTAATTGATTCAGACTTACTTGACTGCGTTATGGGACTTGGACCAAATTTATTTTATGGGACGGGAATCAGCGCGTGCATTCTAATTTTCAGAGCCCGAAAAGCAGCTTCCAAGAAAAATAAAGTTTTGTTCATTGACGCTTCAGAATTATTTCAAAAAGGAAGAAACCAGAATTTCTTCTTGCCCGAACACGCTAAGGCCGTTATCGACTTATACGAAAAGAGTACCGACATATCTGAACAGTCGAGGGTAGTGGAACTTGATGAGATTAAGGAAAACGGGTATAATCTTAACATTTCAAGATATGTCGAAAAGAACCGAGTTGTTGAAGAAATTGATTTGAACGCAACCTCCAACGAGATGGAGCACGCTTATTTTGATTTTATTAAATCAGAAGAAAAGATGAATGCCTTACTCAAAGAAGTGAAAATACTGTGACTATATCTCAACAAGAATTGGAGAAATATCTTTGGGATGCGGCTGTGCTCTTAAGGGGAGTTATAGACCCGGGAGAATACAAGAGCATTATCTTTCCTCTGATGTTTTTCAAAAGATTATCCGACGTTTATGACGAGGAATATGAAGAAGCTCTTAAGATGTATGGTGACAAAGAATCAGCTAAGTTCAAAGAAAATCACTTGTTCCAAATACCTAACGGCTCTCACTGGAACGATATAAGAAAAGTAACGACTAATGTTGGTCAAGCAATCAAAAAAGCAATGATGGCTATTGAAAAAGCTAACCCTGAAAAACTATTTGGAATATTTGGGGATACTAGCTGGTCAAATAAAGAACGGCTTTCTGACAGAATTCTCATAGACTTGATTGAACATTTTTCATCAGTTGATCTTTCAATCGCTAATGTTCCTCAAGACGAATTCGGAACTGGATATGAGTATCTAGTAAAGAAATTTGCCGACGACAGCGGCCATAGCGCAGCAGAATTCTATACGAATCGGACTGTAGTTCGATTAATGACGCTCCTTGTTGATCCACAACCCGGCGAGTCCATTTACGATCCTACTTGCGGTTCGGGTGGCATGCTACTCAATGCGCGATTACTAGTTCAAGAACGCGGCAAAGAGTTCCGAACCGTCAAGTTGTATGGACAAGAAATCAACATTATTACCTCTGCAATAGCGAGAATGAACATGTTTATTCACGGGGTTCAAGACTTTGAAATAGTTCAAGGCGACACTTTGAAACAACCGGCGTTCATAGAGGGCGGAAAGGTTAAACAATTTGATATTTGCTTAGCTAATCCGCCATACTCGATGAAGAAATGGGATCGAAACGCTTGGAGCAATGATCCGTGGGGAAGAAATATCTATGGAACTCCCCCTAAAGGAAATGCGGATTACGCATTCTTTCAACACATAGTCTGTTCATTAAAGAAAGACACTGGAAGGTGCGCCATACTTTGGCCGCACGGAATCTTGTTTAGAGATTCTGAACGGGATATGCGGTCTAAACTAATAGATGCTGATTACATTGATGCGGTAATAGGACTAGGCCATAACCTATTTTATAATTCAGTTATAGAAAGCTGTATTGTCGTATGTAGGAAGAAGAAACCTGCTGGAAGGAAAGGTAAAATTATTTTCATAAACGGCGTCAATGAAATCATTGAACAATCCACTACGGCCTTCTTAAGTCCAGAAAATGTAGATCATCTTCTAAACCTCTATAAAAAATACGAGAACGTTCCCGGATTGTCATATGTTGCCACTTTGCAAGAAGTCAGGGCTAAAAATTATAATCTAAATGTCCCGTATTACGTTCAAAAATGGGGGTTAGGCGAAGTTAAAGAATCTCTAAAAGAATTATTGAACAAATATGCTGAAAGTTCAACTTCATTGAAGAAGTCTTTTTCAGATTTAAACCTGCAATTGAAAGGCGTACTTAGATGACGCGCGAACTCAATAAAGTGCCTGCCGGATGGCAAAAAGTTAACTTTGAAGATATGGCTGATTTAGTTACTGATAGAATTGATGACCCGAAAGAATCTGGCCTCAAAGATTATATTGGCCTTGACCATATCGACACGGATAATATTAGAATTAAGAGATTTGGCTCAACGAATGACGTCGAAGCAACTAAATTCTTGTGTAAAAAAGGAGACATTATTTTTGGAAAAAGAAATGCTTATCTTAGAAAGGTTGCAGTTAGCGATAGAGCTGCGGTAGTTTCTGCGCATTCTATGGTTTTACGCTCTAAAGACAGCAAAGTTATTTCGGATTTCTTACCCTGTTTTATGCAATCGTCAATATTCTGGAAAACTGCCCAAGCAATCTCCGAAGGTTCAATGTCGCCAACTATTAAATGGAAAACTTTAGCATCTCAAGAATTTTGGATTCCCAGCCTTCCTGAACAAAAAAAGATTTCTGAAATATTATGGTCAATCGAAAATAATCTTGAAAAAACTGAACGTCTTCTTGCAGTCACTGAAATAATTAAGAACGGACTCCTTGAACATCTGTTAACTAAGGGCATTGGCCACAAAAAGTTCAAGAAAACTGAAATTGGAGAAATACCTGCACAATGGACTACTTATGAATTTGCGCGAGCGATTGAAATTAATCCCGCCAGAAAGCTAACCCTAAATAACGAATATACGAAAATAGAAATGTCTGACTTGCAGGAGTGGAATCCTAAAGTACTCGATTCAAGAAAAGCATTGTTCAAGGGAGGCGGCTCAAAATTTAAGAATGGCGACACCCTTCTAGCCAGAATAACGCCCTGTTTAGAAAATGGAAAAACCGCGTTTATAGATATGCTAGATGATAATGAACTTGCGTTTGGTTCAACGGAGTTTATAGTTCTTAGTGGAAAAAAAGATTTAACGCTCGATAAATATGTCTATTATACGTGTATTTTATCCCAGTTTAGATTATTGGCAGCAGATTCCATGATAGGCACGAGTGGAAGACAGCGTGTACCTAAAAGTTTTTTTGATAATCTATCTATTCCGTTACCGCCTGTTTCAGAACAGAAAATCATTGTCGAGATCTTGGATACTTTTTCAAGAACGTGTGCGACTTGTCGCGCTATAATACAGAACACAAAAAACGTGAAAATGAAACTTACCAACTCCTTCTTATCTGGCGAGTTGCTTATTCCTAAAGAGGCGTTAAAATGACGTTCACCGAACAAAATACTGTTGAAAATTACATAAAAGACTTGTTGGTTCCATTAGGCTGGAAGTTCGTTTCAGCAGACGATTTGAAACGACAAGAAGCTGACGTTTTAGTTGAGAGTTCCGTTAAGAAAGCGCTTATCAAACTGAATCCAGAAATCAAAAAAGACCCAGAAAAAGCTGAAGAAATATTATACCGATTAAGAGCAATAATTTTATCAGTACGGGGCGCCGGTTTAGTAAAAGCGAACGAGGAATTTTCAAAGTGGTTAAAGAACGAAAAAACCATGGCTTTTGGAGATAGAGGCGAACACGTTTCCGTAAACCTTATCGATTACGATAATATCAACAGCAACGAATTTGTTGTAACCACTCAATTCAAATTTTCTGCTGGCCAGAACAGACGACCCGACCTCGTTTTATTGATAAACGGCATCCCAGTGATTATTGGAGAAGCCAAAACTCCCGTTCGGCCATCAATTTCCTGGTTTGACGGAGCAGTACAACTTGAAGAATATCAAAAATCCATTCCGCAACTGTTTGTACCAAATATTTTCATGTTTGCTACTGAAGGAAAAACGTACCGCGCAGGAGCAGTAAGATTACCCCTAGAAAAATGGCAGCCTTGGAAAACCACTACCGAGTCATCCAATTTGAATGAAGTAAAGAAAGCAACCGAATTAATGCTCAGCCCGAAAGCCGTACTGGATATTGCAAGAAATTTCACGGTTTTTAGCAATGAAAAAGGCGGTCAAAAAATCAAAGTTTTGTGCAGATACCAACAATATGAAGCTACGAAACAAATCGTTGAACGAGTGCTTGAAGGGAAAATCAAGAAGGGCTTGATTTGGCACTTTCAAGGTTCTGGAAAATCTATTTTAATGGTTTACGCTGCTCAACAACTACGAAAAGAGCCTAAGCTGAAGAGCCCAACCGTCCTCGTGGTAGTAGATAGAATTGATTTAAACTCCCAAATAGGCGCGACATTCAATGCAACCGAGGTACCTAACACCATAGTTGCTGAAACAAGAGGAGAGCTTCAAAAATTATTAGCGCAAGACACGAGAAAAATTATCATCACGACAATATACAAGTTTGCTGAAGCCGAAGGGGTTCTCAATGAACGAGATAATATTATCGTCCTAGTTGATGAAGCACACCGGACCCAAGAAGGCGATTTAGGGCTCAAAATGCGAGCGGCGCTTCCTAATGCTTTCATGTTTGGATTAACGGGAACCCCAATTAACAGAACAGATCGAAATACTTTCTTGACCTTTGGTGCCGATCAAGACAAAAGCGGCTATCTAAGCAGATACTCCTTCAAACAATCTATTGAAGATGAAGCAACGATTCCCATTGATTTTGAACCGAGACTTGTAGATTTACACATAAATCAAGAAGAATTAGAGCAAGAGTATAAGCGGATGCTAACTGAAGAAGGTATTACTTACGGAGAAACAGACGCGAAATTACTAACAAAACAAGCTGCAAAATTCGCACACTTAGTAAAATCAAACGATAGGATTCAAAAAGTGTGTTCGGACATAGTAAAACATTTTAGAGAACACGTTGAACCTAACGGATTCAAGGGTCAGATTGTCGTTTATGATCGAGAAGCATGCGACTTGTATAAGCGAGAAATTGACAAGCACATGGCGCCCGAAGAATCGTCAGTAGTAATGACTGTTTCTCACACCGACGATAATTCATGGAGAGAAAAATACGATTTAACCGAGGACGAACAAGCAAAGTTACTTGACCGATTCAGAGACAAATTAGACCCATTAAAGTTACTAATTGTAACTTCAAAACTACTAACCGGCTTTGATGCGCCCATAAACAAAGTCATGTATCTAGACAAACCGATGAAAGACCATACTTTGCTACAAGCTATTTGCAGAGTCAACCGACCCTATCCTGGAAAATATCGGGGATTGATAGTAGACTATATCGGAGTATTCGATAATGTTGCTGAAGCACTTGATTTTGATTTGAAAGAGATGCAGCAAGTTGTTTCAAACATTGACAAAATTAAGGCAGAACTACCAATCGCCTTAAGTACTTGTCTAGCACACTTCAAGAATATCGATAGAAGCGTAGTGGGATATGAAGGTTTGATTGCAGCACAAGATTGTCTACCAACTGACGAAATCCGAGATAAATTCGCATCAGATTATACCTATCTAAGCCGGCACTGGGAAGCAATTTCTCCCGATCCAATGTTGAAAAAACACGAAAAAGACTACCGGTGGTTAACCCAGATTTATGAATCAATTAAGCCAACTAGCGGAAGAGGCAAACTCTTGTGGCACTCTCTCGGAGAAAAAACGCTGAAACTAATTCACGACAATGTTACCGTTCAAGCAATACGTGACGATCTTGAAACATTAGTGCTAGACCAACACATCCTTGAACAAATCGCTGGCGGAGACACCAAAAAGAAAGCCCAAGAAGTTGAACTGAAGATAGTTTGGCGATTACACAAGCACATAGACGACCCAAGATTTATGGAGTTAGGGAAAAGACTTGAAGAACTCAAAGAAAAACATTATAAAAACGCTATAACGAGTCTAGCCTATCTTAATGAACTCCTAAAGATTGCTCGCGCTGCCGTTGCATTAGAGAGAGAAACGAAAGCTGAGCCTATCGATAATTCAAAGGAAATGCTAACCAAGGTTTTTGAAGAAAGCAGAGTAGAAAAAACGCCGGTTATTATCAAAAAGATAGTTGACGATATTGACGGCGTGGTGAAAGTAACGAGGTTTGACGGCTGGCAATGGACGACTTCTGGGGAAAAAGAGATTCAAAAAGCACTTAGACGAACCTTGCTGAAATACCAATTACACAAGGAACAAGAGCTTTTCGATAGAGCATATAGCTATATTCGAGAGCATTATTGAACAGATTCGCTTTAGTTTGGGATCTTTATTTTCCTAAGAAAAACTAGCCAAAAAGTAAGTTTGCTAATTGTTGTCTTAATATTTGTTGTTTTTTGCCGAGCTCTACAGCTTTTTCTAGAAACGCTTGCAACGAACCAAAATAAACGGCATTGAGAAAACAATATTGCTGTTCTATCTTGACTGCTAAGTCATCGATTTTGAAGTTTCTGCAGCCTAGCAAGATAATTTTTCCAGTTTTTTCTTCAATGTCGATTGATTCATGAGCTATAGCGTTACGTACAGTATCATCAAGCCAGCTGTCTAACGCGCTTCCATTAAATCCAAGTTCTTTCAGAATAGCTTTTTGTTCATCTGCGCTCCACAAATCCCCTTCGCGATATTTTGGTGATAACTCGAAAAGTTTTCTATTAAATTTTAGCCTCAATTCAAATAGTCCGCGGTATAATTGAAGTAACAAGTATGTTTTAAGCGGATCCTGAAGAGTGTTTGCAAGTTTTTGTACTTCGAGCAGCAAATCTATTTGATTGAATAATCTCTTGCGCGTTGATTCTGCCATCAACTGGCCCGCTTTTTCTATATCGTCTTGCGCGGGAGCTAACGAATCTAAAAGCCTCTTGATCATTTTGGCATTTTCTTCTTTAGCCCGGCGATATTGTGGAATATCTTTCAATCTTTTCGAAGGCGAAGCGCTAAATAGTAGCCGTTGTTTTTCAAGTGTTTCAACTATTTTATCGCCGCGAAGCATTAACTCTTTAAGCTCAGGAGATTCACGCACCGCGCCAGCCTCCGGTTCTCATAACAATTTTCTGTTTCATTTTTCCAGTTACTCAAATCCAAGAACTACTTCTCTCATAAGCGTAATCATATACCCGACTATTATCCCCAAAAGAAAAACCAGATTGTCTGCTCCAACCTTTCCTGCGTAGACTAGACACATAACCCCAATAACGATGATTCCTAGTAAAATCCCGAAAATAATTGCGGTCCAACGAAACCGTGGTGCTTCGAGCTTTTCTAACTTTGTAACAAAATACTTTTCAGCAATGGGTGCTATTTTGTTTATTGCGAGCTCAATATTTTTAGCTTGTTGTTTCTGAATCTCAAGCTGGTTCCGCTGCAATTCAAATTCAGCACTTTTGACATCATCCTTTGATTTTGCCATCTCTAACCACCTATTCTAGCGCTCGATTAGCTTGGTTTATAATTAACTTTCGTCGCTCTTGCAGAAACTTCGGATAGTTGTCAATATTCCAATCGCCGTTGGGTATTAAATGATTTTTTTTGTCTTCCTCAGAAACCGTTTCAATCCACTCTTTAAATGGCGTATTACTTTTCCATCTGTTTTCAGCAAAAATCACGTACCTTATGTTAGCTATGTCATCAATTTGCTCCTCAGAGTATTTTGTTTTCAACTCGTCATGCGAAAAAATATGGTCTTGTTGTGGCTGGTTTGCAAGTGATTTGAAGTCGAGATTTAGTCTGTGGTATATTAGGTTCAAAAGCAAATGGCTATGCTTATCACCATAACTTATTTTTTCTACCACTTCTGATTGAATGTCGAGTGGTTTTCCCATTCCTCTAAGTTTCTTGAATATTTCTGTAGTCGGAAATCTTAGTTCTTTATTGCTTGATATTATTTCCTGAATATTCCAAAGGGTTGTATCAACTTGAGCTCCGAACGCGCCAGTTAGCAAAGTTCTATAAGTGTACTCTTTAGTGTCCCTGTAATATTGTTTTAAATCAATATCGTTTTTTCTTTCAAAAGTGCTAAGCTCGTTTGCAAAAGCGTAGCTGACTAGTGGAATTAGGGCGTTATAACTTGGCACGAGTTTATCGTTGACCAGCCTCAAGTCACCGTAAAGATGGTCTTTCATAGCCAGCAAAGCATTTTGAAGTCTTTCCCAATTCGCCTCTATTTCCGTTAATTTAGCGTCATCAAAATTGGATAATTTAAATTTTACTTCCTCGTTTTTAGTTGCCAAACAAACCAAAGCAGTCTTGAGGATGAAGTCTGTATCAAAGTCGAAACCGCCCGTATTTAGTTTTGTCAAAACACCTTTGAAAACAACTCGCGCATCCGTCGTTCCACGCCATTTAACCTTAATTTTTGAAAATAAAAGATCAGAATAACCTAGCTTAGTTCCACCCGCGTTAGTTCTTATAAAAATGTCTAAAACTCTATCCTCATCGGGTTCTTTTTCCGGGTAATAAAACAGTTCTCCATTCACTAAACGAGTAATAAAAACATCTACATTATCGTATACTTTGCGGTGAATATCTGTTTCGGCTATTGGAATTATTTCTTCGGCTATTTCCGGTGCTCGTTTTTCTTCTTCGATTGATTTGTGTACTAACCAAGAAACCCGCGCCCAAATCTCGCCATCCGTTTTTAAAACGTCTTCACTTGTTTCTGGAAAAAATTTAAACTCGTAAAGGATGTCTTCTTCATCCCGTTTTTTTCCGCTCAACAAATTAAAGTAAAGTCGATATTGAACTCGTCTTTTTGTAATGTATCCTTTGATGCCTATGTTTAAAGCGGTTAAACGTTGTTGCCCGTCCAATACGAAACTACATTCGTTTCCTATGAGCGGCTGAGTTTCTAATTCGGAGTCTACATCCTTGTGATCAACGAATTTATATCTAGCATACTTTTTTTCGTTCAATTGCCTTGAGTTAAGCTGCCATATTAGAAAAGTGCTTATCGGATAACCTCGCAATATCGAGTCAAAGAGTTTAACCACCTGTTCTTCAGTCCATTCGTAAGGCCGCTGTAAATCAGGAAGAAAGTAAGTTTTGTTCAACTCATCAACAATTTCAATGATGTTTTTCGGAAGATATTTGTTTAGACGAGGCATCCGATCACCTATAGCGGCACTAGTTTACCTTTGATGGTACTTTCTCTGACCATAACTCGATTCTAAGGTATTTTATATTATATAACGCTCTTACCCGCTTTTAACTTGAATAAATTGGTCTGAATTTTTTCGAGGGGTGTGTTTCGGCATATAGCTTTTGCTACCCGTGAATCGCAGCCATTCGCTATCTAGTTCTAGTCTTGTTTGCGTTGTGGTTCGTAAGGCTAGCATTTTAAATATATCTTAATCTAGGGTATATTCTTTGTTGTTTTGGGGTGGTTTCGTGGCAGAGAAAGCTGAGAAAATTTCCGAAAAGGATTTCGACCCTAAGAAACACGTAAAGGAGTACAAAAGGAAATGCAACGAGTGCGGCAAAGTTTGGCATTCCTTAGCTTCGCGCGAAGAACAAATTGAAAAAGACTTTAAATCAAACAATTGCATACAGGGACTCACAGCTTGCGGAGGGGATTTAGGAGCTGCAACTCAATCAAAAAGAAGTGCCGAAGCATCGCAAGATTTACTAGACAAACTAAAAAAATGTCCCGACTGCGGATCTAAGAATTACGATGAAGAAGTCTTAATTTATGAAAAGAAATAACCCGCTAGTTTCTATTTCCATTTTTTTAATAAAAACAATTTGGCATGGGCGGATAGGCAACTATTTCAAAAGAAAGCGGCGCATTTGTTGCCGTTTTTATCCGTCCTGTTCAAATTACGCCATCAAAGCACTAGAGAAACATGGTTTTTTGAAAGGGTGGAAAATGACGCTGAACCGGATACGTCGTTGCACGAACGACAATACCGAAAGCAGCATAGACTATCCCTGACGTTTTCGATTTCTTGCGCTTCGTCTTTGGCGTTCCCTTTGGCTACTAGTTATCCCGCAGATACTTTGTACTTAATGTATTTCGGAGTCTTGTCGATGAAAATGTTGGAGTACTCGAAGAACAAGTCGAAGTCGTTCTTGTCTTTCGGTATTTCTATTGCAGCCCATCCTGACATTTTAGTTCCCGGTGGCAGTTGCTTAAAGAAATCGAGTGTCTTTTCGTACTCGTCAGATATACCTATCGTAACGATTGTTTTGTCATATTTTTCCGTTTCGGCATCTATCGCATAAATATTTGGAGAAAACACGCCGGATCCATCGCCGGTGTTCTTGATTTCGAAGAACGCAAGCAAATACCTCTTGTCGTAATACGAGTTTGTCGAACTCTCGAAAGCGGTTTTCTCTAAAGTAACTTGATACTTGGAAGACATGTAAGAAATCTCGTAAGCGCTTCCCACTTGGCCATCTATGTTCGTTACTTGTGTAGGCGCAGGAGTCTGCGTTGCCTCAGCAGGAGCTTGCGTAACTGAATTACCTGCCTGTGTTGTGGGAGTAGAAACTTCTTTTACTGAACCACTACTACAACCAAAAAGCAGTAATCCGACAAACAATAGCGTTCCAATTACTAATATCTTATTTTTCATCCCAACCACCCCTAGCACTGTAATTGGTCTTAAGTACATAGAATATTAATACTACTGTTTCTCGTCAAAAAACAAACAAATCCTCTTTCCTGTTAGTCTGGTTTGGGCCTTCAGTAGACATATTTCTAAACAAGGCTAAGTCCAAGTCAATCCTTATTTTCATGAGTTTGCGGTAGTCTCGGATTCGCCGCAAAGCGGCGTACTTCTTGTCTTTCTCCATCAAAGAGTCGATTTCCGAGCTAACGAACGCCATTTTCTTCGCTAGATCATCCCTAGCGAACGCTACCTCTTGCGCTGCGTCCTGCGCGTCCCCAGGCGCGTTCCCTAGCGCTTCCCCTTTCGCTACTCGGTTGAGATAGCGACAGATTGCGGTGTGGGTCGTGTGGATTCCGAGTAATTGCAGGGTTTCAGCTATTTGTCTGGAACTGTATCCCGCGTACCGGAGCTTCAAAATCTCTTGCTGAGCCTGAGGGTTGTTGGAAATCAAGAAGCGACTACCTCCTTCTTTCTTAGTCTGTAGTCGCCTTTTGATTAATATTCAGTTAGGTTTTTGTCACGGTTCGTAACGTTCTCCGCGCTCAATGGCTTCATCGAACCTGTTGATGAACGCTCTAAGCATACCGATTACAATGCATAAAGTCGTT
>Ga0268276_1003224_pt1 | contig 12932 bp, 13 predicted proteins | sample saktaG_4_FD_190145 | JGI IMG/M metagenome (GOLD analysis project Ga0268276, IMG submission 190145) | Saline water microbial communities from Sakinaw Lake, British Columbia, Canada - sak_2010_1_5_45m | ecosystem: Environmental > Aquatic > Non-marine Saline and Alkaline > Saline ...
TATTGAAGCACTCAATGGTTGGATAAAAGATGAATTAAAGTATGACTTTGATTTCTATCACTGTGAGGATCCAAAGATAGTGATTAAAGAATTCGTTCATTACTTCAATCATCAAAGGCTAGCTTATTCACTGAAATACAAAACCCCAATTCAATTTAGGACTGAATTAGGGTTTATATAAGTTTTAAAGTATCTACAAACTCTTGACTAGTTCAGATTAATTTCCACTGTTTGTTTTTTTTATTACTCTTCATGATAAGCAATATGCTGAATCACATCTTTTGCTTCATTCATTCTTGAAATATGTCTTAAATGATAAACCTCTTCTTCTGTAATGATAACAATTGCTGTATATACAATAAATGGTTTTGTCCAAATACTCACCTTAGTATATATATTTTGAATATCTTTAAATTGCACAGTGATGACCTTTTTTTTATGCTTATGATAATAAATCTGTTCTTCATCATATTCTAATATAATCTTAGGTTTATTCAATAAAACAATCAGTTGAGGCGTCGATACTAGAGCAACAATAATTACAGCATAAAGTACAACTTTAATTGCTTGAACAATTTGAGCAAAAACAAATTGATAATGCATGAATATTAGTAAAATCAACGAAAGAGATAAAATGATGATGACGATGGTTGCCACAATTTCTGATATTGATTTAATGCCCAATGTTTTCATATTCGTTTTACTTCCTATGCAGTTATTTAAGAATGACAAATGTGATACCATCATTCATTTTTTTGTAATCTGAATCTGATTTTAATAAAACCAAATAAGTTTGAATCATTTCATCAAATCCCATAGGTTGACTAAAAGCTTCTCCAGGAATATATGCTTTAATTTCACCGCTTCTTACTCTATTTCTTAATGAAGCATGAACTGCTTTCTTGATGGATCCACCAACACCACTTGATCCATATCCATGGATGATTTTGATAACTTTATCTTTGCCATTGCATGTTCTAATGATATTTGCTAACCTGATGCCTGCTTCATTTGATGTAGGCATATCACTTTTGATGTCAAATGTTTTCATATTTACTTAATTTTAGCAGCATTATTTTTAACTGTTATGGATGCAATGCTCCCTACAAGTTTGCTAAAACGGGTAAATCCTAATTCCTGATAATTGAATTCAGGATACATTTTTTCTAATTCCTGTTTTATTTTGGTAAGAATCATTTCCTTACTCTTATTTTTTGATATGATGCTAATGATTGATTTAGTAATATCGCTCATTGATAGTTTCGAATTTAAAGTGACATAAGTGGTTGTTTTATCTAACGAAATTGACAATCCACTAATGGTAGTAACTAAGCTTGATAAACTCTTAGCTCCATATTTACGGGCATCAAAATCTGAAAAGCGATTGACCAAAATATCACCAAGTCTGCTCAATTGAATTTTGTTGTCAACACCATTTTCAATAATGATACTCTTGATAATTCCACCAATTTCTTGACTTTCAGCAACTGAATTATCCAAGGTTCCATTGATTCCTTCATCTTCATCATCCAAATATTCAAAATATTTAAATTCATTGCATGCTGATTTAAATGCCGATGTAACCTTTTTTTCATTACCAACACCAATGACATGCATGCCGCCTTCTTTTAATTTCATAGCAAGCGGTGTAAAATCACTATCGCTTGTTACCAAAAAGAAAGTATTGACCTTTTCTTGATACATCATCTCTTGCGCATCAAGCGCCATAGCCATATCTGCAGCATTCTTACCGATTGCTACATTATACTGATGCACAGGTTTAATCGCATAATCCTGAGCTGTTTTGTGCCATTCTTTGGAAAGATTGTAGATATCACCATAAAATCTAGCGATCACTATTTTTCCGTATTTTGCAATTTCATTCATGACTGATTTAATATATTTATGTGACACATTCTCAGAATCAATCATCAACGCTATTTTATAATCTGTTTTTTCCATTTTTTTCTCCTAATTTGTATTCTAATGTTATCGAATTCATACTTCTATTATATAGCAAAAACATAATAATATGAAATCACATATAAATCTGTGGTTTTTAATCTTCTCAATTCGTAATAAGCATCGACAATATGGTTCTGTGTTTTTCAATTATTTTATAAAAATAAAAAACACCCAATATAAATATTGAGTGTACATGATATTATGGAGGCCTCAAACGGATTTGAACCGATGGTCAGGCAGTTGCAGTGCCTTGCCTTACCACTTGGCTATGAGGCCATAAACATGCTATATCATTATAACTGTTTATCTATCAAAAAGTCAATAACAAACCCTTCTCAAATGGGTTAATTCTCTTAATCTTCCTCATAAAATTTTTTATGGCTCAATATAGCCTCTTCAGATGCATTCTTGGATAATTCATATTTTCCTACTTCGCTATTCCAATCATACCAACTTGCATTTGTCATAAATATAGGTTTATTGGTAATCCTATACTCTTCGATATCGACACCTTTACTCAATTTATGTATTTTAAACATCGTTAGCCATTCTTCTAATGAATCATTAAGAAGACTAAAAGTCTCGTCATAATCTAAAGTGAAGTAAGGGTCAGGTATATTTTGTTTTTTTGTATTTTGGTTGATATCTCTAACTAAATAAATTTTATCTCTGTAGATCCCTGCGCGTTTCTTTAAATATGTTTCATTTAAATCATCCATGCATATGATAAAATCAAAATTACGATAATCAACTTGCTTTATTTTCTCTGAAACCATGTCTTGCCAAGGGATGCCAATCATCTCAAGTCTCTTGATTGTTTCAGGGTGCGGTCTGCTACCAAGCGCTTCAGATGAAACAGCTCGAGATTCAATTAAAAAAGCATCAGCAACTCCAGATTCATTGATCATTTTTTTGAATATTCCTTCTGCTAATGGAGACCTTGATTTATTTGCATGACAAACAAAGAGAATTTTAATCATCGTTACACATCCTTTTACATTATTGTAACATAAAGTAAGAAAAATATGTATAATTAGCACTTTATTGTTGACAGTGCTAGAAACATGTTTTATAATGAAATTGGCAATTGATTGATTAGACTGCCAAAGGAGTGGCAAAAATGAATTTTACACAAATGGATGATTACGGTAAAGACCCCAAAGTCTTAGAAAAATTCGGAAGAAATATTGTTGAAGCCGTCAAGGAAGGTAAAATAGATCCTGTGATCGGTCGTGAAGAGGAAATTCGAAGAGTTATCAAGATATTATCAAGAAAGACTAAAAATAATCCTGTGCTAATCGGTGAGCCTGGTGTTGGCAAAACTGCAATCGTTGAAGGATTAGCTCGAAGAATAGTTGATAAGGATGTTCCTTTAGGTTTACAAAATAAGATCATTTACGAATTAGATCTTGCCTCACTTGTCGCAGGCGCTAAATTTAGAGGTGAATTTGAAGAAAGACTCAAAGCAGTGTTAAATAAGATTAAAGAATCCAATGGCGAAATTATTCTTTTTATTGATGAACTGCATTCAATCGTGGGTGCTGGTCGCGCTGATGGTGCAATGGATGCATCTAATATGCTTAAACCAATGCTCGCTAGAGGTGAATTACATTGTGTTGGTGCCACGACGTTAAATGAATATCGAAAGTATATTGAAAAAGATAGTGCACTAGAACGTCGTTTTCAAAAAGTGCTCATCGAAGAACCCACCGTTTCAGATACTATCAGTATCTTAAGAGGATTAAAATCAAGATTTGAAGCACATCATGGAGTTCATATCTCAGATCCAGCAATCATTGCTGCAGCAACGCTTTCTAATCGTTATATTTCTGATCGTTTTTTGCCAGATAAGGCCATTGATTTAATCGATGAAGCTTGTGCTTCTATTCGCATAGAAATAGATTCAATGCCAGTTGAGCTCGACTCAACACTGCGCAGACTAATGCAATTAGAAATTGAAAAAACTGCACTCGATAAAGAAATCGATCCGATTTCAAAAGATAGATCACTAAAGATTAAAAGTGAAATTGAAGGTCTAAAGAAAAAAGAAAAATCCCTTCGTTTACAATGGGAATCAGAAAAAGAACAAATTAATCTCGTAAAGAGTAAAAAGAATAGTCTTGAACAGCTAAGATTAGATTTACAAACAGCATTCAATAATAGCAATTATCAAAAAGCTGCTGAACTTCAATATAGTCAGATACCTACTTTAGAAAAAGAAATCAATCAGCTGACTTTAGATATGCAAAAAGAGGAAAAATTGTTAACCGAAGTTGTCTCTGAGGAAAGTATCGCTGAAATCGTTTCTAAGTGGACACAAATTCCCATCTCTAAATTGATGTCAGGTGACAAAGAAAAGCTCTTACACCTTGAAAAAACACTAAAAAACAGAGTCATAGGGCAAGATCATGCACTGAAATTGATTAGCGAAGCTATCATTAGACAACGAGCTGGAATAAAAGATGAAAATAGACCTATAGGTTCTTTCTTGTTCTTAGGTCCTACAGGTGTCGGAAAAACTGAAGTAGCCAAAGCATTGGCTGAAGCTTTATTTGATAGTGAGCATCAAATCGTTCGCATCGACATGAGTGAATATATGGAAGCACACAGTGTTTCCAAACTCATAGGTTCTCCTCCTGGGTATGTCGGATATGATGAAGGTGGACAACTTACAGAAGCCGTTCGAAGAAAACCTTATTCTATCGTCTTGTTTGATGAGGTTGAAAAAGCTCACACCGAAGTCTTCAATGTCCTTTTACAAGTTATGGAAGATGGTAGATTAACCGATAATCAGGGAAGATCGGTAGATTTTAAAAACACTATCATTATCATGACTTCCAATATTGGTAGTGAATATCTACTCAGCTATGATTCAAACGCACAATCTGAAGTGATGAAACTTGTCAAAACTAGATTCAAACCCGAATTTATTAATCGTATTGATGAAATCATCATTTTTAATGCTTTAAGTTTAAATGTTCAAATTGAAATTGTTAAAAAGATGCTAGGTGATTTGCAAATTAGACTTGAGGAAAAAAACTTGATGATAGAGTTTGGTTCTGACGTTAATCGATTTGTCATTAAAAATGGTTTTAATGATGAATATGGAGCAAGACCATTAAAGAGATATATTCAAAGACATATTGAAACAATGATAGCGATGAAAATTATTGATGGCACCATGGAACCACACAAATTATATCAAATGACCGTAAAAGACGACAATTTGATGATTAAACTGAAAGATCTATAATAAAAAAAATCCTAGAGATGAACTATCTTTAGGATTTTTTTTGTTTTAAATAGATAAGATTAAATTGCTCCGATAGATTTCATAATAACAATCGTAAAGAAAATTGTTGCTATTGAACAAATGGTGGACCATACAACCAACTGACCTGCCAATTGGTCGTCCCCACCCATTTCATGAGCCATAATTGCACTTGAAACAGCAACAGGTGTAGCAAACAAAGCCATTAATGCTGGATATGATTCTGAAATGCCAGGAATTCGTGGGGAAAGCAAATAAGCTACAGTTAGAACTGAAGCAGGTACTATAAGTATTCTCCAGGTGACACCGATGATGATTTGTTTTGCTAATTTCTTTACCACAGAAAATTCAAACTGACCACCTAATGCAATCAAAGCCAATGGTGAAGCAGTTTGACTCATTATTTTTATAAAAGTATAGCTGAAAGTCACGTTGTTTTTGAGTGAAAAAACAAGTTCTCCATTAACAACAGGTATCACAGATCTTATCACAAGTGTGAGCAACCCTAATAATACACCAATAATCAAAGGATTTTTCACAATCGTCATTAGAACCTTAGTGATACTTATCCGTTCGCCAAATTCATTTCTTTGAAACATCGTCAGAGATATCACAGCTAAAACATTGAGCAGTGGGATAGTGAATGCTGAAATAATCGAGACAATTGCTAAAGCTTCTGATCCTCCAAGCGTTTGAGCCAATGGAATACCAATCAAAGCAAAATTAGATCGAAAAATGCTTTGAAGAATAACTCCTTTTTGTTTAGGATCTTTAATTGCAATACTGACAAAGAGCAATCCAACTGTAAATACAGCTAAAATAGCAACAACTGCAAATAAAACAACTGCCCAATCAATATCATTTAAACTGTTGATTGAATATACATTATAAAAGAGTAAAATAGGTAAGCCTATTCTAAAAACAAATTTATTTAAAATATTGACAAAAGATTGGTCAATAAATCTTATTTTTTTCAACATGTATCCAAGTAATACAAGCAAAACAATCGGCATGATTGCATTGAATGCGAATACAAATGTACTACCCATAGATGCACCTCTTTTTGATGTATACCTTATTATTTTAACACAAGATAAAAAAATATAAATCATCTATGAGAGAATTGCATGGTTATTACGAGCAGTTATTATGAATTTAAAAAAAGGCGAAAGCGCTTAGTAGCACATCGTCTTATTTTTTGGTGCTGTTTTTTAAATGTTTTTAGCTTATTCTTCAGTTTCTTCGCTTTGATTTTTGATTAGTTCATTCAATTTGTTTTCTTCCTTTTTATTTCGATAAGAAGCATGTAAGATTACCAAAGAATATAAAACTGCATATATCAAACCCAATAAATAAATAACAAAAGTTCTTCTGAATAAGACAGCTCCATACATTGTTCTAAGAACATATATTGCTGGTAGTATAATCAAGTATCCTAAAATAACATTTAAAACCCCATTACCCCAAGTCTTTTTAAAGACTTTGATAGAAAATGCAAGTAAGAATGAAATAATAATACTTCCCCAGAATAATGCTTTTACTGATAGAGTCACATCACTGTATAATCTCATGATACCAAGAGCGAGAATGAATACGCCAACACTAACAATCGCGTAAATATATGCATAAAGTTTAAAATATTGTTTCATTTAGTTTGACCTCCCAATAAGTTTTTCAATTGTCCTACATAAGTTCTTGAGATTTCTATGCGATCACCGTTGTTTAATGTAGCATCCAATCTCCCATTGATACTAGACTTGAAAAACTTGATCTTTTTATAATTGACAACAATGTTTTTATTGACACGAATAAAAGCTGAATGCTGGTTTTCAACTTCATGTAATCGATATTTACAATCGAAGACATCATCTTTTGTATATAAAAAGCACTGATCATCTATGCTCTCAATGTAATATACTTCTATAGGTTTGAAAATAAATCTTTTTTCTTCTTTTCTGCCTTTAAAATCCACGGTAGATTCTTGTAGCAATTCTATAATCTGGTCAACTGAATCGTCATCTTCAGCACAATCGATTAAGATTTCTGCTTCACCAAATTGAGGATGTCTATTAATCTTGAGTTTCATCTTTTCACCTACCTTATATTTTATATCATACTGAACAACACTCTTTAAATCAATAGCATGTACAGTAAGTTGTCTATTTTTGGTTTTAAGATGCAAAAAAGAAGTTAGAGGACTAACTTCTACTTTTTGTAAACCTGTTTTCTTATTGATCCATCCAATTTATGAATAACTACTGATGATCCCACTGCTTGAGCCAATCCATCAGCATATTCAATAGCTTCTTTTTGTGTTTCAAAGAATTTAATGGTTTTTTCTGAACCTTCTTTTCTTACACGCCACCTGCGGTGGTTATCACTCTTTGGATCCTTATTCTGAGAAACATGATATTTTGCAGCCTTAGGTTCTTTTTTTTCGCTTTCTAAAACTGGCTTTTCAACCTTTTTCGCTGAAGGAACAGCTTTCTTAACAGGTTTTTCCTGTATGTTCTCTTTTGCAACGACTGGTGTTGGTTTGACAGGTGTTTGCTTAATAACTTCAGCCTTAGGTTCTGTTTTTACTTGTGCCTCTTTAAGTGCAGCAGCTTTTTTTTGCTCAATATCTCTTTTTTCTTGTTCTTCAGCTAATTTCTTTGCCTTTCTTTTTTTAAAAAATCCCATTATTATTTCCCCTTTCATTCTTCAATTTCATTATATTCTTATATAGAAAAAAGACAAGCATATGATATGATTATCTATTGATTAACACCAAATTTAAGCATTTATGTTATGATTGACTAAAAGGGAGGCATCTGATGATTCACCTAAAATCGATTCTATTTAATCTTTCAAAACAAGATGAATTTCCTTATACATTACCTTTTTTTAGGTCGCCTGAGATGGTTTTGGATTCTCCAATCACTATCATCACTGGAGACAATGGTTCAGGCAAATCAACATTCCTTGAACTGATCTGTGAAAAATTGAAGTTATATAGAATTGAAATGGCAAATATTTATCAAAATGAAAGTAAGGATTTATTTAGAAATGTTTGCAGGGATATCCGCGTAAAATATGAATTAACAGCACCTAAAGGTTTCTTCTTCAGTGCTGAAGATTTCACATCTTATATTCACTTTTTAATCAAAGAAAAAAATGAGGCTGAAAAGGAATTGAAACGTATTGATGTCGAGTACAAAAATAAATCCACACTATCCAGACAACTCGCTCAATCACCACACTCCAAAACCATATGGGAAATTGATCAGCTTTATCAAAAAGATCTTCTCAAATCATCACATGGAGAAGCCTATCTTTCCTTCTTTTCTTCAAGATTACATAAAAATCAAATCTATCTTTTAGATGAACCTGAAACACCGCTATCATTTCAAAGTCAGCTCATTCTGATTGCTATGATTCACGAAGCAATTAAAAATGGCAATCAGTTTATTATTGCGACTCATTCTCCTATGTTGATGGCTATGGAAGATTCAACGATTTTAGACTTCTCACCTCAAGGTGTGAAAAAGGTGAAATATAGCGAGGTTGAATTTGTTCAACTTCTCAAAGATTTCTTAAATCACCCCGAGTCATTTTTCAAACACTTATACTAAAAAAACATTCGATTTGAATGTTTTTTTTAATTTAATTCTATGATGGTGACATATCTAATAATACTCGAGGCATTTCCATTTTCATCAGTTACTAGATAGGTAATAAGATATTCTCCTGCTATGTTGATATCAACTTCACCAATGACAGTAATAGAGACATCATGGTTTGTATTGTCTTCAACTTGTATACCAGCATCAATCCAATCATGCCCTATAACAACTGTATCTACACCAGGATTTAAAGTTAGAACTGCTGGGGTTTCATCAATAACAGTGACAATTCGAGTAATCGTTTTGCTGAATTCTAGATAGCTGATTTCATAAATAATCGAGTAAACACCTACTTGGTCTGTATTTACATCTGAAGATTCAACTGTAGGATAAAGCGTTTTAAATACGTAATTTGCATGTGCACCATTATCAATAAATGTATCTCCTACTTCAATGGTATCAACTCCTGGATTTAATCCGATAATAAGTTTGTCTTCAGATTGTTCAAAACATCCAGTAAGTGTAATCAATAAAATAACAGCAATTAATAAGACTATTTTTTTCATAGTTGGATACCATCCTCTTCTTTTATGTAATAAATACTTGTTGTGTTAGGATTCATAGAGTTTGGTAAAACATAGACATATTTATTTTTAGTGACAATTTGATTATCATAGAATACCGTATAGGTTATAACATATATGCCTTCTGTTTCTGAATCAACAGATCCAGAACTGACAATTTCACCTAGATTGGTTACTGCCCCACTATCTTCATAGACATCACCTTCAAAAATGGTGGTGATGTCAGGATTGAGTGTGATTTTTATCTCAGTTTTCAAGGGAATCACATGGATTACTCTAACTCTTGTATCAATCAAAGTAAGTCCATCATAAATATCATAATACAAAGTATGGGTTCCTGGTGTTTCATTATCCAATGCTGATCGTATAACAATATGTAATAAATCATCAATCAGACTTGTTCCTTGATCGTTCCAATCTTGGCCTTCTATAATTGTGTCAACACCTGGAATCAAATCAATAGATTCTGGTTTGTAAATCTTTTCATAAATGGGATAGATGTCAAGTTCATGCGTGACCAAATCAGAAGTTTCACTCCATTCAACAAATATGAAGTCAAATGAAGGTGTTGATGGTTTAATAGGTGCAGTTGGAACTGTTGCTGAATCCCCTAAATAAACATAGCTTTCTTGATAGATAGAAATTAAATCACTTGCATAAAATAGCACTTGAAATTGCTGATCATCAAATTTAGCATAAAGATTAAGATCGTGATACAGCTCGCTAAACTCATAAGGGATTAAGTACTCAATGTCTTGATACCACCCTAAAAAACGTTGATTTTCAAGATGAGGTTCGCTAATCTCAAATGTATTTCCATCCTGAACATCTAATGTTAAATAAATTTCTTCATTGACATAGGCAGTTACCTGATGTAATAATATCTCAAAAAATGCAAATAGAGTTATGTCCCCAGTAATTGGGTCTCCATTATATAAAGTCGTGTGCGCACTATCAATATACCAACCAACAAATGTATATCCTACAATTTGAGTTATCGGCAACTCAAAGGTTTGTCCATAGGCAACCTCGATGTTGCTACAATCATTGCCATCTGTGACAAATTCTACGGTATACATTATGGGAGTAAATAAAGCATAAAGTATCGTATTATCAGTAATTAAGTCAACACCCATTACGAATGGGATTTGAAATAAAGCATCCTTATACCAACCGGAAAAAGTGTGCCCTATTTTTGTTGGAGAAACGATGTCTATGGTGTGACCGCTATAAACTTCAATTGGATCAATGAGATCACCACCATCTGTTTCAAATTGAACGATGACCAAATATTGGACAACATTCATTGCTTGTTCTGCGTTGATGATACCGTAACCGTAATAATCATCTCTTCCTGCATCACCATAATCTACTGCACCTTGTAGAATACGTTCAATGATTTGATTGCTTGTTTCATTTGGATATTGAGAAATCAATAAAGCTACAACACCAGTTACTTGAGGTGCTGCTAGAGAAGTTCCCGTTGAATAACCATAGGTGTCACCGATAGATGCTGTGGCAATCAAATCGCCTGGTGCGGCAATATCAATTTGTGAACCATAATTAGAACCTTTAAGAACACCATCATAATATTCTTCCCAAATTTGTGTTGTCTCATCTACAGCGGAAACTGAAATAACACCCTCAAATGAAGCTGGATACATTAACTCATCAGATGCATCATTTCCACTTGCTGCAACTAAAATAACATCATTGCTTATAGCGTATTCAATTGCAGTTTCAGTCAGTGAATTTGCTGAAGAACTGCCAAAACTCATATTAATGACATCAGCTCCATGATCTACTGCGTAATAGATACCTTCTATGATAGCTGCATCACTAAAGAATTTAGATTCATCTTTATCTATTGTTGATAAATCATCCTCGTTATTAGCTTTAATAATCATGAGTATGCTGTTTTGCACAATACCAGATATACCTTTGTTGTTATCATTAAGAGCGCCTATAACACCAGCTACAGATGTGCCGTGGCCCGCTGTATCAATGACATAACTCAAGCCAACTTGTTCTGTTCTTGAATTGTATGAAATAGGTGATAGTCTACCAATAAATTCTTCGTGGGTAATATCTACGCCAGTATCAATGATTGCAATAGTAACATCAGAACTACCTTCAGTAAATAGCCAAGCTTGTTCAATGTTCATCATTGATAAAGCATACTGATAGATTACAGAAGGGGTATGCCCTCCAAGCACTTCTGAAGTAATTTCGTTTGCCTCATAAATCGAATTAGGAATAAATCCTTGACCTTCCATTTCTTGATATATGTCTCTTTGGGTGATTCCAAAAGTGGCAATACCATGTGGAGATAAATTTATGAGTTCAACCTGATAAGTGGATTCAATATCGAATGCCTGTACTTCATCTTCAACATAATACAAAAGTTCAGCATAAAAAGCATCATTTTCTATTTCGCGGTTTATGGTCAAATTTAAGGCGAATGTCAAGCTGACCAATAAGCCCATTGTGATTAAAATATGTTTAAGATATCTCATATTCATGTTTTTCCTCTATATTAATTATACCCTGTTATATATAACATACAAAAAACTATGCAATTCTATTGGTAAAAAGGGGTGTCTTTTTACTATCATAAACTTTTTTTCGCAAATCACCAATAAAAATAGATCAAAAGGAGTATGTTACGTGAAGTCAAAAATAGGAGGCATTCAAATGAGTAAAAAATTAATGTTCATGGTATTCTCTGGTTTAATTATTGGAAGTTTTATTTTTATTGGAATTGGTGTCAGTGCTTCATCTGATTACACACAAAATGGTGAAGTCATTGCATTATCTGAAGATGGTATTTATACCATAGAAGAAATGCTAACCTATGCAATTCAAGATGAGTATTTAGCACAGGCAACCTATCAAGCGATTATCGATGAATTTGGTAATATCAAACCTTTTTCAAATATAATCTTGGCAGAACAAAAACATATCGATTTATTGTTACCATTATTTGAAACATATGGTATCGAAATCCCAGTCAACGATGCAGTACAATATGTTGTATTACCAGATTCAATTTCAAGTGCTCTTGCTACAGGAGTTGAAGCTGAACAAGTAAATATTGCAATGTATGAAGCATTCTTAAATCAAGCTGATCTACCTGATGATATTCAGACAGTATTTGAATATTTACTAGCAGCATCACAAAATCATTTAACTGCATTCTCAAAAGATCGTTTACTTGGTGCTGGATATGATTTAGGCAACATGATAAGAAACCAATTTAAAAAGGGATCTGAAAATGGTGCAGGTGGTAGTAAAGGCAATTATGGGAATAACGATGGCAATGGTAATAAAGGTAGTCATGGTAGTAAAGGCGGCAATGGTGGTAATTGTTCAAACTAGTTAGTAAATAAAAAAGCAGTTGATTCTGCTTTTTTTTATGTCATAAGCATGAAGATCATTGAGTTTTTTATGCTATAATGACCGATATAAGGATGTATAAAAAATGCAGATCAATCACATTTATTTTTC